>Ga0255775_1003459_pt1 | contig 13030 bp, 16 predicted proteins | sample 011ome_26_FD_179973 | JGI IMG/M metagenome (GOLD analysis project Ga0255775, IMG submission 179973) | Coastal salt marsh microbial communities from the Groves Creek Marsh, Skidaway Island, Georgia - 011511BT metaG (version 2) | ecosystem: Environmental > Aquatic > Marine > Intertidal zone > Salt...
AATAGCGAAAATGTCTAACGGGTCACCATCTCCACATAATGTTTGGGGAATAAACCCGTAATTTTCCGGATACACTACAGATGAATGTAAAATACGGTCTAACATCAACACCCCTTTATCATTGTCCCATTCATATTTTACGTTTGAATTTTGACTGACTTCAATGAATACGGGCACAACTTCGGGATATTTTTCCCCTGTAATGGGAAAATCGTATATATTCATCGTATATATATACTGATTATAATTGGATAATGAAAAAATATATAAATACTACGTTTGATAGTATATAACAATGAATATACAACTCCCCGCTGACTGGTTACGTGTTACCCCTGACCTCGATAATCCCATTCAGATACGAGTATTCGACGATGGAAATGAAAGATATAAACAGTATGAAAATTGTTGGATTGTATTTGGTAAATGGAAGGGTAAAGTCGCCCTGTTCAATGGATTTGATGAAAATGTAATTATCGAGTCGATTAGCGAATGGAAAACGGGTTAATAATACAGGCATTTACATTGGAGAAATTGGAATCTACAACCAGTCCGGCATTTCACTCATGAGCATGCATTTTTCTAATAGGCGACGTCTCCCATTGAAACAATGTGCACAGTTCGCTTCACTGTGACGTTTGCTATCGCAGAATGGACACTTCTGTATTGATTCAGACATTATTATTAATAATTCATTAATTGATACTGACTGTTTTATTTTATAAAAGCTTTCAATTTTATAAAATAAAATTGAAGGGTCTTTTAGGCTACATATTGGGGGCATCTAAGTCAACTTATTAATCAATCAACGCATAACAATCATGGCTATTCAACTTAATGTTTACGAACAGCATTTCTGGGAATACTGGTCACGATTAATCAGAGTATTTTCGAATCGTCGGGTTCGCCGGCATTTCTATCCAAATAATATGGATGAACTTGATAATCTGGTAAAGGACTTTACAGGTTATCGTCGCGAATCAGCCGAACGTTTAAAACAGATTGATTTGGTAAGTTTTCACAAAAATGCTTCTCGAGAGGAGCGAAATATACATTCGGATTATAAAGCGGAATTACGCGAGTTGGAAAATACATTGAGTGAACATATTGTAAATGATATGGTTCCTCAATTTATCGACATGTTTATGAATATGGAAAGAGTATACTTCCATAAAATTGGTATTATTAACCAAAAAGCTCTAGAAGAAGAAGCTGCAGAAGCAATTATGCTGTTAAACAAGATGACACATCAGGAGGAGGACCGTAAACGTAGAAAAGAACAAAAAAAACTTGAAAAGCAAAAAAACGTTGTTTTGAGACGTTCGTCGCGACTTGATAAGATGTAGAATAGAATTTTATTGTAATTTAATTAACTAATATTTTTTTTGTAATTGAGAAAATAACACACAAAATGTATAATGAGTGACGATGAAGATAAGCCCGAATATAATAATAGAGAATTTATAGAGCAATTAAAAGCGATTAGTGACCAAGGGAAAATCTCAATGGACGAATTAAATACCTTGGATACTGGAGTTTGTCCAATATGTTATGAAAAACTGCACCTTTTAAAATACGACGTCGAAGAAGAGGAAATCAAACCCGTATCGAATGTGGTTACTACACCATGCGGTCACAGTTTTTGTTTTAAATGCCTATCGAAACATTTGGACCGAAACAATACATGTCCTATGTGTCGCGAGGAATTGTGCACCAGACAAAAATATAGACCGATATCCACCCAAGAAGGTTGCGCAGTTATTAATCAAAAATTAGACGTCCATTTAACCTATAAATTTAATAGTTTATTCACTGCATCAGAACAATTACGAGACCCGGCAATTCTAATGAGTTCGGTGAAATTCTGTATGTACGATTTAATGCAAACATTCAGACGTTTACAAATAATCGATGAGGATGACGACGATGACGACAATGAAGGTTGATTTAAACGTTTCGGGAATAAAGTGTACACATATTTTATAATGAAAGGAAGAGACCGTAATCTGTTACACCGACCGAAAAGAAAAATGAGACAAAATCCCATTAAAAATTAAAGTGACGTAAAATCAATAGTAGGAATTTCACCTACGATGGTCTAACTTTTTCCTCTTCCTTTTGGATATTTGAAGAGGTGAAAGACGAAATTTGAAAACACGCAGGGCGTTCTTGCTTCTCTATCCAACACTTTGTTAAGTTCATTATGTTGATTGCTGAATTAGCGTCTCTTGTTCTAAATACGGTTTGTTTGACTTGAGGTCTCACGCATCCAGAACATACTAAAAGACGAAACTGCTTGTTTCCATTACTATGCTTGTAATAAGATAAATCATTATTACATTCACAGCATTTTTTACTTGTATTACATTCATTGATTGTTATTGTTACTATTTGTGGTATTGTTATTTACTATATTACCAGTCAAATCCATTAGCTGTTTATTTTGATCTATCAATAATTGTTTGAACTCTTGGTTTTCTTTAACCAATGCCAATACGGCGCTTGATAACATATCATATTTATCATCATTAGTAGAGTGAGAACAAGATGATATATCCTTTACACTCGTACATTTCTTTTTGTGTCGGTATAATCCAGATATATGTGCATATACATTGCCACAATGACAAATATGTTGTTTGCTAGTACTATTGCCCGCATTTGCCCCTAAATAATTACCCTCGGATAGATGTTTATGTTTATTTGTTGCATTATGTCGTTCATAATCATATTTTTTAATGCATTTAAAGTTACAAATGTCACAACTATATTTATATTTTTTATTTGCCCCTAAATTTATACCCATATATCATATGCGCAGATATTTTTACGCCCATGTTATCTACAAGTGTATTATACATACGTATTTTTTATGGTAACAAAAATACGTAATTATAATATAAGTAAAGCATAATGGTAACAACCCGAATTTTGCAATATATGAAATACAAAACTATTTCTGGGAAATGAAAATTGGACATTTATTTTTGTCCATTTTTATTGAGCGATGCCATTTCTTTTCTGTTGGTGTAATAAAAGTAGAGATATGTCTACGAAGGTCAAGTGGTATATGTTTGATGGTATCGCAGTGCAATAATGCATTGTTGCCAACATAATTAGGTACAATAGTAATAAGTTGTGTAAATCGATCGGTTTGAACACGTCGTCGCTTGACTTCATCTATCACAATTCTTACCATATGGATATTGCGCTTATATGCGGCACATTTGATTGTAGTAAGACCATCATTCGAGTGTATGTTCTCTATACTCGCCCCATACTCCATCAATAGTAATGTAACGTCTTTGTAGTCATAATAACAACTTCGCATAAGTGGGGTCATGCCAGAATTATCTTGTATGTCAGGGTTTGCACCATTTTGTAATAATATTTTTGCAATCTCTTTATGATTGTAAATAGAACAGCGCAATAGTGGTGTCCTACCATCTCTATCTGGTGCATTGATATCTATGCCGAGATGTATTAAGGCGACGACTTGTTTTGCATCGCCTTGACTAACTGCTAGTCTGAATGTTTCATTTAATGTATATTTAGTTATTTGGATAAAGTTCATATAAGTTATGTTAGGATAAAGTTCATATAAGTTTTGCAACAACAGATTTATTGCTTACTTTCCTCTTGTTCCAAAAGTTCTTGTGTTTCTCTCTTTTTACGCATTTTATCTGCTAGTTTATTATTCTGTTGCTGTCTGCGTAACATGGAGCGCTGATCAGTACCTTTTTCCCATTCCATTTCTTCTACTAGTTTTTGTTGTTCATTTACCATTTTTGCATATTGAAGTTCTCTTTTGTCGATCTTTTTTTGTTCTTTGGATGGCATTGAATAATATAATCGTTACTAAACCATTATATTATTTTTGTAAATAATATAATTATGCAGTGGGTTCGTCAGGTACCGGTGAATTGATCTCCATTAATTTTTCTTGAATAACACGGATTTCTCGTAAAATACGGTCAACGAGGATAGCAACAGTATCGTCTGGTACGGTTGGTGTAGTATTATTAAGCGGCGGTGGCGGTTTTAACTTATAGAGGTAAAACACATACAATAGACCAATTAAGAAATCACTGTCATAATAGTCGCGACACTTAATGAATAATTTATTGCTGTCCTCATCGGAATTAGTTTTATCTGGATGACATTTCAAAACAATAACTCTATAACATTTTTTAATATATTTCGCAAGAATACGTTCTGGACTGACAGGAATGTCAGTTTTCGCTTGTGGTTGAGGGTCGGATGTACCGTCATCCTGGTCATCAGACGTTTTATCCTCAGGTGGATGGTCAGCGTCTTCCTCGTGAGGTGCGTCTTCATCGCGAGGGGGGTCAGGTGTAGGGTCATCAGAAGAATTATCCTGGGGTAGATTATCCTCAGATGGATTATCCTCGGGTGGCGGTTCTTTCTTTTTTACAGGAACGCTTTGAAAAACACTAGAAAAGAAATCGTCGGATTTCATAAAGTCGTCGAATGACCCACCGGGTTTATATTTTTCACCCTTGTATGATTGTTTCTCTAATATATTTTCATAATGGTCCATAATTTGGAATATTTTATAAAATATATTGGTCGATGTTTGCATTAGTATAGTATATTCATAGATATATTGTCATTCTGTTGTTGGGTTGTTATCAATCTATTAGTTTTTCCTGGCATACTTGATGAAAATCCGAGACGGTGTCGTATGGGTCTATACACGAGGTTTATTACAGTAAAAATATACTCCATTATGTATGTGATAACAAGACTAATTGCGACAGGTATCTCCGATATGAAACGGTAGACTAGTTCGTTTGCTGTGGGTTGTATGTCAATACTATTATCTAAATTATGTGTTACAATAGATCTAGCATCTTCTTCTTGTGTTATACAATGATTGTGGTCTTTTGCTAGCATACTCAATATACTCTAACTATTGAAAAGGATTACAGACAATTTACGCAAAATTATTTTGAAACAATATATGTCTATATAATATATAATAATGGTTACGAAACCAACACTGAAAGGTGGTGAAAACATACTTGCTAATATACAAAGAAGGCTGCGGGGGGCTGTACCGCTAGATAGTAACACTGTTATAGAGAAGGCTTATAATGCAATTATAGGAAATAACTTCGACGACTTAAAACAATTAAAAATCAAAAATGGACACATGGTATTTTTAAATCATGGTGAACAACTAGCAATTGCGTTGGCAATCAAACAAAAAAACGTCGAAATAATAAACTACTTACTAAAAAAGGGGGCACTTCCCGTAGATCATGATTGTGGTCCACTATGTATTGCTGTGGAAAAGCCGGATGCGGACATTGAAATTGTGGACCTAATTTTGAATGAGTTAACAAAAGATTTGACCAATAATCAAAAAAAGAATTTTTCCGAAGAGTACAATCTAGCTAGTTATGATGAAACAAGATACAACGAGGCGAAAGTATCTAATATTAACTTTGGGTTTATAAAGGCCGGGTTAGTCGGCCGCAAAGACATTTTAAACTTGTTTATGAACAAAAAAGTAATAGATTTAACCGATGAAGATGTAGCGGTCAATACATTAAACACGTTGTTAAAAATCTGGGGAGAACCACAAACAGATAGAGATCAACGCCCCCCAGGTTCAGTTGTCGACCGCGATACACTCTATGAAATCATAGAATACATATTAGCAATGTTCGTGCAAAGTGGCGCTGATCTAGATAAGATTGAGGCTAGGATTGAAGATATCGAAACATTCAAACAGATGCTACCTAAATTAATCGAAACTATGAGGGTAGGTGGAGCAAGAAAGCGCCGAAAATCTAGCAAAAAACAAAGCAAAAAACGCAATCTAGTGAAATCGAAAAGACGCAAAACGAACAAGCGCAAGTAAATCCGAATAAAAAATATAGTAAATGGATATTTTTTATTCTGTCATCGTATTTTTGTCTATTATGGCTTCCTTCATGACATTTCGCATGATCTTATCCTCGAATTTCTTATCTTCGTCTTTTCCATATCCACCTAATGCTGCCTTGTAATATTTGAAATAGTTTTCACATTCTTCGGTTCCTAACTGTTCAACCTCGGGTTTTGAGTTGTCGTACCATTCTTGAAGTTGCTTGTAGTTCTTATTGGCCACTGATTTTACTGCACTACGCAGTACTCTTTTATCTTCATCTTTTTCCCATTTTTCGGCATCTTTGACATAAATGGTTTCCCGTTTCAAATCGGTACAATGCATCGGACGAGTATGTAGATCCATTTCTCGCATACGTTCCACCATGACCTTTGAAATTCCGTTTACGAACCCCACATCTCCGGTATTGATGAAATCTTCTACTGTAACTTCTAAATTTTGAATGAAATCATTCATTGCAATAGCATCTTTGCAGGTCTCATTCAAGAATAAATTCAGGTTGAACTTGTTGTTACTGTTAGTATTATGACAATTTGTATTGTTACCTGCATTCCCGGCCATTTCTATAATAATTTTTTGAAATTCTCTTCGTTCTTCTACAATTAGATCTTTGAATTCTTGGTTCTGTTTCAATAATTCTACAATAAGTGATGTATTATCAACGGTGTTTTGTTGCGTTGTAATGGAAGGTTCTCGGTTATTGTTATTATTATCATTATAATCGCAAGATTTGCGATGTTTGCACAACGATGACAAATGTTTATATATCTTGCCACAATGACAACTATGTATGGTACCTTTTTGACCATTTTCATTAGGATATGTTAGTCGTTTATGTTTACTAGTCAACAAATGTCTATCGTACTGGCTCTGTTTACTGGTAGTATAGTCACAACATTTACATTCAAATTTCACCGAACTTTTCGGACCTAAAATATTAGCCATTCTTAGTATATACTTACTAATTAAAAAGTTCCTAAATCGTTTGGCGCAGAATATACTTATAATTTTACAGTAACAAAATATTTCATACAAAAATGGGATTTACTGCATAATGGTAACAATGCATATTTTAGAGGGTATGTTTACAAAACTATTTTGGGGAAATGAAAAATGGACATTTTTAAAATGTCCATTTTGTTTGAGCGATGCCATTTCTTTTTTTAGAATTATCAAGGAATAGTAAAGATCCCACAAGTGGGAACTATCGACCACAACCTTCCATGTTTGTATTTTTGTATAGTTCAATTACAATACAATCAAAGATACGGTTAGCATCGATTGGATCATAACAATGATTTTGCTTATATTCGATACAGGATAAATATCTCCGTAGCCTAGTAATGTAGATGTGGTAATTGAGAAGTATATACGATCGAACATGCGTTGGAACGAAGTCGTTTCTATTTTATCGACACTTAACTCGTCTTCGCTAACCTCTTGTTTTACCGATTTGGTCGCTTTATCCAGTTCATTGTCAACAAGGAGATTATTATCAGGATGATCCTTTCTGAAATCAAAGAAAGCTTCTTGGGAATTGCCTGACGTGGCCAGTGTTTGCTCGACCTTCTTTTTAATAACTTCCTTTTTGATAGTTTCCTTTACTGCATTTACACCATTAAAATGGCTGTCGTCTAGTAACATGTAAATAATTGAAAAGAATATACTAAACACCAGGAGAACAAATAGCTTACCTGATTTGAAATGAGAGGTTATATTGACAAATGGAAACAGTCGCATTATATAGTATATTTGAGATAAAAAAAATTATTTTGAAAAACTGGTTCAAATCCATAGACCCCCGGACCAATTATATAGCTAGTACACGTGTGGTGTGACAACCATTTGCTTGTACTAGATTTCCTACTAATGCTACTAAATATTTGTTGTGTAAATAGTATTTAGTTTTCCATATTTAGAAAAATATGTCCCCCCCTATTATGACGAAATTTAATATCATTACTTCTTTTTGTCGTAATGGTGGCATAGGACGTAATGGATACATACCATGGACAATTTCAAATTCATACGATACCATATTTAGAAAGGTAACTCGTGGAAATGGCAATAATGCGATTTTGATGGGGTCAAACACGTATGATAATCGTATGATTACGATGCATACGCCATTCGCAGGAAGAAGTAATCTAGTATTATCGCGTAATGAAAACTATACCGACCAAAATCCTTATCGCCATGTCGAATACTTATCCAGTATAGAGAATGTGCTATCCCATTGTAAAGAAAGTAATTACGACGAAGTATGGATAATTGGTGGGGAAAGTGTGTACCGGGAGTTTTTGACGAAACCAATAGTGCCAATAAAAAATATTTTATTAAATTACATCGATAAAGAGTATAGATGTGATAAATTTTTCCCTATGAAATTCGTGCATAATAATAATATTGAGACACTTACAATCACCAAAGAAGGCAGTTACATGGAATATGTAATGAAAGTAGACTATGACAAATACCCAATTTAGTTGTCAATGTTCTCAATATAGTAAAGAAAATCAATAGTTATTTTGAAAAAAGCTTCAAATCCATAGACCCACGGACCAATAATATATAAACGAGTGTATGAAGGATTAAGCCACGGGTTGTGGGGCAACCATTTGCCTCTGATATCTTGCCTAAAATGCTACCAAACATTTGTTGGGTTAACTGGTATGTGTAAGGATGTATCACTAACACAAATATGAACGCGGAGAAGATGCTAATTTGCCATTTCTTATAACTGGAATCGGCCATTATATAGTATGATGTGATTTTTATTTGGATGATATAGTTGGTTTGTGTAAAATGTAACTAATATTCACAACAAATGGTACAACTGCCGGTCGTTCTAAGACAATATTCAATTTGATATCCTAAGGTATATCTAGCAAGTAACTCACATTCTTTCTGTTTTTGTATATCATTATCAAATGTGATGTTTTTATTCATATACTCGCAAGTGTGGTTAAATACACCAGAGAATGCATCTAGAATGTTTTCATTCTGATCTATTTTATCGAATTCGTTAAGTATATCAGGATGAATGGCTAATTTCAATTTGTTCATACTATCAAGAAGCTCTTGATAATGTGTATCTTCATCTAATTGATAAATTATCTCTTGATCTTCAATGTATAGTAAGCCATCATCATAATCTTCTTCTTCTTCTACTGCTGAAATATGAGTATCTAACGAATTGAAGCAACCTTTACAGTATTTTCCTTCGGGTTCATCTTCATCGACATAACACCCACAAGATTTCCATATATTGTGTTGTACCGGAGTATAGGATACAAGTTCACCAATGTCATCACTGGATTGAACGCCAAACCAGAATTTTCCTGATATGTCGCCACTATAAAATCGACCCATTTTGCTAATTTGTAAAGTAAAATAATACTAATTTCAATTTTATAAAGAAGCCTCTCCATCAGAAGAATTGGTATTAATTTCAGCCTTAATAATTTTTTTCAAATCTATTGAAAGTTCTTGTTGAAAGTATGATTTTTGTGTAGGTTTTATTGTATCAAGATTAAGAACATAAAAAGACCTTGTATCATTTTCACCATGCATCTGATGTAGAATTCCAGGTACCAAACCAGTAAATATAAGCATAGGTGGACGCCCATTATTACTTTCTGTAAGCTTTGCTCTACCCGACGTAGTTTGTGTTCCATCGCTTGAATCATCTGGTAAATCATTACGTCCATTAAATTCAGTATATGGTATACCAATTTCCCAACCGATTTTCTGTACTGTATCAAACGTAAGCATTATATAAATATAAGTAAAAATCTATTTATATAACTTTAACCTCAATCATATCCATCATAATACAAGTAAATGCGTTCAACTAACTCTGTATTTTCATCATTTTCTATACGTTTCATTTGTTTTTCTATTTCGTCTTTTAACACATATAATCTGTTAGCAATTGTAGGGTTTTTGCGTGTTCCTGTTTTATTAATATACTTATCCGGATTAAAGCGAATGTATATCCATTTCCCAGAAAACGCCATATATAAATCATCATACCGCGTTTCTTCGTCCATTTTATCGTAACTTTTATGTTGATTTTCATCGGTTTCAATAACAAGTAATGTATTATTAATTAAATACCGATGGTCTATGCGTCGTTTTATGCTGCAATCACAATGAGAAGTAGTCATTATCTTATCATGTTGAAATCCTTCAAAATTTGCGTTGATATAATCACGCACCGCAATCTCTTTTGTTTTGGAACGTATTTGGAATGTTAATGGGTCTAATGGAAAATTTCGTCGGAAACATTCAATGCAATAATTTTTATATTTTTTATTACCTCGTTTATCAAACGGACATATACCAGCATCATTAATAATTCCAGGACATTTTTTATTTAGAATATCAATCATAGTATCAGTTTTACAGGAAACACAACATATAGGAGTAGTTTCACCAGGTTCATTAAACGTAGGTTGAGATTTCCCACAGTGACATCTTTTATGTTTGATATCAATCATGGTATCAGTTTTACAGGAAACACAACATATAGGAGTAGTTTCACCAGGTTCATTAAAATTAGGATAAGATTTTCCACATTGACATCTTTTATTTACAATATCAACCATAGTATCAGTCTTACAGGAAGAACAACATATAGGAGTAGTTTCACCAGGTTCATTAAACCCAGGTCTAGCCTTTCCACAGTGACATTTTGCGTGTATGACATCAATCATAGTATCAGTTTTACAAGAATAACAGCATATAGGTTTAGTTTCACCGGGTTCATTAAAAGTAGGTCTGTTTTTTCCACATTGACATCTTTTATCTTTAACATTAATCATAGTATCAGTTTTACAAGAAGAACAACATATAGGAGTAGTTTCACCAGGTTCATTAAAATTAGGATAAGATTTTCCACATTGACATCTTTTATTTTTGATATCAATCATAGTATCAGTTTTACAAGAAGAACAACATATAGGAGTAGTTTCACCAGGTTCATTAAAATAAGGTTGAGATTTACCACATTGACATATTAGACTGGATAATTTCATATTTTCTTTATGTAATTTACATCTTAAAGGTTCATTTCGTTTTACACCATATGACGCACGTTTTCTACAATTTTGATAATTACAAATCTTTGGCATATAATTATATATAATAATTATATATCTTTATATTTGTCCTTAGTTTATATTATAAAGACTTATATATTCAAAACTTTATAAAGAAATCTCCCCGTCTGATGAGTTGGAATTATTAAGTTCAACACATAATGTGGGTGTATCAACCTTAATATCGTGTTGTTTTTTACAAGCCCTAACGTGGGCTGATAACGATTTTTTTGTAGAAGCAGAAAATATATTACAATATTCACAGGTAAATCCTATTTTTTCATTGTTAGAATATTTGGTAGATAGGTATTTATTCAAAGCATTCATTTTAAGGTTCTCCAATTGCCCGATAAGTTTCTTCTGATAATCTTTTGACATAAGAATAATATCATCTTTCTGTTTATTAAATGAAAGATATTCTTGATTAATTTCATCCAATAATGATTTACTAATAATATTCTCGTGTTCCTCTTCACTGTCAATTTCTTCAATACGGTCAGCAAGGTTCTCAATAATATCTATTGCGATTTGTATTTTTTCTGGTGAATATTGGACGTTGTGTATATATATCATAATTAACCCTTTATGAATATCAACCTGAAAGTTCTTTTTACGTGAAATACCGCTATTCTGGGAAAGAAAAATGCCGTGTGTTTTGATTTCTTCAACATCACGAATAAATTTTTGAACTTCATCAGGGTTTACGTTGCGGTCATATACCTTATTTTCCAGCATAATATTTGGTTTGTTCTCACGTTTCATCATAAAGTCTCCGCAGGCTTTGGTACCCGATGAATTAATAATCTCGGCAGAAGGATACATTTTATTAAGAACCGATTCCAATTCGGTCTCGCCGATACCGCCTTTATGTGATGAGTTATTGAATTTTTTAAGGTATAATGATAAATCTTCCATTGTAGAATCATTTTTTATTTGTGAATTCAATGTAGCTTCTCTAACAACTTGAATATTGGTCTGAATGCGGTCTTCGCTTGCTTGTAATACGCTATACACAGGTTGTTGAAGTGTTTGAAACATTGACGAGCACTTTGTATCAAATGAACTGATAAATTCTTTAACCGTATTATCATCACTGTTATTTACAAGTTTTTTCATTTCATCTGAAATAGACGATTTAAAGTTATTCAGCGTAACATCAACTTGGTTCAAATATTTATCTTGATTATCAACTAACAATAGTTTGGTTTTATCCACTAATGTATTACCATTGTTCTCAATTAATGAAGAAATATGTTGATTATGTTCTGCAATATCTTTTGTTATAGTTTCATTCAATAGTAATTTGGTCTTATCAATAAAACTGTCATTGTTTCGTTGAATGATGTTAATAATATCTGCATTTTCATTATTCTGGTTCTCCAATAATATAGATTTAATGCCAGAAATATAATCATTTTTAAAGTCAATAAACTTAACTGACAAGTTATTATTGAGGTCATTTTTCAATTCAGAAATATGTTGTGAAAATGACATAAGTTGACCTCTTATATCGGACATATTGGTGGTTTCTTGTTTAATTTGATTAATGTTCTCGTTCATATTATTTAAATTACCTTTTAACTCGTTAATAATAACATCTTGCTTTTGAATATTAGATAATATTTCACCATTAATAGTAGAACTCATAGTATCAGACATATTATCTGTTAATTTTACCAAAATCTCATGAAATACAAGGTTTACAGCTTCAAAGCTGAGATGTTGGTTCTTATTATAGAACTCATATAGTTTTTTATTCGTAATAGACAATGTATATTTTGACATGTTCTCAATATATACAATGTTCTCGTCGTTTTATATACTTTTTATAGATTAACTTAATATATTACTAATACTACTTATACAGTATATATCAAAATAATCTATTATTTTCCATTAAAGTAATAGTTTAAATCATTACTAATATTACTAATACATTAAAACATTAAACTAATAATTACTAATACATTAAACTAATAGTATAACTCATTACTAATATTACTCATTTATT
>Ga0255775_1003474_pt1 | contig 12986 bp, 11 predicted proteins | sample 011ome_26_FD_179973 | JGI IMG/M metagenome (GOLD analysis project Ga0255775, IMG submission 179973) | Coastal salt marsh microbial communities from the Groves Creek Marsh, Skidaway Island, Georgia - 011511BT metaG (version 2) | ecosystem: Environmental > Aquatic > Marine > Intertidal zone > Salt...
ACCCAACAGGAACCGCACCGCACTGCGCGAAAGGCTGGAGTTCAATTGCCCTGATTACGATCCGCCGTCTATGGACCTGAAATCACGAACGGACGAACATGGCCCTCGGCGGCATGACACCAAAGCAGAAGTTGGCCATGTTGGCTTAACCGCTACTTCTGCGACGACCGGTTGAATCCAAGCAAGCTAAAAAAGGGAGATTACCCCATCGATGCCGAAAGTAGTTTCGTTATAGGGTTATACGAGACAAGCGCTATATGTACAGTATAGTGAGCCAATACTGTACGCTGAATTGAAACATAGACATTTTCAGTTTGTCGTTTCGAGCAGACTGGTTCTTTGATTGAGCATAGGGATTAGATTGAGAGCCAACGCAGCGTAGTGCTGCAGGGTGTGCGCACTCCAAATACCTTCACCGGTAACTTTTGCTGTATTTGCACAGCTAGCAGCATAAAGGCAGGAAATTCTGATCGACGAGAAGGTGCGAAAGTTAGGCTAACTTAATAATCGAATTGGAGTCTAGTGACGAATGTTGAAAGTAACAAAAAAAGGATGGGTCGCATTATCGGCGTTGTTCTCGTTAGCTATCTTCGTTTTGGCCTACAGCTATCTGGATCGGGTTGGGGTTGGTTCGAATCAGTCTGGACCAGCTAGACCTAGTGAAATCAGAACACTGGATAGAGTGTCTGAATCCAGACGGTCAACTTCAAAATCGCTAACGCAAAAAAAATCGTTAATCAAATCGCAGGATCAAGTCGATCCTAATGACGTTGTAGAAAATTCTGCCGCTCTTGTTCGGGCACTGGCCCCCAATGCTCATCAACCATCCCCTAATGGCCGAGAAAAGAAGCAGGAGCAGTTGGCGGCCTTTCTTGCAAAGACTGGTACCACCGGGTCGGTAAGGCAGACTAAAACCGCGAGTGGTGAGTTGAAAGGAATTTACGGGGAAATTCCGTTTAATGGAGGAAGTGGTCTGTCGATTAGTCAGCAGAAAGCTAGACTAACCGAACTTCTCGTAGAGAACGGCAAGTTTTTTGGAATACGGGACCAAAACGATATAGGCGAAATCTCCATAAACTGCACTATTGAAATATGTACAGCCCACGTTGAGAAGGATTACACGGGGTTACCCTCACCGGGCCATCAAATGGCGTTCAGTTACAAAGAGGGCTCTATTTTTGCTGTTATTGGCAGTTTCGAGCTGCCTAAGCTTTCCCTCGAGCAAATTCCGAGCCCAATGGGCAAAGAAGAAGTGAAAGCGCTCGTTGCGAAACACGTTTCGGAGGAACCCGATGTCGTATTGATGAGTGATGCTGCTTTTACTCAAACCATAGAGACCCGAGGCGGGATCGATTTCTTTGGAGAGAGGTGGGAGGAGATTTGGATAGAAGACCTGCCATATAAAGCCATACTCAATTCCAGCACTAAGAAAGTTGTAGCTGTTTTACCAATGGCCAAAGAGATACAGGTCGAAGCTAGTGGCGTGGACTTGTTTGGTAACCGACAAACATTTAATGCAGAAAAATTGTCCAATACTAATTTTTCGATGGTGGATCAAAGCTTCCCATTTGAGAATGCAACACGTGTTTTTGATTTTGAAGGTATAGATTTGCGCACATTGAAGGGTCTGCTAGATTCAGGAGAGTTGTCTAGAAGTGAGGTCAAGTCGATAACAAGTACCTCTGCATCTGATCGTTGGGATCCCGCGGCGGTCACATTGCTAATCAATGCCAGAGATTCGATTAACTACTACAAAAACCAACATAATTTCGATGCTATCGATCCTACCGGATTAGATCTTACTTTGGCGATAAACGCGGGTAAAACCAACGCCGCCATGCATGGCTCTGGGCTAGCAGAATTTGGCGTTGGTGCAGGAGTTTTTGCAGGAGAGGGCGTGAGCTTCGCTAGAGCAGCAGATGTGGTGGGGCATGAGATCAATCATGGAGTGATTTCTGCAACCTCTGGCCTGAATTATGAAAGGCAATCAGGGGCTTTAAATGAATCGTACTCTGATTTTTTTGGGGCGGTGATTGAGAACAAAAACTGGCTCTTGGGTGAGGATCTTCTGCACCCCTCGGGCCTGACCGTGAGGAATATGGCCAACCCAGCAGACGCGCTCCTTGAAGGCCAACCCAGCCATATGAGTCAGTATCGAACGCTGCCGCTAGAAAACGATCTTGGAGGCGTTCATAAATATAGTGGCATTCACAATCGCGCTCTTTATTTGATTGCTGACGGTCTATCTGTGGAGGGGCTTGGTACTTCTATCGGGGTAACCAAAGTCGCTGATTTGGCATTTAGGACCATGACCGGATTGACGAGATCCTCAAATTTTGATGATGCTGCAAATCTGCTCTACCAAAATGCAGTCTCTAAGTACGGTGATGAATCACTTGAAGCTGAAGCAGTGCTAAAAGGTATGCAGGCTACAGGCTTGCTTGCAATCGAGACATCCACGGAAAACATCGAAACAGACGTTCCATTTGAGATTGGTGACTCGAACGCTATCGTTTATCTACGTCCTTTCTTTGGGGCAGATGAGGTGCCCAACCCGCACTCTGATTTTTACTATGTTTATATTCAGGTCTTTCAAAACGCAGTCTTGAGTTTCAACGAAGAACTTAGTTACGGGCCGTTCAACGGTTCCGATAGTGAGTGGGCGGACTATTCCAGACCAACACTAGTCAATTACCAAGATGGTACTTATAAGCTGCTGTTCAAAGGGAAGGATGCTGAGATTTATATTTACGGTACTGGTTATTCAGAACCAGTTGCGTTGGATTATGAGTTTAAATTAGAGGATGTAAGTTATTCTCCTGATGGAAAGTACTTAACTTGGTTAATAGCCGATAGTCCGTATATCTACGTTTATAACTACGATACTGAAGAAACGACATTCGCGTACGTAGCGCTGCCCAGCACGGCGGAAGGCGGTGAGTCATTAGCTGTAGATCTGATTGACACAGTAAGATTTGATCCCACTTCAAGAAAAATCGCATTTGACTACCTGCTTTGCGATTTTAAGAGTGAGGTCAGTTGCGATGAAGAGGACGCCGTTAAGTACTGGTCCGTTGGAGTTCTTGATGTGTCCTCCATGTCAATTGATTTCCCATTGAAAGATCAACCGTCTCGATACGATATAGGGTTTCCGGCTTTTTCCAATTTAAGTGATAGATATTTAGCCGTAGACCTAGTCGATTCTGAGGCAGATACAGAGAGTGGGCTAAGCTCTGCTGTATACATCTATGACTTAGAGGAGAAAACTTGGGAGGCAATAGTCTCAACAGATGGGAAGTCTAATAAAACAGGATTCTTTGGAACCCCATCATTTAGCGCAGATGATTCGAGTATTGTTTTTGCTTACGACACGGATAATGGTCCCCTTCTCTATGCCGCTAGTATTGAAAATTATGCTTTAGCTGATTCGGAAGATCCGTTTTCCTTGCTGAATCCAAATGAAGCGTCTATGCCATATGTAGTACCGCGAGTTTCGGTAGAGAAAAAACCGTCACTAATTTTGGACAAGGCTAAGTTGCAATTCGGCGATGTGGTGAAGGGCGAGGTGTCGGATCCAGCGACTATTTGCGCAGAAAATCTTGGTCAGTACAATATTGCTGTAGGAGCTAATAGTGCAATATCGGAGTATGCGATATCAGGCCTGTTTAACAGTGTTATTGAGGCCAAGCAAAAAAAATGTGTGGGCATCTCCCTTAACACTTCTAACATTGAAGTCGGTTCCATGGAGGCCACGTATTCCTTGTCTCACGATGGTCTCAACGCGGCGATTCCAATTACTCTTAGTGCATATGTTGATCACGACACCGATTCAGATGGCACTTTGAATTACAAAGATACAGATGACGATAACGATGAAGTTTTAGACGTTGATGATGCATTTCCATTGGATGCTACCGAGTCAGTTGATACCGATGGAGATGGCACGGGTAATAACGCCGATTCAGATGACGATGACGATTCTTTAAGTGATGTGGATGAAAACTCCATTGGCACAAACCCGTTGGCAGCAGATACTGACGCAGATGGGGTTGCAGATAACCTTGACGATCTGCCGCTTGATGAAACGGAAGTGACTGATACAGATGGCGACGGTATAGGTAACAATGCGGATGATGATGATGATGGCGATTTTCTAAGCGATTCCATCGAAGTGAAATTGGGTACAAATCCATTGTTAAGAGATTCTGATGCCGATGGTGTTGATGACAATTTCGACGCTTTACCCTTAAATTCGAACGAAACAGCAGACTCTGATGAAGATGGCGTTGGAAACAACGCTGATCTAGATGATGACAACGACGGGTTCAGTGACGAAGAAGAACTCACGGCAGGGACCGATCCTCTCAGTGCAAGTTCATGCCCGGGATGCTTCAACTGGGACATAGATGATGATGGCGAATCCAAAGCATTGACGGACGGCCTAATCATGATCCGCCATTTATTCGGTTTTAATGGTGACTCGCTAACTGCCGGCGCTATCGGTAGTGAAGCAGGCAGAGCCACGTCAGAAGCCATAGCAAGCTATTTAGCAGACGCCAACGCTGAACTCGACATTGACGGTGATGGTGAGTCTAAGGCGCTCACAGACGGCCTGCTGCTGATACGTTACCTGTTTGGATTCTCTGGCGACTCATTGATCTCGGGTGCAATTGGCAACGGAGCGGAGCGGAATACAGCTGAAGAAGTTGAGGCTTATATTGAGGCACGATTGCCGCCGTCGCCTTGATGACAGGGTAAGTAGCGGGGGTTATTCAATCTCAAAAGCTCTACAACTATCTAAGCCCGCATAGCTCGCTTAACGATTCGGCATCTGTAGTGATCGCACAGCAAGCAGCATAAAGTCAAAAATTCTCATTGAAGAGATGGCACTAATGATGGGGAAAGGTCAAACTGGAGTGTGCCTGAAAAAAGCCTTTGGCTGCTCGACTTCAGGTACCCTCCTTATTATCGATATGAATCCGGGTTTGTGGCAGCCTGTTAAAGCAGGCATTGGCAGTGGTGGATTTTTTGTCCCGGATGACTGATTGACGGCTAAGTTGCCTTTTTTATCGCCTTTTTATCTGGAATGCTCCAGATCAGGATCTTCTTCTCCCGCCGGTCCATAGGCATTCTCCAGTATTCGAAATGCCAGGCGATCAAGCAGGCCTGGATTGTTCTTAAAGCTGCGATTGGCAATATGGGTGAGTAACCTTTGTTGAAACTCACTCCACCATCTTCTTACAGTATTCATTGCCTACCTCCGGTGAATAGTTTTTATCCTGCCAGCACTTGTTCTGACATCCCTGCGGGCGGTTCGTCCAGCTTGACTACCCTACCTGGAAAGCCCTTGAAATGCGGTATGCCCTGTTCGTAGTCAAGAAATTCAGGTTCGTCCGGGCATAACACGGCATCACTGCTGATAAAGGCGCCGGCCAGTTGCGCGGTGCCGCGCATCTCCGGGTACCACCAACCGGATAAATAGGGTCGGGGTAAAATTTACAAATGGCTTACCGCTCATTGTGAGCTAGATCGGGCTTGTGCTATTGAATTCGCTTGTTTCTTTATTCTTGGCATGCGAAAAGAATTCAAGCTGAGCCGGGCCTGAAAGGTTTGCCCTACCTACTTGCCACTTAAGTAACGTGAAAAACTATTATTTTGTAAATTTTACCCCGACCCTAAATATTCTGATGCCTATATCAAGGCCAACTGGTCAACTTTCCAGCAACCCGGTGAGCGAAAGGTCGACTTCGCCATCGCTGGCATTACGCGCACCCTGAACATGCGCATCAAAGTGGACCCGGACACGGCTTCCAAACAGGTACGCTTCAAGGTCTACCCAAACAACTGGCTCGCACGCATGTTCCTGCCGACCCTAAACCTCACCTACACACCCGACCGACAGCTGCTCCGCTTTGAGGGTTACTCGAACCTGATACCCGCCAAAGGCAAGGGCAATCAAGTTGTGATCGATTTTGTCTACCATGAAACGGACGCTGTACTATCGCGCCCCCTTGAAGCATGGCGCCCTGCAGCGGCTGCACAAGTTGTCGCCGCGAGCATTTCCGGGGACAGTGTACCTAATTCGAGCTGAGGTTTGCATGGACAATCCCAGGGAAAATCTGCCTGGCCTGACCGTATCATCTGTACTCACGCTACAAGGTGCCTGCTTTGCCGGCATACCCACGACCCTCTGGAAAGGTGGGTCAGCTACATTCGCACATCGTTGCGGGTGGTGAACGCCGGACTCTGATGCGCCGATCCAGAGACACAGGCTGTCCACGAAAGGGTCACTGACCCCCTGGGTGAGCAGGCAACAATGCTGCCGGTCAGCCTTCCCTGATTCATGTCGGCATCGCCAGAAACTGTCTTGAGCAGAGGCACCCGCCTCAACTGTCAGCTCCCTCTGCTCCATCCAGAGACTATACTGTAACGATGCTACACCCGTACGCGGGCATCTTTCGTTCCGTATAGGCATGCGTTAAGGTAACTTCAGCTTTTCCCCGGACCCAATGAGCAAAACCATGCTGAAACTGATGATTCAAGGCGTGCTGTTAGCGCTACTCACAACCGGCACAGTCCAGGCTGCAACCAGATGCCTGCCCGATGATGCAAGCCTGCCGGCAACGTGGACAAAGAACTACCCTGCCCATCGAATCATCGGCAACCTCTACGCCGTCGGTGGCGCTGACCTTGCATCATTCCTGATCACCACAGACGCTGGACTCATCCTGGTCAATACAGGGCTGGAGGATTCTACCGAGGACCTTCGCACCAATATGGAAACGTTAGGATTCAAGCTGGAGGATATCAAGCTACTGTTAACCACCCAGGCACACTTTGACCACGTCGCAGCGTTTGCAGAAATTCAGGCAATGACAGGCGCACCCATGTGGGCGACAGCCCCTGATGCGCCCATCCTCAAAGACGGTGGCACCAGCGACCCGCACTTCGGTCACTGCCTGGAATTCAGGTTCAAACCGATTCAGGTCGATCGCATACTAGCAGACGATGAGACCTTCACGCTTGGCAACACAACCATTCGCACACACCTGCACCCGGGCCATACGGAAGGCAGCGCCAGCTACTCCTTCGCCGTTCGCGAGAATGATCGCGACTATCAGGTACTGATCGCCAACATGGGCAGCATCAACGACGGTAAAAAGTTGCTGATCAATCCGACCTATCCTGTTGTGGCCAGTGACTTTGCGACGACCTACAGAAAGCAACTGGACATGGACATTGATGTCTGGGTAGCCTCTCATGCAAGTCAATACGGCCGCGACAAAAAGTACCAACCAGGCCAAGCCTACGATCCTGACAGGTTTGTCGATCCCGACGGATTCAAGCTGGCGGTTGAGCGACTTCGGCAGATTTTCTTCGAACAACTTCGGGCCGAAATTATGGGATCCGATTGATTAACGACCTGCGCTCCAAACAGCCACCACCTGGATAACATGAGTGTTCTGCGGGCCCATTGAACACACATGCAGACCACGCGCGCTCAAAGTCCACTGACCCTGCTGGAAGCATACAATCTGCTAACTACTGCGTAGACCAGACTTCATATCAAGGAGTAAGGTTATGCGTTGCCCAGAGTGCGAAGCGTTTTTCGAAATTGCTTTTTGGCCAGACTGACATTTATTTCCAGCTGCCTCTGGATCATTCGCATACCCAGGTCGGCGCCCTGTTGGGCGACCCGGAGTTGAAGATAAGGAAATAAACCACATTTTCTGAAAAACGGTCAAGTGTGGTAATTGCTGATGTGCAGTCAAATTTATGCCCCCCTGACGTGGTAATCCTTTAGATGGTCAATGTCTGTCATGGCCTAACAGCAATACCTTTCCGGCCTGGATAGGGCTGCAGGTACCAGAGCTTGGCTTGGAAATGCCCCTGCGAGCCATCGGCAGCGGTTATGCTGATTAGTCGATATTGTGATTGGTCGCCGGCATATATGGTTTTGCCGCGGCAATCTGATGACCCTCACCCCGGTTCGCTCGCATTGCTTGTGATGCATGTCAGGTAACAACTCGTTTTCTCTTTGACCGGCGGTTAAATGGCCCTGGCGCTGCTACAATGCAGCGGCTTTAATCCAGACAATTAAGCTGAATATCTTCATATGTCTAAGTACTAATGCAGCGCCGTTGCCGGTGCTTCACATGTACCGGGACCGGCAAATCAAGTTCAGAGGCATGGCATAAACAGCCGTGAATGCCGTTAGACCGGTCAGTCCGGCTTTAGAAAATCAAGTTAGTAATTTATTCAATGAACAGCTACGGGAGAATAATTTCGTGTCTATTCGTCTCAACGATATTGCACCAGACTTCTCTACAGATTCGACCTCCGGCAAGCTCACTCTGCACGAGTGGATTGGCGACCATTATGCGATTCTGTTCTCGCATCCAAAAGACTTTACGCCAGTGTGTACCACCGAGTTTGGCGCTGTTGCCCAACTTGCACCGGAGTTCGCGAAACGTAACACCAGGGTGATGGGCGTGTCTGTTGACAGCGTTGAAGAGCACAAGAAATGGAAGCGTGACATTGAGGCTTTTTCTGGCGCGCCTGCGGATTTCCCGATCATTGATGATACCTCGCTGCAGGTAGCTAAACTGTACGACATGTTGCCAGCCGACGCTTACTTGCCAGATGGCCGTACCCCGGCAGACAGCGCCACTGTCAGAACAGTATTTATCATTGGTCCGGATAAAAAGGTTCGTCTGACCATGTCTTATCCGATGTCTGTCGGGCGTAACTTTGCAGAAATTTTGCGTGCCCTGGATGCGATCCAAATGACTGACGGCGCACCTATTGCAACACCTGCAAACTGGGTGCCCGGGCAGGATGTGATTGTTGGCTTAGGGCTGAATGACGCGCAGGCGAAGGAAAAGTTCGGTCAACTTGATATCAAACTACCTTACCTACGCTTGACGAAAGCCCCGGAAAAGTAACATTCAAGTATCCTCTGCTCGGCATGATCAGCGAATGCCGACTAGGGGCGAGGGCTTTTCTGCTGCTCTGTGATATATGACAGGTGGCTCATTAATCGCGGATCTGCTTTGCCGCGAGCAGGGTCCATTGAGTATCTTGACAGGAAGTCGAGGCAAGCAAATGCTGCTGTATATTGTATTCTTCAGCCTGGCGGGTAGTGTGCTTTCAGTTGGCTCTGCGGCCTTGTTTTTATTATTTCCGAAGAGCATTCGCAAGGTACTCGTGCCGTGCCTTATCAGCTACGCCACCGGCACGCTGCTTGGTGCAGCGTTCCTCGGCATGATCCCCGCTGGACTGAAACACGCTCCAGCGTTTGCGGTGTCGTCCACTGTGCTGGCCGGGATAGTGCTGTTTTTTGTGTTGGAGAAACTGGTGCTTTGGCGTCATTGCCACGATGGCGACTGCGAAGTACACAGCCGCGCTGGTCCCTTGATCTTGATTGGTGACGCCTTTCACAATTTTGTTGACGGTGTAGTGATTGCGGCTGCCTTCCTGACCTCGGTGCCGTTAGGCATTGCCGCTTCGTTGGCGGTGATCGCCCATGAGATTCCGCAGGAAGTCGGCGATTTTGCGATCCTCCTCGACAGCGGTTACTCCCGACGAAAGGCCTTGATTCTCAATACCCTGTCAGCCTCCTCGACACTGCCTGGCGCTCTGATTGCCTATTTCTGGCTCGATGAAATGAGCGGCGCGGTGCCCTATATTCTGGCGATTTCTGCGGCGAGTTTCATTTATATTGCAACGGCCGACCTTATTCCAGGGCTGCACCGGGAAGTCACCGGAAATGCCGTGTGGAGACAACTCCTGTTGCTGTTGGCAGGCGTTGGTACCATAGCTGTTTTTCACCATGGAGGGTGAGACGTGAACTCTCTCACTGCAGATGATATCAGTGTTCTCAGGACCGCGCTTGAGGATGAATACCATTCCTGGGCGACCTATGATCAGGTCATTACCGACTTCGGTGAGGCGCGCCCCTTCAACAATATCCGTGATGCGGAGGCGCGTCACATTGAAGCACTGTGCACGTTATTCTCACGCTACGGATTGGCCATCCCACAGAATCAGTGGCCTGGCAACGTTGTCCGCTATGACAGCTTACACGCTGCCTGCGAGGCAGCTGTCGCGGCGGAGACAGCCAATGTCGAAATGTACAAAAGACTGATCAGCCAAACCCAGCGTCCTGACATCCTTGAAGTGCTGCGTAAACTTCAAGCGGCATCACAACAGCGACACCTGGTTGCATTTCAGCGTTGCGTGGATCGTATCGCCGATGGGCGAGGTGGTCAAGGTAATCGGGGTGGTCCGGGTAGTCGAGGTGGTCCTGGTGGTCGAGGCGGCCCGGATGGCCGAGGTAGTCCAGGTGCTTAAGGCGGTAAAACCAATGCAGACTGCGTCTCTCTGTAAACTTTAGAACAGCGATTTTGCCATGAATGGAGAGGGGAATGAGAAAAGATAGCGCGGTACTACGTAACTTGTTGATCCTTGGCGGAACAATAATCTCACTGGTGATCGTTTCGGTTTTGATTGCTCGATACATACTTTAGCTAGCTGGAGGATTAGTGATGAAAAGACTCTGTTTTCTATCGCCGGATGTGGTTCATGCGCGTCAGGTAGTTGATGATTTAAAAAATAACGGAATACCTGAGCAGCATATCTACGTGCTTGCCAAGTTCGGTGTCGAGCTTGAAGACTTACCTGATGGTGGGCCGGAATCAGATGATTTTCTACCTGCCTATAAACGCGGCCTGGAGTTAGGCGGCGCAACGGGGCTGTTGCTCGGTTTATCAGCGCTGGCCTTTCCTCCCGCCGGTATGGTGGTAGGCGGTGGGCTGGTTCTGCTCGTGGGGCTCTGGGGTGCAGGTATAGGCGGTATGCTGACAGGCATCGCCGGTGGTGCCTTCTCAAGTTCCAGACTTAAGTCATTTGAATCAGCGATAGATCAAGGCCAGATATTGATAATGGCAGATGTGTCTGTAAATGATGTGAAGAAATTTGAAGGGATTATCAAACGGCTTGACCCGGAAGTTGAGGTCAGCGGTATTGAACCACCGGCAAAACTCATTCCATGAAGCGAGGCAAGGTACGCATCGCTATCACGGCAATGTACCGCTGCGGTGGGTGGCCTGTCGCCGTTAGCGTCGTGCTGCCAGCCAGTTTTTCTGCTGCAGCATCACCTGCCGGGTAGCCGCCAGCACCGACAGGTTTTTATTGATATGGCCGTCGCGGCCAAGGTTGTCCAGTTGTGCATAGAACCAGAACTGCACCGCAAAGGCTGCTGCACCGCGCAGGGCCTGAACCCGGCCGAGAAACGCCAGCCAGGTTGGAAACAGTGACAGCTGGTTTTCAAACCGTGGTAGCTCGTCGAGGCCCGCCAGCAGTTGCGCGGGGGCATCGGTGACCACACACATGGGCCTGCCGAGACCAATCAGGTCAGCGCCGCCAGAGTTGATGGCCTGCTCCATGACATCCCGGCGCCGAAAGCCGCCGATCACCATCAGCGGAATGTTGACTTTTTCCTGCATGGCGACGGCGAAGTCCACAAAGTAGGCTTCACGCATCAATGTTGACTGCGCCACATGCTGGTCTTCCTCGGCCTCTGCGCCGGCAATCCCCAGCAACTTGGGTTGCTCGTAGGTACCGCCAGAGACTTCGATCAGATCAACGCTGGCCTGCTCCAGCCATTGTGCTACCTGGACGCTGTCTTCAAAATCAAACCCGCCTTTCTGGAAATCCGCGCTGTTGAGTTTAACGGCGACGGGAAAGTCCGGTCCCACGGCATCACGTACAGCCTTCACCGCAGCCAGCAGGGCGCGGGCGCGGTTCTCCAGGGGACCGCCGTATTCATCTGTGCGCAGGTTGGTGCGCGGGCTTAAAAACTGTGACATCAGGTAACCGTGGGCGGCGTGTATCTGCACCCCGGTGAATCCAGCTGCCTTGCAGGCGCCTGCGGCCATGCCAAAGCGCTGGATGATGTCTTCTATCTCGGCCGCGGTGAGTGCCACGGGCATACCAAACTGACCGCCGGGCAGGCCAACTTTGACCGCCGAGGGGGCTTTTGGATGTTTGTTGACGTTGGTCTGGGTCTGGCGCCCGGCATGGCTCAGTTGGGCCCAGAAATGATTACCGTTGCGAGTGGCGACACTGGCCCAGTTTGCCAGTGCAGCACGCATGGCTGCATCGGGTTCGCGCTCCAGAATCACATTACCTGGCCGCTCCAGATGGTTGGCATCGAGCATAATGTTGCCAGATAACAACATGCCCGCACCGCCGTCCGACCACAGGCCATAAAGGCGGTTCAGTTCTGGCGTTGGTACACCCTGCGGCGAGGCCAGGCCCTCCGTCATGGCACCCTTGGCGAGGCGGTTGGGTATTACCGCACCGCAGGGCAGGGTCAGGGGCTGGGCAAGGACATTAGACATATAGAATGCTCATACATGGGGCTGGATTGATGCCAATTTGCAGTGACCGCACAACTGATTTCAGGGCTGCGCAACCTGCTTCAGGGCGTTTTTAATAGCGCCCGGTGCTGAGCGAATTTTCATGAAAGTACCCATGGTCAGGTCCGGAAAGCTCTGGGCGATCCTGAATCTGCCGCGCAAGGCGATGACATCCGAGCCGCTGACAAGCAGTTCGTAGGGCAGGTGGGCGGTGTGTTTTGGGTCTGCAAGGTCGGCATTTGCCATGACTGTTTGATCGGAGCCGGCGCCCGAGCGCAGGCCCACGCCGAACAAGGTCTCCTCTTTGCCTGTGATGTCTACTCGGTACACCTTCACGGTATCGGCAACACCGGCAGCAAGATTTTTCTCCACATTAGCGACGGCATCAGCATGTGAGTCGTAATGTGCCAGAACATCCAGGTCGTCAAAATAAGGCATGGCCATCATGTAGTGATACTTGGCCAACCTGGCTGCTGTGTGGCCTTTCTCTGAGCCAAACGGTAGACGAAGATAAGGGAAATAAACCACATTTTCTGAAGAACGGTCAAGTGTGGTAATTGCTGA
>Ga0255775_1003481_pt1 | contig 12968 bp, 8 predicted proteins | sample 011ome_26_FD_179973 | JGI IMG/M metagenome (GOLD analysis project Ga0255775, IMG submission 179973) | Coastal salt marsh microbial communities from the Groves Creek Marsh, Skidaway Island, Georgia - 011511BT metaG (version 2) | ecosystem: Environmental > Aquatic > Marine > Intertidal zone > Salt...
AAGCGTTGTTTTTAATGCCCTTGGAAAATCATTTCTCAAGCATGTATCTTCTCAAGGATTTAAAATTTTTTTAGATTTAAAATTGCACGATATTCCAAATACTGTTCATGAGACAATTTTAGGCTTCCAGGACTGTGAAATAGATATGCTAACAGTTCATTTATCTGGCGGCGAAGAGATGCTTAACAAAGCTATGCTTGCGGGTAAATCTATTAATGCACAAGTAATAGGAGTTTCAATGCTTACAAGCCTAAAAGAGGAAGACTCAATAGTTTTGTTTAATAATAAGCTTGAAGACCAAATAGTTAATTTATTTAAAATAGCTTTTAAAGCAAACATAGATGGAATTGTTTGTTCGCCTCATGAGCTAGAAATAGCAAATACAATTATAGGACCTCATTCAATAAAAATTACACCAGGAATTAGGGATATTAAAGTAAAAGATGATCAAGCAAGAACTATGAGCGCAAGAGAAGCGATTGAGAGGGGCTCTACATTTTTAGTCATTGGCAGACCAATTACACAAGCTGAAGAGATTTCTCAAGCATTACAGAATTTTAATAATTCCATTTATGAACAATAGATCTGCTAAAAGTATTTTTCTTGATCTCAAGAAACTCACAAAACCAGATAATAGCAAAAAAAAACTATCCTTTAAGTTCGAATCTGAGCTTTTAGATTATCACTCCTATTTAAAGAACTTCTCTTCCCAACACTATAAATTATTTGAAGAACTTGCACATGAATTGAATCTTCAAGATTCCATCAATGATCTCTTTAATGGGGAGATTGTAAACAAGACAGAAAATAGACAAGCATTACATCATCTATATCGCAATAATCAAATAGATCTAGAATTTGATTTTAAAAAAATTACAGAACCTTTTGTTAAAAGAATTAAAAAAGATGGTTTTAAGAATATTATTACTTTTGGAATTGGTGGTTCCTATGAAGGACCAAAATTGCTTCAAGAATTTACAAATAAGGGTTCATATAAATTTAATTATTATTTTATTTCTGGGCCTGATAAGGATGAGTTTAATTCAATATTAAAACCATTAAGTGATCAAAAGAATTTTTATATTTTTTCATCTAAATCACTTTCAACAGATGAGACTCTTTCATGCTTAAGATGGTTGGGTGCAAAAAGAAATTCAACTAATTCAATAGTAATTACGGCCAATACAGAAAAAGCAAAAAACCTAGGTTTTAATGAAAATTGCATTGTGCCATTTCCAGAAACAGTTGGAGGCAGATATTCGATTTGGTCACCTATCTCTCTGAGTGCCGCGTTAGAAAGTAATTTCTCGAAATTTTTAAAGGGTGGCTTTTCTGCGGATAAAATGATGTTAGGTAATTCAAAGGAGGATCTCAAATATCAAAAATTTATTAAAATATTGGCATTTTCAGATTTGTGGTTTAGCAATTTTTTAAATAAAAAGAATAGAGTGGTTCTCTCTTACAATTGGAAATTGCGGTCTCTGCAAAGCTATATTCAACAACTTGAGATGGAGTCACTTGGAAAGAAGGCAAATCCTAAATCTATATTCAAAGAAACAGGTCAGTTAATATTTGGAGGTTTTGGGTCCACTGCGCAACATTCATATTTTCAATTATTGCATCAGGGCACCGCGGAATTCTGTACTGATATTATTTACTCAACCTCAACTAATAGCCCATTATCAAGCGCACAAGCCAAAGGACAAGCTGCCTTGCTATCTTCAGACTTTAAAGGGTCTGCAAATTCTCTTGAAAAAACAAATAGCAATTCTCCAGTTAATCTTTTTCATTTAAACAAGCTTTCGCTTGAAGGACTTGGTTTTTTGCTTGCAACTTGGGAGCATAGAGTTTTTATTACCGCATGCATGCTGCAAATTAATCCTTTTGATCAATATGGAGTTGCTGCAGGTAAACTTATTGCAAAAAAATTTCTTAGTTAATGACACTGGATTTAAAGCAAGTTCCAAATACGCCAGGAATATATAAATTTTTTTCTAAAAATAAAATTATTTATATTGGCAAAGCAAAAGATTTAAAAAAAAGGGTATCTTCATATTTTGGTAAAGCTTTCAAAGATAGAAAAACGCAACAAATTAAAATCCTAACAGATCATATTGAAACTTTTTCAACCAATACTGAGGCTGAAGCTCTTTTATTAGAGCAATCTTTGATTAAAGAGAATTTACCTAGATTCAATATTCTTTTGCGTGATGATAAGACATATCCCTATATATATTTTTCAATGGATCATAGATATCCCAACATTAGCATGAAGAGATCAAAACAAGCTGTGTCAAAAAACTTTTTTGGTCCTTTCATAAGTGCTCAAGCAGTAAAATCAACTATTAAAGATATACAAAAGATTTATCAAATTCGAAATTGTAGCGATACAACATTTAATAATAGGTCTAGACCATGTATTGAGCATCAAATGCAAAGATGTTCTGCTCCATGTGTTAATTTAATTTCTGAGGTTAGCTATAAAGGAGATGTTTTATCTTCTCAACATTACCTATCATCTTCAGGTAAGAATATAAAATCATTAATGATGACTCAGATGCAGAAATTTGCTGAGCAACAAGAATTTGAAAGAGCAAATGAGGTTAAAAAAAGAATAAAAAGTTTAGATCTTTTGCATCAAGAACAGTCATTAAATAGCGCTTTAATCAGTGTTGACTTTTTTGCATGCGTTTCTAAATTAGACAGAACAGGGGTATGCATATTATCGGTGCGGGATGGGAAGATTAGAGGCACTAAAACTCATTATCTCAAGGGTAATCATTTGTATGATGTAGATAGTTTGTTTCAGAGCTTAATATTTTCTTATTATCAAAATAGCTTTTCATTGCCTGAGAAAATTATTTTAAACGTTAAGCTCATGGATATCTCGTTAATAAAAAAAGCAATAAAGCTTAAATTTGAGAAAGAAATTTTAATTTCAACAACAATGAATTCAAATATTAGAAAAATAGCCAAATTAGGAAAATTAAATGCCAATCAAGTAATAGATAATAGAGTGAATCAATCTGATAGATATTTATTTGCCTTACAGGATCTTGCATCTCATTTAGCTCTCTCAAAAAAACATCTAACAATTGAAGGTCTTGATATTAGTCATCATGGCGGTCAGAATGCTGTGGCTGCAATTGTAAGATTTTCTGTACAAGGGCCTGATAAATCAAACTTCAAGCTTTTTAATATACCAAAAGAATTAGCAGGCAATGACCTTGGTTCAATGAAGCATGTTCTTGAGAGGAGGCTTAAAAGAGCGAACCTTAATCAACTGCCTGATGTTATCTTAGTTGATGGAGGAAAACTTCAACTTGAGGTAGCTTTGAGTGTTGTTAATACCCTGCTTGAAAAGCCGCCCATGATACTTAGTATTCTTAAGGGCTCTAAAAGAGTTAGATCAACAGAAACAATTCTTTCAAAAGATGGAATTATAGAAATGTCCAAAGAAAGTCCTGGCTTTATATTTCTTCAGCAAATCCGTGATGAGTCACATAGATTTGCTATTACAAATAATAGAAAGAAAAAAAATAAATCTATCAAGCGATCATCTCTTGATAGTATCATAGGCCTAGGCCCCAAAAGAAAAAGAAATTTGCTGAGCATCTTTAAGTCTATTCAAGCAATTAAGTTAGCTTCAGTAAATGATTTAAGCAAGGTTTCAGGAATAGGCCTTAAACTAGCTAATGAGATAAAATTATTTTACAAATCATGAATTACTTTATTCAATTTCTTACATATTTTAGAATTCTTATTGCTCCAATTATTTTTATCCTAATTACAATATTTAATTTCTATGGCTGGGCATTGCTACTTTTTTTTATTGCTAGTATTTCAGATTATTGTGATGGCTTTCTTGCAAGAAAACATAACCTTGAAACTGAGCTTGGCGCTGTATTAGACCCTACAGCAGATAAAATATTAATCACATTTATCATTCTTGCTTTGAGCATTGAATTATCCAGCATATTTATTGGGCTGGTAGGTGGAATAATGCTCGTAAGAGAGTTTTGGGTAGGAGCCTTGCGAGATTTAAATGCTAGACAGAATAATATTGATGCAACGAAAGTAACTCCTCTAGCTAAAATTAAGACTTCTATTCAGTTCATAACATTTTCATCTTTTTTGTTTGGGTTAGTGATAAATAATGCTTTGATTTTATTTATCTCTAACTTCTTCTTATTTGTAGCATTAATAATTACACTTCAAACAGGACTTTCATATACAATAGCTACATTTAGACAATAGGCTGGATGGCAGAGTGGTTATGCAGCGGCCTGCAAAGCCGTTAACGCCGGTTCGATTCCGGCTTCAGCCTCCAAAATAATTATCAATCCTAAGAAAATAATTCTGCAAACATTACAGTTTTTTACAATTTAATTTTGTTATAATTTCTATATGAATACTAAGTTATTTGCATTTTTTACCTTCATTGGATTTTCGATAATTTCTTTTTCCTCGCTCTATGCTCAGGAAATAAATAAAGAATTTTTGAATAGCTTGCCTAAATCAGTTCAAGAAGAATTTTTAGAGAGAGATGATGACGAGAACATAACTGATAATTACAATGAAAGACCTGATACTAGAATGTCAAAAATTGAATTTGGTATTGATTCTATAAAAGACCAAATTGCTTCACTAGAATCAGAGATAAATAGAGAGGAAGCTTCATCTGCATTATCAGTTTTTGGTGAAAATTTTTTTAAATCCTATCAATCTTCTTTTGCCCCAATTAATCAAGAAAATTTTGCATCTGACTATGTTTTAGATGTAGGTGATGTTTTAAACATTCATTTAATTGGAAAAAGCAATACAAAGCACACAGTGCCCATTTCACGTGATGGATCAGTAAATATTCCAAAAATCGGTAAAGTTATAGTTGCTGGAATGCCATATGAAGAAGCTATAAAGAATATTAAGACATATTCAAAATCTAAATTTTTAGACATTGAGGTATTTATTAATCTAGCAAGTGCCAGAGATATGAATATTCTTTTAATTGGCAACGCATCAAAACCAGGCATATACACTCTTCCTGGAGGCTCAAGCATTCTATCTCTTTTGCATGCAGCGGGCGGCATCAATCAAAATGGTAGCTTTAGGTCTATTCAACATAAGAGAAATAATAAGCTCATCCAAGAAATAGATCTGTATGACATTTTAATTAAGGGAAATTTATTATTTAAATCACCACTTAGAAGTGGAGATGCTGTGATTATTGGTGCAGCCCTCAATAAAGTATCAATTTCTGGGGGGATTAATGTGCCTGCAATCTATGAACTAAATTCAAATGAAAATTTATTAGATTTAATAGACTTAGCTCAAGGTTTATCAACTAGTGCTGTTGATGATATTAAAATTTATAGGGCGACTGGTCAAATTGAAAATTTATCTATCAATTCATTATCATCAATTGAAGTTTATAACGGTGATAGTGTAAAAGTTTCGCAATACTTGCCGGAGAGCAAACCAATTTTTACAGTAGAAATTTCTGGAGCTGTTGCTAGACCAGGCAAATATTCTTTTGAACATGGCACAACTTTGCATCAATTAATTGAAGAGGCTGGTGGTTATCTAGATGAGGCATATCCAGATGGTGGAGCGCTTTATAGAGAGTCAGTATCAAAAATACAAAAAGAAAATTTTCAAAAAACTTATAATCAGCTTATTAATTATATCGCTTCAAGCAATCAAGGTCCTGTTGGCGGGATGAGTATAGGTGCTTCTGCTAATTTACAAACTATCCTCGCAGAATTAAAAAATGCAAAGTTTTTAGGTAGATTATCAGCAGAGTTTAACCCATCAAAAATTTTTAAAGATCCAGATTTAGATACCGTATTGGCTTCAAACGATAAGGTTGTTATTCCTTTCTTTGCATCCGATGTTTATATTGCTGGCGATGTCCTTCAACCTGGTGGAAGAAGATATAATCCAGAACTTAATTATCAAGATTATATTGACCAGTCTGGTGGATTGGGCCAGTTTGCTGATAGCAAAAGAATAGTTTTAATCAAACCAAATGGTGACGCTAACGTAGTTAAGTCCAAGCTATTTTTTAATGATCCGAAACTTACAATATACCCAGGGTCAACGATATATGTTCCAAGAGAGATAGGGAAGATCGAAGGCATTTCATATACAGCTACCTTGGCTCCAATTGTTAGTAGCTTGGCTCTATCGCTGGCTTCTTTAAATAGCATAAATTAAATTTATTAATCTTTCATTCCATAAGTTGTTCATTTTTCGATTTAGAGTTTTTACTTTCTTAATATGTTTGTTTTCAAATTTCTTATTTGCAGATAGATATGAGTATATCTATCCAAACAGAAATCATAGTTTTTCTAATTACGGAACTATAGGATTGCTGCAAAATCCGACTGCAAGATTATTTTCAAACGGCACCTTGGGTTTTTCATGGACACATAATGATCCATATCTTAGGGGTTCTCTAGTAGCATACCCCTTTGAGTGGATGGAAGTATCATATCAATATACAGATATTAACAATGAATTATATAGTCCCGTTAAAGAATTTAGTGGCAATCAGTCATTAAAAGATAAGAGTTTTGATGCAAAATTTCGAGTTTTTAAAGAGGGTAATATTTTACCTGAGGTTGCTATAGGCTTTAGAGATCTAGCGGGAACTGGTCTATTTAGCTCAGAGTATATAGTTGCAAGTAAATTTCTCACTCAAGATATAGATCTTACTTTTGGATTAGGTTGGGGAGTTATTTCAGGGCAAAGCATAGATAATCCATTTACAAAAATTTCGGACAAATTTTTATTTAGAAATGCCGAAACGGGGGTTGGCGGCAAATTAAGTAATGAAAATTATTTTTCTGGTCCTGCAGGATATTTCGCAGGAATTGAGTATTTTCTTCCTAAAATGAGAGGTATGTCAATAAAGTTTGAGTATGACGGAAATAATTATAATCTTGAGGGAGCAAAACCAATAAATCAAAGACATCAATATAATATAGGTTTCACGCACCCAATTTCAGAAAATTTTTCATATAAATTTAGCTATATAAGAGGCAATACTTTAAGCTTTGGGTTTTCTTATGCCCTTAATCTCGGTAATAAAAACTCACAAAGTGGAGCAAAGATTAAACAGGCACCAATTAAAAATGTTAAAGAGATTAAAATGGTAACATCTAAGTCGGAAAGCAATTTGTATAAAGCTAGCCTTAAATATTTGCGAGATGAGGGTTTTTATTTGCAGAAAGCTACCATTAATAATGATCAATTATCAGTTGTATATGCTCAATCAAATTATAGAAATCCGTCAATCTCATCTGGGAGAGCGCTAAATATTCTTGATCAAATATCTCCAGAGGAAATTAAGCACTTCAATATTTCTGAAGTTAATGGTGGCATTGGTCTGTATTCTCTTGAGATAGATAGAGCTTCATATCAAAGATATAAAAGATTTAATTTACCTCCTAAAATTGACGAAACTATCTATGCTAAACCTTTCCTTTTTAGCCAAGATAAGCAGCATGGATATAATCCGATTGCAAAATATCCAGTCTTCTTTAATTCAATTGGACCTGATCTTAGAACTCAAATTGGAGGTCCGGATGGTTTCTTTTTTGGTGATTTGAAATTAGCCTGGAATTCTGAACTGCTATTAACCAAAAACTTTTCATTGATTTCTAGAGTTCATTATGGGATTTATGACAATATGGGCAAATTAAAGCTTGATTCTGATAGTATATTACCTCATGTTAGAACAGATATTGTTAAATACCTTAAAAACAGCCATCATCTTAGCATTGAAAGGCTCCAGTTTAACAGATTTGGTCAATTAACCCCTTCAATTTTTTTCAAACTTTCAGGCGGGATATTTGAATCAATGTTTAGTGGTTATGGAGGCGAGATTCTTTACAGACCATTTGACAGAAATTATGCGTTTGGACTGGAAGCATGGAAAGTATATCAAAGAGATTATGAGCAGTTGTTTGAGTTGCGAGATTATACAACTTCAACTGGCCACATATCCATTTATTATACAGAACCTAATACTAATGTTACTTTTAGAATGAAAGGTGGAAGATTTTTAGCAGGGGACTCAGGAATTTCTTTTGATTTTTGGCGAACATTTTATTCTGGTTTTAGGCTTGGAGCTTTTTTTACTCTGACTGACATAAGTGCTGAAGAATTTGGTGAAGGAAGTTTTGATAAAGGTTTTTATTTCCATCTTCCTTTAGAAGTTTTCTCAAAGACTTATTCTAAGAGAAATTTTGGCTGGGGTTTGAGGCCTTTAACTAGAGATGGGGGAGCCTCATTGATCCAAAGTCACCCTTTGTGGGGGGTTACAGATTACTCTCATATTAATAACTTTAATAGGCACCTAGTTGACTTTTATGATTAAAGTATACACATTAATTACTGTAATTTTCGTTAGTTCATGCACATCTATAGACTACACATACTTTAATAATATAAAAAATACTTTTGCAAGAAATGAAATTAATGTAACTGAAAGTTTTATTAAAAATTTTGAGTACTCTTTTATAAAGGTATCCTATAAAAAGAATGATGCTATTTTTGTATTAGCAAGAGTGCTTGAGGATGGGAGTTATGAGTGGATTGGAGCAAATTACGAGGTAATAATAACTAAGAGCGGTACTATTATTGAGACGATAGGTCTTGAATCTGATATAAAGTTTCATGAATCTCAGCTGCCTGATTTTAAAAATTTTAAAACTTCATCTCACTATATAGATTTGTATAACCCCAATTTAGTTTTTGAAAAATTATCATTCAATTATTTAGATACCAAACTTCCTGTAAAAGACCTAAATTATGATCAGGTAATAACTATTCAAAGGGTAAGTGAAACGATAGGATGGCACTCTAAGGATATTTATTTTTATAATAAAGGCGCAATTAAAAGATCAATTCAAAAAATCAACCCTCTGAAGCCACCCATTGAAATAACATTTTTCTTTAAATACTAAAATTAAGATAAAAAAAACCCTGTAGAAACAGGGTTTTTTAATTTAAGAGTTTTTACTTAACTCTGGTGGCAGTATTGGTAATTACTGTTATGTCTGGACTTACAACCTCTGTAGGCACGACAACTGTTTCTTCTGTGACAAGCTCAAGCTCTTGCTCAATCTCATTGACGATCTCAACTTCATTGACGGTCTCAACTTCATTGACGGTCCCAACAGTCGCTTCAGTAATTGTATCCACAACAACAATATCTTCGTTAACTACGTTAACAACCTCTTCATTTATAACAATATTTTCAACTATTGTTTCCGTAACAGTTCCGTCAGGAATTGTAGTCGTAGCAGTTGATGTTTCAGTTGCAGTTGTAGTTGCAGTTGATGTCCCTGTTGACGTGGCAGTTGCTGTAGCGGTACCTGTGTTAGTGGTTGTAGCTGTTCCTGTGGTTGTAGCTGTTCCTGTGGTTGTAGCTGTTCCTGTGGTTGTAGCTGTTCCTGTGGTTGTAGCTGTTCCTGTGGTTGTAGCTGTTCCAGTACTAGTAGTAGTGCTGGTAGCTGATGTAGTACCAGTTACATACTCTTCTATTTCTGTTGGAGCAGGTGTAGGAGCAGGTGTAGGAGCTGGAGTAGGAGCTGGAGTAGGAGCTGGAGTAGGAGCTGGAGTAGGAGCAGGAATTGCTACGTTATCGTCATCATCACTAACAGATTCTGCTATTACGGCTGCGGCTGCAACTGCTGCTGCAATTGCTCCTGCGCTCAATGAACCTGATGCAGATTGAGCTGCTTTTTCAGATGAGCCAGCTGATGAAGGTTGTTGATTATTGCCTTCCTCTTGTGCTGAGGCTCCATTTCCAAATATTCCAAAAAGGAATGCAACCAGGTATTTATAATTTTTTTTAATCTCAGCCATCCTTATGCTCCGTTAATATAATAAACAAAATTAATTTTGAAGATTATACATCATCTGTTGTAAAAAAAGTTTAAATAAAAATGTATAAAATTCTAAAAGCATATTGTATTAGACAATAAACTTATCAATTTAGAGATATTATGTCTTTTTTTTCAAACAATGCAATAATTTTTTGTGTTAATTGTATACATTATGTAAAGAACTCCTACCCATAGTTAAAAACTAATAATAAAATAAATATAAATTAGAGTTTCAAAATATTTTAGACAATTATTATTTCGGGATGTAGCGCAGCCTGGTAGCGCACCTCGCTGGGGGTGAGGTGGTCGTCGGTTCAAATCCGGCCATCCCGACCATTATTAAGCTGATTTATTTATCACTTCCTCAGCATACCAGTTGATTTCAGCGATCATCCCTTCTAGAGTCCTCTCGTCAGGTCCGCCTTCATATGTATTTCTGAAAGCAACAATCACTTCAGTTGCGCCCAGTTCTTCAAGCTGTCTTATTCCTTCTGGTGAATAGGCCGCTTCTCCCATTACTTGAAATTGATAATTGGGATGATCTAAAGTCCCAAATTCATCTCTATACTCGTTTATTTGATCTATAAGTTTTTTTGTTTCATCTAGACTTAATCCGGCACTTATCCAGCCATCTCCAACCCTTGCAGCTCTTTTTAAGGCAAGCTTTGAATGTCCTCCAATCAATATGGGAACTGGTTTTGAGGGGGCAGGGCAAAGCTTGAGCTCAGGAATATCATAAAATTCTCCTTTGTAAGCAAAATATTCTCCATTCATTAAACCTTTTAGGATATCTATTTGCTCATCCATTCTTTTTCCGCGTTTTTCCCACCTTTCTCCTGTAGCCAAGAAATCTTCATACCATGGACTTACTCCAATACCAAAATGAAATCTATTATTCGTTATAACGCCTAATGTGGTAACGAACTTAGCAGTTGTTACGGCTTGCCTGGGAGCCAGCTTATAAACTGATGTAGAAAATTCTAATTTATCTGTGACAGCTGCAATTGCTGGAATAATAGAGAATGGCTCCAAAAAAGGAACACCATCTAGGAATTCTCTGCTCCCATCATCATTATATGGATATGTGGAGTCACATTCTTTTGGGTAACATATACTATCTGGAAATGTGATTGCATCAAAACCAGCTGCTTCGGCTGCCTTGCCCAGCTCCAAGTAAAATGAGGGATCGCACATTGATGGATGATATGAAAAACGCATAATTATTTTCCTTCTGGTGAAATTTAATAGAAAACATATAATAACAACATAAAATTAATCTATATATAATGACAGCGTTGTCAAATAAAAAAAAATAAATTTTGAAAAATCAGCTACCATCAAATCTTCATATTAATGATCCTGAACTAAAGGAATGGCTAGATGCCTTGAAAAATATTATTGATGAGCAGGGCTTAGATAGAGCCTCATTAATTTTAGGAAAACTAGCATCAAAACTAACAGAATCAGGAACTATTCCCAGCTACAATTTAACTACTCCATTCAGGAATACTATCCCAGCTAATGAAGAAGCAAAAATGCCTGGAGATCTTTTTATGGAGCGAAAGATAAGATCTCTTATAAGATGGAATGCTTTGGCGATGGTTTTAAGGGCAAACAAATCTTCAGATGATTTGGGTGGCCACATAGCAACATTTTCTTCTTCTGCGACGCTATATGATGTTGGGTTTAATTATTTTTTTCGAGGTTCAGCAGAAGGTCAAGAGGATTTAATATATTTTCAAGGACATTCATCACCGGGAATTTATGCAAGAAGTTTTCTGGAAGGGTATTTTTCAGAAGATGATTTGGATAACTTTAGACGTGAGGTTAATAAACCTGGAATCTCCTCATACCCTCATCCATGGCTAATGCCCGATTACTGGCAATTTCCGACAGTTTCAATGGGTTTGGGGCCGATCATGGGAATTTATCAAGCAAATGTTATGAGATATTTATCTGCAAGAGGTTTAGCCCCGAGAAATAATAGAAAAGTCTGGGTTTTTTGCGGGGATGGTGAAATGGATGAGCCTGAATCTAAAGGTGCAATTGGTTTGGCCGGAAGGGAAAAATTAGAAAATTTAATCTTTGTCATAAACTGTAATTTACAGAGGTTAGATGGCCCAGTTAGAGGAAATAACAAAATTATTCATGAGCTTGAAAGGGAGTTTAGAGGTTCTGGATGGAATGTAATTAAGGTTATTTGGGGAAGACTGTGGGATCCAATTTTTGCAAGAGATAAAGAAGGAAAACTTCAAGAACTGATGGATGCAGTTGTTGATGGAGAGCTTCAAAATTTTAAAGCAAAAGGTGGGGCTTATACTCGAGAAAAGTTTTTTGGACAAGATCCTGATGTTTTAGAAATGGTGGATGATTTGACTGATGAAGATATTTATAAATTAAACAGAGGAGGGCATGACCCATATAAAGTTTATGCTGCTTATCATAAGGCGGTAAACTCTTCTGGAGCCCCTACGGTCATTTTAGCTCTTACTACTAAAGGATATGGGACTGGATCAAGAGAAGCAGATAATACAACTCATCAAGTTAAAAAACTTACTCTTGATAATATAAAAGCATTTAGAGATAAGTTCGATATTCCAGTTTCAGACAAAGATATTGAGAAACTTCCATATGTTAGACCATCCAAGGATTCTCCTGAAATTCAATATCTTTTAAAAACAAGAGATGGTTTAGGAGGCCCCATACCCAGAAGACGAGGGCATACCCAAAAACTCTCTAAGCCATCAGATTCTATATTCCAGAAATATACAAAAGGATTTGAGGACAAGGAAATTTCTTCAACTATGGCTTTTGTTAGAATGATGACAGATATCTTAAAAGATAAAAAGGTTGGAGAGCGAATCGTACCAATTGTTCCTGATGAGGCAAGAACATTTGGCATGGAGGGTTTATTTAGACAAATTGGAATTTATTCCTCGGAAGGCCAAAAATATAAACCTGAGGATGCTGATCAAGTTATGTGGTACAAAGAATCTAAAGATGGGGTCATGCTTGAAGAGGGCATCAATGAAGCTGGAGCATTCTCTGCATGGATTGCACTTGCAACAGCAT
>Ga0255775_1003503_pt1 | contig 12916 bp, 11 predicted proteins | sample 011ome_26_FD_179973 | JGI IMG/M metagenome (GOLD analysis project Ga0255775, IMG submission 179973) | Coastal salt marsh microbial communities from the Groves Creek Marsh, Skidaway Island, Georgia - 011511BT metaG (version 2) | ecosystem: Environmental > Aquatic > Marine > Intertidal zone > Salt...
ATATTTATACGCTACATGTGCCTTGTGTAAGGACAAAATGGACCCAAGCCAAGGGTGTTAAAAAAATACTACGCTGGGCAAACACACTATTAAGCCCAAGAAAAATGGCTTATTTATGGCTGGAAAATAAGCAAATGCAAGTGTTACCTAATCGGCATTTTATTAGTGTTTCTGAATATTTGTCTCGCAACATCCTTGAAAGCTATCCTAGGCTTAATAAACATATTACTATTGCCCATCCTGGTATTAATATTAAAACCTTTGACAATAAAAAATTAACTCAATTACGTCAAAAATTTAGAAAAAATCACAACATCCCAGAGCTTTCATTTGTGCTTTTATTTGTCGCTCATGGCTTTAAGCGCAAAGGATTACCAGCCATTATTAAAGCATTAGAAATTTTAAATAATAAAAATATTCATATTGTCGTTGCAGGCAGTGGCAATCCAAAAGAAATTCAAATAAACTCTCCTACGATACAAAAAAATACCCACTTTATAGGTGTAGTTAAGAATATGAGCGAACTCTATCCAGTGGCTGACACCCTTATTCATCCTACCCTTGGAGATACTTATGGTATGGTTGCACTTGAAGCCATGTCGCACAAACTACCTGTTATTGTTAGTAGCAAACAATACTGCGGGTTTAGCGAGCATCTTAGTGATGAAGATGCGATCATTTTGGATGATCCAATAGACCCAAAAGAGGTGTCAGAAAGCATTCGAATACTCAATAATCAAGTAGAATTACGTAACAAAATTGCAGAAAGTGGATTTAAAAAATCCCAATTAATTAGTTGGGAAAATACTGTAAAAAAATCTACGTATACTTTTTTAGTATCTATTTAAAAAAATCGAAATTTTTTCGGCAACAAAATCCAACTGCCTCTCTCCAAGCCCTGGATAAATACCAAGCCACAAGGTTTGGTTCATCGTTATGTCAGTATTAGTTAAGTCACCTATAATACTATATTCAATTTCTTCGAAATAAGGCTGTTTAGTTAAATTACCTGCGAACAATAATCGTGTGCCAATTTTGTTACTGTCTAAATATTGAGTGAATTCAACCCTATCAATCCCTTCTTTTAAAGTAATAGGAAAACCAAACCATGAAGGATTTGAATTTTGCGTTGCTTCTGGCAAACCAATAAATTCAGTTAGACTGCTCAGCTTATTTTTGAGATAAGCAAAATTCTCGTTACGCTTTTTAATAAACTCTGGTAATCGCTCTAATTGGGCCAAACCGCAAGCTGCCTGCATATCGCTGATTTTAAGATTATAGCCAAGATGTGAATAAGTATACTTATGATCATACCCTTTTGGTAAGCTACCTAATTGCTGTTCAAATCGCTTTTCACAAGTATTGTCGCAGCCTGGATTGCAGTAACAATCTCTACCCCAGTCTCTAAATGATTCAGCAATCGTTATTAATTCAGAACTATTGGTAAATACAGCGCCACCTTCACCCATTGTAATATGGTGTGCCGGATAAAAACTGCAAGTAGCTATATCACCAAATGTGCCGACATGCTGACCATTGTATTCTGCACCTAGTGCATCGCAACAATCTTCAATTAGCCATAGACTATACTTATCACACAATTCTTTTACTTTTTTAAGATTGTATGGATTTCCTAAAGTATGCGCAAGCATAATGGCTTTAGTTTTTGGTGATATTGCCGCTTCAATTAAATCTGCATCAACGTTGTGCGTTTTTAAATCAATATCGACAAACACTGGAGTGGCGCCAAATTGTACAATTGGATTAACTGTCGTAGGAAAACCTGCGGCAACGCCAATCACTTCATCGCCTTTTTTAATAGATCTATCGCCTAATTTTGGAGATGTTAAAGTAACAAATGCAACTAAATTAGCAGATGAGCCTGAATTAACCGAAATTAAATGCTTAATGCCTATAAACTCAGACAGTTCTTTTTCAAATTTTCTATTAAAGCGTCCAGTAGTTAGCCAACCATCTAATGATGCATCGACCATGTATTGCAATTCTGTAGCGCCGATAACTTTGCCAGATGGTGGCACAACACTTCTGCCTGGCTTGAATGTTTTCTCTGTATATTTTAGATCTGCAAACTCTTGCACAAGCTCTGAGATTTCTAGCCTTAATTCTTCAGCGGTTTTCATTTATTCATATCTCTCGTATATTCTTTAATTTCTGCTAAGCACACTGCCTGCATATCTTCTTTATCAAGCCAAGACCTATGCCAAGCAACAATTCTCTCTAATGTATGACCTAATTCCCAGACAGGTTTCCAATTAAGTCTTGATTCAGCTTTTGCAATATCTAGTTTTAAAAATTCCGCCTCATGAGGGTTGGAATCAGCATCAAGTCGCCAACTGGAATTAGGCCATTTTGAGATCATTTTATCTAAGATCCAATCTACTGGCTTAACGTCTTGCTCATTTGGGCCAAAATTCCAACCCTCTGCATATTCTTTTTGATCTTCATAAAGCTTTTGTGCCAAAACAAGATAACCAGATAATGGTTCCAAAACATGTTGCCATGGTCGCGTTGCCTTTGGATTTCTAATTACAACAGGATTTTTTTCTTCAAAAGACCTTAAAATATCTGGAATCAGTCTATCGTCAGCCCAATCACCTCCACCAATCACATTGCCAGCTCGCACTGAAGCCAAGCCCACTCCTTGATCTTGAAGAAAAGAACGTCTATAAGTAGATGTTACTAATTCAGCACAGCCTTTGCTACTACTATACGGATCGTATCCGCCTATAGGATCATCTTCTTTATAACCTTCGATACGCCCATCATTTTCATAGCATTTATCCGTAGTGATATTAACAATGGCTTTTAGATTTAGACAACTTCGCGCCACTTCTAACACTTTGACAGTGCCAATTACATTCACTTCATAAGTTTCTACAGGCTCCTCATAGGAATACCTAACCAAAGGCTGCGCTGCCATGTGTATCAAAATATCAGGATTAAACTCTGTCATGCTCTTATGCAAAGTGTCTTGATCCCTAACATCAGCAATTTGTGAGTCAATTATTGAATCAACTTCCGCTTCTTCAAACAACGAAGGAAAGGTGGGTGGGTTTAAAGCATAGCCCTTAACCTCGGCTCCCAAATAACTTAACCACAAAGAAAGCCAACTGCCTTTAAAGCCAGTATGTCCTGTTAGAAAGACTCGTTTACCTTGCCAGAATACTTGATTAATCACTTTTAATTACCAAGTCTTCCAAGGTGCTTTATTTTCTTCCCAGAGCTCTTGTAGATATACCTTATCTCTTAATGTGTCCATAGGCTGCCAAAACCCTCCATGTGTAAATGCCATAAGATTTCCGTCTACCGCCAAACCTTTTAACGGCTCTTGCTCCCAGATACAATCATCGCCAGAAATTCGATCTAGGACTTTTGGAGAGAGTACAAAAAAACCACCATTAATTAAAGCGCCATCACCTTTGGGCTTTTCTGTAAATCGTTTTATTTGATTATCTTGTACATCCAATGCACCAAACCTTCCTGGCGGATAAACAGAAGTCAGGGTTGCATCTTTACCATGTTTTCTATGAAATGCTATTAGCTCTGTAATATTTACATTTGACACTCCATCACCGTAAGTAAAGCAAAATGCATCCTCATCTTTTACATAATCTGACACTCTACCCAACCTTCCGCCTGTCATAGAATTGTCACCCGTATCAACTAAAGTAATTGTCCATGGTTCTGCACGCTTTTGATGCACTTCAATAGAATTTTTTTTCATACAAAAAGTTACGTCGGACTGATGAAGGAAATAATTAGAAAAATATTCCTTAATAATATAACCCTTATAACCACAGCATATTACAAAATCATTAATGCCGTGTGAAGAATACATTTTCATAATATGCCAAAGGATTGGCTTGCCACCAATTTCTACCATTGGTTTGGGCTTTAAATCTGTCTCTTCGCTAAGACGTGTACCCAGGCCGCCTGCTAATATTATTGCTTTCATATTTTATTTCTTTAAGTTTTAGTTAAAAAAAATATAAAAGGTATCATTCTAAATGATAATTTAGTCAATTGCCCCTCTATAAAGCTTATTATATCTGTATTATTATCATTAAAAATAATACGTTTAAAATTATATGGTCAATAATCAGCTGAGTATCTTTATACCAACTTTCAATCGATGGAAAGTCCTATCAAAAACACTAGGTAATACCTTAAGCCAACTTCCTGAAAATTTTATTGTTAGAATTGTTAACAATAACTCAGAAAAAAAAGAGAGAATCTTAGTAGAAAAAATTATCTCTAAATATCCAAATATAGACTGTAAAATTATTGACAATTCAGCAAATATAGGTCCTGATGCAAATTTTTTACGCTGCATTGAGCTATGTAAAACGCCATATATTTTAATTCTAGGGGATGATGATTATTTAAAAAATAACTTCATTAAAGAGATAGATTTTTACTTAAACCAAAAGTCGCAATGGGGGTGGATTAATTTTCAGCTAAAAAAACAATATGGAAAAATGTATTTAAAAGATCAAATGTTTAACAACCCTTTTCAAATGACATCTTCATGCAACAACTGGGCAGAATTAATGTTTATTTCAAGCTCTATTTTTTCTATAGAATTGTTCAAAAATGGATTACGCGAAGCTCACCAATGGCAATCAACTTGGTCATCTTTACCTTTGGCAATTCTTAAAGGCTGGGAAAATCAAGAGCAATCTTCTTCTTTAAAAATTAATTACAATTTTATATTATCTGCACGCAAAATAGTTGAGTCTACCGGACACGGGGATGCGCATTATAATCAGATAGATATCTATCAACACCTTCCAATTACAGAGAGAGTTAATTTCAATACATTGGGAAGAAAAAAAATTGTAAAACTTGCAATAAGAGGCGCAACAAAGCATATTTTTAAAGCAAGAGTTCTGGCCAAACATTTTTATACCCATGTTTGGCAACAATCTCCTTCAAAATCCTTCATGGATTACAAGACTTTATGTTATGGACTGGAGTATATGATTGGTTCAAAGGCATATTTTTACAAGCCGTACTTGGCAGTCGTCATGCTGACTGCATGGACAGGAAAGTTTATTTCAAAATTAGTAAAAAAAATGTAGTTTTAAATACCTTTCTAGATGCTTGGCTAATTAAAAAAACCTAGCTTTTTTTAAAGTGAGAATAACAAATAAATATATAAAAAAGGGTAATTAATTATGAGTGATGAATCAACCAAAACAAAACAAGTAAGATCTCAAGATTTTGTTGATAAATATCTAACTGGGAAAGTTATAGATATAGGTGGCGGTAACGACCCCGTTGTACCTTCTGCTGAAGTTTTTGACTTAAATGATGGAGACGCGCAATTTATATTAAATTATCGAGAAAAAGAATCTTATGACTGCGTTCATAGTTCGCACTGCCTTGAACACATGGCGGACGTTCCTAACGCTATCTCACAATGGTGGGGCTTGGTTAAGCAAGGTGGCTTTATGATTATTGTTGTTCCTCATGAAGATTTATACGAACAAAAAAAATGGCCTCCAATCTTTAACACCGACCACAAAGCAACATTTAGAATTAACCAAACAAAAACCTGGTCGCCAGTATCTTATGACATTTTTGAGTTATTACAAGGACTGCCAAATGCCAATATAGTCGAATCAGGTATACATGACCTGAATTATGACTACAACTTGCAATTTAAATCATTTAATAAACCTGCTAGAAGGTTATATAAATGGGCACATTCTCAAAAAAGGCTTAAAAGACCTATTGCGAATATAATTTACAATTTCTTGTACCCTTATTGGTATAAGAATAGCGAGAATGTAAACGGCCAGCCAATAGATCAAACATCAGGTGATGCTCTGGCGCAAATACAAATAGTGATTCAAAAAATACCGTGAAAATTGTAAAGTATTTAGTTAGAGAAATTTTTCTAGAATCAATCTTTATATTTAGAAATTCTCTAAGAAGGTTTGTTACAAATCTATTCTTTAACAGAGCTAGAGCCAAAACTAAAACAAAGCAAACCTCTAAAAAGATTCTCTTTATTCGATTAGATAGTAAGTATGGAGATAGTATCGTTTCTCAATTTGCCCTTGAGAAGATAAAAAAAGAATTAAACTCAAAAATCTACGTATTAACAAAAAATAAAGAATCAATAGACTTTTTCTCTAAAATTGTTGATTGCTTTATTATTTGTAAAAATCCAAGAAGAATAATTCAACTATATCAATCATACAACGAATTAGATGATATTCATTTTGATTATGTAATACACTTGGACAAAAATATTAAAGATAGGGAATTAATCTTACTTAGATATATTAAAGCCACTTCTGTTATTACGACAGATACTAGAGTCAAATTTGCCACCCAATATCTAATCCAAAAAGGGGAAGTTATACACGCCAGAAAAAGATACATCAATTTACTCAACGCAATAAACATCAAAACTAATGGCAATGAGTCGACACAACTGAAAATCCCTAATACTTACATAAAAAAAATAACGCAATTAACTGAAAAAATAGGAAGCATAATTTATTTCAACCCTTACGGTTCTGGATCTCAAAGAAAATTATCTGTCATTAAAATTGACGAAATTAAAAACCACATACAAGAGGTATTTCCTAATTTCTCTATATTAATTCAGTCGGAAGAGCATAAAGAGTTGTCTATCAAAGGTGTGGACACTAATGTTTATGCATTTCAAACAAGCTCTTTTAATGATATTCTTGCACTAATAGATATTAGTATTTTTGTTGTTAGTGTCGATACTGCAACCTCGCATGCAGCTACCGCCCTAGACAAACCTTCTGTTGTTTTCTACAATGCCAATAAGAAAAACTATATTGAATGGAATGCAGATAGTGTTAGATCTCTACCTATTTTTTCAAAAAAACAGAAAGGCAAGGTATTATCAGATATAAATAACTTTTGTAATGATGCATTGAACGATTCATTAATCAAAATTAAAGACGCTATTAATTAACAAATTTACATTTATGATAACTGTATCTATCATTACAAAAAATGAAGAATCGAACATTCAAAGGTGTCTAGAATCGGTCAAGTGGGCTGATGAAATTGTTGTTGTTGACTCTGGATCGACCGACAAAACACTTGAAATCTGCCACTCCTACTCTTGCAAAATTATTGAGACTGAATGGCTAGGTTTTGGATTGACAAAACAAATTGGTGTTAATGCTGCTTCCAATGATTGGGTTTTGTCGATTGATGCTGATGAAGAAGTCACCAATGAACTAAAAAACAACATTTTGGAATTAACTCAGTCAACAAAATTTCATTCATTTAATATTAAGAGAGTTTCTTATTATCTAAAAAAACGCATTAAATATTCTGGATGGCAAACTGATTACCCACTGAGACTTTTTAATAAGCAATATGGTAACTTTAACGATGCCAGTGTTCATGAATCGGTAGTAATGAATAGTAATAACACATCCACCATTCAAGCTCCTTTGTATCACTATCCATATCAATCTATCAGTAGTCATATTGGTAAGATCAATCTCTATACTCAACTAGGGGCGGAAAAGTTATTTAACAAAGGAAGGAAAACACCGCTTATATATGCGGTGCTTAGTGGTATTGTTAAATTTATAAAAATGTATTTTATAAAAAAAGGATTTCTTGATGGAAAAGAAGGCTTTATTTTGGCAGTCTTGTCCGGCTTTAGCTCTACATTGAAATACTTTAAGCTTTGGTCTATGTGGAGAGTTAAATGAGAGTTTTGCACATTGATACTGGGCTTGAATGGCGAGGTGGCCAGCGCCAAGCATTGACACTGCACAAAGGGCTGGTAGATAAAAACATAAAAAGTTTATTTGTTTGCAATAATTCTGGCGAAGTATACAATTTATGCAAGAAAAACAACGAGCTGTCATTTGCTGGATTCAAATTTGAAGGCGAATTATCTCGAAAAACAAAAAAAGAAATTCAGAAAATAGTTGATGAATTCAAACCAACAATCATTCATTGTCATGACAGTCATTCAGCTAAGCTAGGTAGTCGTTTTCATAAATCTTGCACTATTTTCCATACAAGAAGAGTTTCATATCCCATTAAGCTTTTGTCGAGATATTTTAAATATAAAAATATAGATGCCCATGTGTGTGTCAGTGAAGACATTCGCAGCTATATGAAGCAATATTTCAGCAATACTTTTACCATTCACAGTTGCGTGGATATTAAACGATTTGACGTGGTTGTTAATGAGGATAATTTTGATAAAGATGGTAATATAAACATAGTATATGTTGGCGCCTTTTCTCATCAAAAAGGCGTGGATGTACTTATTAAGGCATTTTCAAATTTAGCTAAAAATTATAACGATCTAGTGCTACATCTTATTGGTGGCGGCGAATTATTACAATCAATGAAGAATTTAGCTAAATCCCTTGAAGTTGATCACAATATTGTATTTTATGGTGCTAGGAAAGATGTTGAAAACTTCTATTTGAATAGTGATTATGTTATATGCCCTTCCATTAGTGGCGAAGGGTCAAGTGGCGTAATCAAAGAAGGCATGGCAGCTGGTAAAATTGTTATTACAAGTGATCTGACTGCAAATAAAGAATTAATTGATGACGGCATCAATGGCGTTATGTTTAAAACTGGTGACAATAATGCATTAACAACGGCACTAAACAAAGTTATAAATAAAGAAATTATTATAGATAGCCAGAAAATTAAAGACAAAGTCTCACTTTTTGATTGCTCTAACACTATTGAGCAATATATCGCTCTATATAAAAAAATATCCAGCAACAAGTAGTTCATTATGCTGTTCAATTCCTATATTTTTATATTTGCTTTTCTGCCTATCGTCCTAGTAGGCTTTCACCTATCTTCCAAATATTTAAGTCAAACAAAAGTCCTGTTATGGCTTGTTGTATCTTCGTTATTTTTTTATGGCTGGTGGAATATATCTTATTTAGTTTTAATTACATTCTCTATTAGCTTTAACTATATTATTTCTTATTACTTAAGGAGCAACAAGGCAAAGGTAGCCTTGATATTGGGAATATTTATCAATATCGCCATGTTGGGCTATTACAAATATGCAAACTTCTTTATAGAAAACCTTAATTTCATTTCAAATAGTCATTATGCAATTGAAAATATCATTTTACCTTTAGCTATCTCCTTCTTTACTTTTCAGCAAATTACCTACCTAATCGATTCATATAAAGGCATCACGAAAGATCATGACTTTATTCATTATTGTTTATTTGTAACTTTTTTTCCTCAACTTATTGCCGGCCCTATTGTCCACCATAAGGAGATGCTGCCTCAGTTTCTAAAGAAAGAAAACATGGGGTTAAAGGTTAACAACGTATCTATCGGTCTAACTATTTTTCTAATTGGTTTGTTTAAAAAAGTTGTTATCGCAGATAGCATGGGCGCCCTAGCGACGCCAATATTTAACTTAGCAGAACAAGGGGTTGAGATAACTATGCTTGAGGCCTGGGGTGCTGCGCTAGCCTATAGTTTGCAATTATATTTTGACTTCTCAGGTTATTCTGATATGGCTATCGGACTTGCAAGAATGTTTAATATTAAACTTCCGATCAATTTCTTTTCACCGTATAAGTCTAAAAATATAATTGAGTTTTGGAGAAGGTGGCACATTACCTTGTCTAACTTCTTGAAAGATTATATTTATATACCCTTAGGAGGCAGTAGGAACGGAAAAATAAAGCAATTAAGCAACTTACTTATAACTATGCTAATTGGTGGCTTATGGCATGGTGCAGGCTGGACGTTCATTATATGGGGAGGTATACATGGGATGTTTTTAATAATAAACCATCTATGGCTCAACTGGAAAGGGCGAGTTGTTCCAAACCAATATCTTGATAAAACTATAACAAAACTAATCGCTTGGCTTATTACAATTCTAGCTCTTATTTTATCTTGGGTTATTTTCCGTGCAGAAACTTTAAATGGCGCTATAACAATGTATAGTGCAATGTTTGGCTTTAACGGCCTATCATTACCTAATAGCATTAGCACTTTAGCACCAGTCCTACTGTCTATTTTCCCTGATGCAAATATTATGACTAATGGTGTTGGAATATTTAGTGAAGGTAGTAACGATGCTAAGATCATAATTACATGCATAATAGTGCTTTACTTTCCTAACACTTTAGAGTGGATGCATATCACCAAGCCTGCATTAAACATGGAGATTTTTTTTAAGAAAAAATATAATTACAAATTGTCGTACTGGGAGCAAAGCGCTAAATATGCTAGATTAATGGCAATGATAGCAATGATTGCCATTCTTTCCCTTGGGGATGCATCTGAATTTTTATACTTTCAATTTTAAAAATGAATACAAATTACCCTAGTCAATTCTTTAAATACCTTGCCTATTTATTAATAATATGCATTGGCTTTTCTTGGTTTGCTATACAAAATAACCTGCTAGGATTTACCTATACAGATTTAACAGATTATCAATTATCTAAAATTGATAACACTGATTATATTGATATTGCTATTGTAGGTGATAGTTCTGCAGGCAATGGTATTGACGCAAATCTACTCGGAAAGGTGTTAAATAAAAAATCAATTTCATTAGCATTAACCGGATCATTTGGCTACGGTGGGTCTTATATTATGGCTAAAAAAGCAATACAAAAAGGCGCTAAAGAGATACTTATAGTGCACACAGTGGATATGCCAACTAGGCCAGCCTACTTAGACCGTCGTGCTGGTGTATTTCTTATACGCTCATTCTCTGACTTATTAAATTTAACCGAAGGCATTCACCATGTCTTAGGTTTGTATTTAAGTAAAGATATTGTTGCCACCGCCATCAAGCAAACATTTAAATATTTTTTCTTAAATACAGATAACACCGAAAATAAACGATCAGACCCTAGTAGATATGACTATATTAAGCAACATGAAAAAATTAATACTGAAAATATTGATATAAAAATAAATAGCTCTTTAATTAATAAAGATAAGTTTTATTATTTAAACAAATTGGTTAATTATTGCAATGAACAAAAGATCAAGTGCTCCTATGCACATGGACCTATACACCATTCATTCTGCAAGAATAATTCTGACTACTTATCAACAGTTAATACTCTCATTAGTAACACTAACATTAGTCTACTATCTGAAAATCCTTATTGCATGATTGACAATGAAATTGGCGACAGTGAAGATCATATACTTGCACAATATAAATACCTATCTACAAATCATTACATAAATTTACTTACGCCCTAGAATTAAAATTCAGATTTGACATCAGTCCAGCCAAAATAGACAATATGAAAGCGTAAATAACAACCATTAATTGCCTGTCCAATGACTCCGAAGTAAGCATAAAATCCAAATAAGAAACCACCAAAACTGCAACAAATAAACCTATAAATTTAATCTCCTTATTTTCCTTTACTTTGTTCAAAGCAACCTTTAACGGAATTAACATCATAAGAAGTAATGATAACAAACCTATTACTCCTTGCTCTGAAAGAGAATTAAAATATTGACTGTGAGGAGCTGAGAAATGATCGAGGCCTTTGTCCACTTTGTTTTCTTTAATCAATTTTGCTAAATTTGCATGATATTGGGCTTCGCCCACGCCTAAAAACTTACTATCTTCAGCCATTAACCATGCTGCTTTCCACATTTCAAGTCGAAATCCAGAAGATGTATTAACTTTATCTTCTTGATAATAAGCGATCACATTGTTAACTGCAGCATTTATTCTTGATTTAACAGGTAACTGGGGGGTCTGATATACAACATACAAAATAGCTACCAACAAAATTGAAAAAAATATTTTCTTTCCGGTAGAGGTTTTTTTTGCTTTAACTGACAAAAGTACAGCCACCACTGCTGGTAACGCAATCCAACCACCTCTTGAGCCAGAAGCAAGTACTGCATAAAAACCTACAGCAGCTGCAATTAACAACAAACCCTTAACCCAAATATTCCTGTTCATCATAATGCCTACTAATGAAAATAGCATCAAAATTAATGCCACTTGGCCAAAATAAATATGGCTCGTAAACCCTTCTGCCATACTTGCACCTAAAACAATGTGTTGATAGTAAGCGTACCCCCCCGCTAAAACCGCCCCTATGGCAGAACCCACCCAGATACTATCAACATCCACACCAACTTTACGAATATAAATAAAAACTGGAATTGCCAATATTAGGCGACTTGGGGAGTCAAGCACACTAATATCACCATAGCCCATTAGTACATCTAACACTATCAACCCAAAAAACAGTAGTATTGAAAAAATCCACCACTTTTCCCATTGAGACCAGGTTAAGGATTTCTCTTTTCTAACTATCCACAGCCCTAATAAACTAACCAGAAGAATTGCTAGTGCAGAATATCCAGCCGATTTAGGCACAACAAGACTTAAACTCAGCATTAAAACAATCAAAAAAGAAATTGCCTGTACGCTAATTGAATTAAAATTTAAAGTATCATTCATGAAAAAATCTGGACAATAGTATCAAAAAGATCTTATTTTATCATCCGTTCACTTGGTTAGTCGTCTATCTGTTAACACATTTTCTGATTAGACTGTTACTAAGCCCAACATTACAAGTAGATGACGCTGAACAAATTAGACACGCCCAAGATTTTTTACTAGGTTATCCTATTCCACAACCGCCGATGTACAGCTGGCTGAGTTGGGGCATGTTCCAAATATTGGGTACCAGTCTATTTGCACTAACATTACTCAAGTACACGCTAATTGCCGCAACCTTTTGGTTAACTTGGCTGATTTCTGGGCAATTGTTTCAACATTTACAAACTCGCTACTTAGCCACATTTTCCTATTTACTTATGCCTTCTTTTGCTTGGCACATGCACCAAGGATTTACTCACACTATATTATTAGGGCTTGGCATTA
>Ga0255775_1003511_pt1 | contig 12896 bp, 8 predicted proteins | sample 011ome_26_FD_179973 | JGI IMG/M metagenome (GOLD analysis project Ga0255775, IMG submission 179973) | Coastal salt marsh microbial communities from the Groves Creek Marsh, Skidaway Island, Georgia - 011511BT metaG (version 2) | ecosystem: Environmental > Aquatic > Marine > Intertidal zone > Salt...
TTGGGGCAAGAAGTTGCTTGCTGCCGCCGCAGGAGACAAGCCACGTTCACCCAGCACTGCAATTTGGTGAAACGCAAGTGCCGTTGAGACAAATCCTGTTGTCGCATAGCCGAACGTGACAACGAGAAAACCGTTTCTGCGGAGATTGCGAGGAATCTGCGTCTCAGCACTCGCTGAATCAGCAGCTTCGTCGTCAACGTGCGGGTGTTCAAGCCGAAGTCGACGAATCACCACCGACATCACCAGCCCCATCATCAAGACGAACACACCCTCGACAACCCATGTTGTCTTCCAACCAAGTGACGGAATCAGCCGGGCAGCGATAAACGGAGTAAGCGAAATCGTTGATCCGCCAAGCGCGATCAACAAGCCAAGAGCTGCGCCGCGTCGTTGCAGGATATTTTTCGCAACAAACACTGATGCCGACAGCGGCATTCCGGTCTGACCGAACGAACGGAGACCGTAAATCGCAACGGTGAGCATCACAAGATTGGTCGACACCGAAGCCAACATCGTTGAAACACACAAGGCAAGAGCAACCCACGGCAACACTGGTGCAACTCCACGACGATCGATCACTCGTCCGAGCCACGTACCGGTCGTCGAGGCGGCGAGCGTGCCGACGAGGTACGCAAACGTCAACTGACCACGACTCACATCAAGATGCTCAGTCAACGGGTCAACAAAAACCGAAAAGCCCGCCGTCTGACCTGGGCCAGATAATGCAATAAGGACCGCGCCTGTACCAATAATTGACCGGCGATGCTGTTGTTGTGATGCCACTACTCTCCCTCTGAGCCGGTCTGAACCTACTCATGATTGACCAACAGGGCGATGACCAACAACTAGTCGTAGTTAGATCAGAGCAGAATGCCGACGACTAGTTCGCCGTTTTTTGCGCAGAGTCTTGTCCAGCAGCGATGGTTCCGAGACTCGTTTTAACTGTCCGATAACCTCAAGGCAATGTCTGAATCAATTTCACAGTTGTTTGTTACGGCAATGTCGTCACTGGGATTCACCCTCGTGCTCGTCACAGCATTTTGGCTGAGCGGGCAATCGTGGGTGAGATCACATTCAATTTTGCTTGCCAATCTGTTGCTTGCACCTGGCGCAACTGTCATCACGACAGTCATTCGCAACGACATCGCTCTCTCGCTGGGAATGGTGGGAGCCCTCTCGATCGTTCGATTCCGTAATCCGGTTCGGAGCCCTGCCGAACTGAGCCTGTATTTCGCAAGTTTGGTGATCGGCATTGCGGCAACAGTTGACCGGATGTATCCGCTTGTCGTCCTCGCTGTTGCTGCAGTTGCAATTGCCGGATCATCCATTGTTGTCAATGTTTTTGGCCGTTTTGGATCAACCTCAACATCTTGGGAGCGAGGAGGATTTCTCCTTCATGCAACGAACGTTGCAGTAGACGCTCGCATGCTTGAAAGTCGCGCATTCACAGTGGTTCACATCGAATCGCAGGCGGATGGACTGAACGTTACGTTGCGTTGCCCAACAATGGAGGCTGCACTTTCAGCTCGTGATCAACTCGCAAATGGCGATGAGCGTCAGGCGCAGTCCTGGTCAATTTCACTGATTGAGTGACAAAGTGAGGGCTAAGCCACCACTTCGGACACGTCATTGGACGGCGATCTCTGTTCTTTTAATCGCGCTCATCGCAACATTTGCGGTTCAAGCAGCAGCTCCAGATCCCTCATCAGCGCAAAATCCTGACGCAATCGAATCCCCATGCTTCTTTCGAACCCCGGAGTCGCTGGGCGATCAACTTTCGGTCACCATCCTTCCCGAAAACATCGAAGCATTTCAGCAACTCCTCAACCATGAAGTCGAGACCGCCCGCTCAATTGAGGACTTCTTCGGCTACACAATTCCGCGCTCTGCAAAAGAGGACTTCTCGGCATCGTTCGTGTTCGAGTCGGATGCTGATACGTGCACAGTGACGGGAAAGATTTCACTGTCAGGAGACTGGCAAGATCACCTTGGTATCCGCGAATTAGGTAACGATGAAGTGGCAGTACAACCGTCACTTGATGTCACGCTTGACAATGGAATTGGCCAATTCCGCCGTTTCAAACTCTTCACCTCCGGCACAAAGACATTTTCTGGGGAAATCCTCGCTTCGGAAATTTTTGATGCGCTTGGATTCCTTGCACCCAGGAACCAAGTCGTTTCTGTCAATTTTCTTGGTGAAACCTACGACGCCCTCATGCAAGACAAAATTTCAGGGGAACTTCTCGAAGTCCGTTCTCGACAGAACGGACCCGTCCTCGAGACTGACGAACGCATCTTCTGGGGTGAGTTTGGGCAATTGGGAGCTCCAACGCCCCAAAGGGTGCGAAACCTCAATAAGGATTTCGTAGCAGACAACGGAATTGCAGGGGCGCTGATTGCTGGTACAGCGCTCGAAAGACTCCAGTTCAGTTTCGATAACGACCTGATTACTGAGTTAGATAACTCAGATCGGTGGCAGCTCAGTCGGTCCTTCCAACCGATGAGTTTGTACCCGGTATTGATGTTGGCAATGGGTGGCCAGCACGGACTGGCTCTTCACAATCGGTCGTTTTATTACGACCCTGGTCTCGGGGTGTTTGAGCCGATTTATTACGACGGGAACATCATGCTGACGCCCGAAGTTTGGTGGACGGAAGACGTTCTAGATGGCCTTCGGAATTCGACACAAACCGACCCAAGGCTTCTTGTTGACACCAGCGCGTTGCGAGACAAACTTGATTCACTGCGGGAAGAGCTGGGCTCACGAATTGGTCACCGTCACGACTTTGCATGGGAAGTTTTCACATCTAGCGGATACAAGCCGTCAGATTACGTAGATCTAGTCATCGACAATATTCTTTCCTACTTAGTCGCACTCAGCGAATCATCATCAGTTGACTTTGAACAACAGGTGAAAGAGAAACCGACTGACTGGCCAACCGAAGAAGCTGTGTACAGCGTTGTCCATGTTCCTTTAAGCGACGCCATCCTCAGTTCGGGCTCGCGAATTCCTGCGACGTCGTGCACCGGAATTAACCAATGTGAAGACATCACTCTGAAAAAGTCCGATCTTCCTGACCTTCTGGCTGCTCGGCACAACGACCGCGAGTTCGTCGAGGTATCTGTTGAAGACACTCCCGTCGTTACCTTGCTCGACCAACGCCTCGGCCTATACACAATTGGCTCCGTAGATTTCGAACGACAAGGCAATGAACTTTCATTCGAATTACACGACCCAGATGCTCGTGTGGTGTTCATGCAATCCGACCTGAGCGACGTCATGATCAAGGTTCGATCAACAGGCGCACTCATGAAAAACCCACCCGCTGAACACGAAATCAATCAATTCGGTCTGACCGGCTGCGTAGAAATTCTTCATAGTTCAATCTCGAACTCGACGATCGAACTCGTCGGATCAGCATGTGAGGACGGTGTTCATATTGCAAGCTCAAGTGGAGAAGGGGTGTCTATCAGCGTCGATCAAGCCCTTGCGGATGCCATCGATATCGATCGGTCCGCACTTCAGATCAATGAGATCCAGGTTCATATCGCGGCTAACGATTGCATCGACTTCTCAGACAGCGACATCAGCGTTCAGAGGGCGAATTTGACAAACTGCGGCGACAAAATTGTTTCCATCGGTGAACGCGCAACCGTCGACATTTTGCTCGTCGAAGGAAGCGGGAACTTCGGTTTGATCTCAAAGGACTTGGCCCAACTCAAAGTTGGAATCGCCAACATCAATACCGATTCACGGTGCACTGACACCTACCAGAAAAAAGAAATCTTTGGCCCAGGCAACCTTGCGGTCGGCCAACTGAACTGCTCAGGCGCCTCTCCAATAACGCCATGACACCTCTCAACTGGATGATCAGCAACAATCGATGGACTGAGATACAGCCCACCTTTGACCGCCGCCACGAATTGAAATTTTCTGCGGCTCGTGTCGGAATCAGCGAACTCGAAACACTGCTGTCGACATCTCTCACTAGAGCCTTTCCAAATCGACAGGTGCACAGCGTCTACTTCGACACCCCAGGTCTCGCACTCTTGCACGAGTCCGAGGAAGGACTCAATCCGCGCACGAAATATCGAGTTCGATGGTACGACGGCTTGGCTCAACAACTCACGATCGAAATTAAGCGATCGGAGTCGCTTTCACGTTTAAAGTCGTCACACCAACTCCCACTTGGAACGGATTTACCAACTTGCTTGCACACCCGCAGAGGCATGCTCGTTCCAACCGCTCTCGTCAGTTACGAACGTCAGTACTTTTCATGCGATACCGGTCGAGTAACGATCGACACCAACATCAGCACAACTGCCCTGCCAAATGGTCGAGTCCGTCACCACCATCTGAGCGTTGCTGAATTTAAGGCCCCGTTTTCCAAAGTTGACATCAATGCTGACTACTCAAGAGTCTTCTCCACAGACCGATTCTCAAAGTACTCACTTGCTCTTCGGCAGGAATAGGAAACGCTCAGCAGAAATCAGATGGATCGCACTCAGCACTTGAACATCGGACTCATCTCACCATTTCTCAGGAATACAACCTCCCCGAGTGAAGGTAACGAACGATTAATTTGAGAATGTCTGCAATGCCCCGTTCTCATCTGCCAAGCGAGCCAACAGTGGAGACAAATCCCAGTGCGATCCACCGAGCGTGTCCGAGTAGTGACGAATGCGCTCAACGATCTCGGCGAGACCAACTGAGTCAGCCCAGTGCATTGGGCCACCGCGGTAGAGCGGCCAGCCGTAGCCATTCACCCACACAACATCGATGTCGCTGCCCCGAATTGCAATCTTCTCTTCGAGAATTTTTGCTCCCTCATTCACCATTGGGTACACACAGCGTTCGAGCACCTCTTGGTCAGTCACCTCACGCTGCTCAACACCTTGAGCGATTGCGAAGTCTTTAATCAGTTGCTCGACTTCTGGGTCTGGAGTCGACGCCCGAGTATCAGGGTCGTAGGTGTAATAACCGCGGCCGTTCTTCTGGCCGCGCCGACCGTTCTCACACAGCACCTCTCGCACAGTTGAACTTGATGAAGTTGCTTCGTTCCAGCCGATGTCGAGTCCGGCGAGATCCATCATGGCGAACGGTCCCATCGGGAAACCGAAGTCGTACAGCACGCGGTCAATTTGGGCTGGAGTGGCTCCCTCAAGAATCATCCGGTCAGCCTCAGCGCCACGCATGAAGAGCATCCGGTTACCGACGAACCCGTGACAAACACCAACGAGAACGGCGATCTTGTTCACTCGCTTTGAGATTGCCATCGCGGTCGCAACGGTCGTGTCGGACGACTTTGCACCACGAACAACCTCAAGGAGTTTCATCACATTCGCAGGTGAGAAGAAGTGCATACCGATCACACTCTCTGGACGTGAAGTGACAGACGCAATCTCGTTGACATCAAGTGCGGAGGTGTTCGACGCCATGATCGCCCCCGGCTTGCAGATCTGGTCAAGCTCAGCGAAGATCGTCTTCTTCAGTGCCATGTCCTCAAAGACTGCTTCGATGACAAGATCACAGTCAGCGAAATCTTGTTTGTCGGTCGAACCAGTGATGAGCGCCATCCGTTCTTCAACGGCCGAGGCCGGGATTGAACCATTTGACGCCGAACGCTCATAGTTCTTCCGCACCACTGCAAGACCGCGATCAAGGCTCTCTTGATCACGCTCAACGATGGTGACAGGAATGCCAACGTTGGCGAAGTTCATCGCAATGCCGCCACCCATGGTGCCAGCGCCGAGCACACCACAGTGCTTGACATCAACAATCGGGGTATCCGATGGAACATCTGGGACCTTGTTCGCAGCACGCTCAGCAAAAAACGCGTATCGCTGCGCTGCTGACTGGGGTCCAGTCATGAGTTCAGTGAACAACCGACGCTCGACGGCAAGACCCTCGTCAAATGAGAGATTGGCAGCAGCCTCAATGCACTGAATGTTGTACTCAGGTGCGAGGAAACCGCGGGTCTTGCGGGCAATCGATGCCCTGAAGTTTGCGAAGAGTTCAGTATTTCCGCGAGCTTCAAGCACCTTTTCATCACGGTCACGTACTCGTGCGAGTGGCATGTTCTCGGCAATCGCTCGACGCGCAAACGCAATCGCAGCTTCTCGGAGATCACCGTCGGTGACCTCGTCAACGAGCCCTGCCTCGCGAGCCTCTGCAGTTCCGATGTGGCGCCCAGACGTCATCATCTCGAGAGCCTTCGGAACTCCGGCTAGACGAGGCAACCGCTGGGTGCCGCCTGCTCCGGGTAGCAGTCCAAGATTGACCTCTGGCAAACCAAACTTTGCTCCTGAGACGGCCACCCGGTAGTGCGCACACAACGCAACTTCGAGGCCACCTCCGAGGGCAGTGCCGTGGATTGCGGCGATCACTGGAATCGGCGCGTTCTCCATCGCATCCTGCACTTCTTGGAGGCCGGGGCCCTTTGGCGCCCCACCGAATTCGCTGATGTCGGCACCGGCAATAAACGTGCGACCCTCGCAGACGAGGACAATGCCGGCGGCTCCATTGCTGACGGCGGTCGTCATGCCGTCGAGTAGTCCTTGACGGACATGCCAACTCAGCGCATTCACCGGCGGGTTGTCGACGATGACAAGAGCGATCTCACCATCGGTCTCAAGGCGGACAGTTTCAGTCAGTTGCGTCATGCCCTAAGTCAAGCAGTTCGCAGTGTTGCTCACGGCATTGAGTTTCACTAGACGACCGACGTAAGCGACGAGAAGAAACGACCTTCAACACAAACAACTGGTGGGCGAGGGGGGACTTGAACCCCCACGTCCTTACGGACACTGGCACCTGAAGCCAGCGCGTCTGCCATTCCGCCACTCGCCCGAGTGAGCACTTGAAATCTATCGGCAGGACGATGGCCACTGCACCAAGGCCGATGCGTCGATAACTTGGTTGGCGTGAATGTGCTTCGAGTTCAACGGTGGTCTGAGATGGATGTCGCCGCGCGACAGCAGATCCTCCATCGCGGACTCGACGACATTTTCGAGCCCTCGCTTCGAGCATCGATTGGTGATCTCATCGAGGATGTCCGCCAGCGCGGTGACGCAGCAGTCTGTGACGCTCTCGAGCGATTTGATGGCATCACCACCGCACCTGATGCTCTGCGCCTCACCGACACCGAATACGAGTCAGCCACCGTTTCAGATGACGTTGCTGCGGCAATCGATGATGCCATCGCGCACCTCCGAGTCTTCAATGAACGCCAACTCGAGCATTCATCGTCGTGGTCACACGAAAGCGAACCTGGGCTCACCATTGGGGAGAAAGTCACTCCGATTACCTCCGCTGGGTTGTTCACGCCGTCTGGAAAAGCCTCGTATCCGAGCGTGACATATCAACTCGCAGTTCCAGCGCTCGTTGCTGGAGTTCCTGAAATTGCAGTCGTTGTCCCCCCAGTGCCCGGCGGACAGGGCGAAGTCGACCCCGCAGTCATTCATGTGTGTCGTACTCTCGGCATCCGAAACATCTTTCGGGTGAATGGACCAGCCGGAATAGCGGCGCTCGGGTTTGGCACTGAGTCAATTCCGAAGGTGAGAAAAATTGTTGGCCCTGGCTCGCCAGCAGTGACCATCGCTCAGGTCGAAATGCAGCGCCACGGCGTTTCGACGATGATGCTCCTCGGACCAACCGAGTCGCTCGTAATCGCTGATGACTCCGCTGATGTCATGCGCCTTGCCGCTGACCTTCTCATCGAGGCCGAGCACGGCACCGATACCTCTGTCGTGTTAGTCACCCCATCATCCGACCTTGCAGATCGCGTCGACATCGAACTTCAGCAACAACTCGCTGATCTACCTGAAATTCGAGCAACTGCGGCTCGGGCTGCACTTGGTCCAAACGGTGGCTGCGTGATCGTTAACGACCTTGACGAAGCGTGCACCGTTGCAAACCTGTATGCGGCTGAGCACCTTCAAATTGCGGTTGCGGAGTCTGAGATCGAACGATGCGTTGATCAGATCGATCACGCCGGTGAAATGCTCATTGGCCAGCACACACCATTTTCTGCAGCGAACTTTGTCATTGGTTGCCCGGCGTCACTTCCCACCTCAGGGTTCGCCCACGTGGCATCAGGAATCACCGCACAGGCATTCATGAAGCGGACCGCGATTGCTCGCGCAACTGAAGAGGCATTGCACCGTATGGCGCCATCGATCACGGCCCTCGCGGATCACGAAGGCTTTCCAGCCCACGCAGCAGCCATTCGTCGTCGCCAAGGCTGAACATGTCGAAACGTCCGCCCTACGAACCCTGGCGTGAAACCAGTGGTGAGTTTCGTTGGCGGCTCGGGGTTCGCCCGCTTGATCTTCGATATTGGATTGAGATTGATGAGCACGTAGAAGACGAACTCGCAGCAAAAGCGAACATCATGGCTAGCCATCCGACCACAGCATTCTGTGCGCTTGACGGCACTGAAGATGCTGCTCAAGAGGTGCTCGATGAACTCGTGACACACCTTCATGCTGAGCATCCGGAGTTTGCCGAATCGGTTGACGTTGACGAATCACTGCATCCACTTGATGCCGCGGGTCGCATCATTCAAGAAGACCTTGTGCTCATGGTTGAACGAGACAACAGGTTGGTCTTTGGCGCAGGAAGCGTGTGCTTCCCGAATCGCTGGGACCTTCAATCAAAACTCGGGCTCACCATGTCTGAGGTTCATGAACCAGTAGCGCTGCTCAACGAACAACTCGGTCCTGTCATTGACAACGTGCTCAACCGACTCACCCCTGAGCGTCCAATGTGGCGACTTGGTTGGGGAGTAATCGATACCGACGACCTATATCAAGCGGTTGACGGCACAGCTGCTCCCCGACCGGTCGATGCTCCCCCATCAGCCCACCACCTGCGTGTTGAACGTGAGACGCTTCGGCGATTTCCCAAGACGAACTGCGTGCTGTTCACCATCAGAACTCACCAGTTGCCGCTACCTGAACTTGTTGAGGTCGATCACACGTCTGCATCGGCGCTCGCTGATGCAATCGAGTCAATGCCAGAACCAATCGCTGCATACAAGCAGCTCACTGTTTCGGGTCAACGGATTGCTGACTGGCTCCGCTCAAACGATTAACGCTGTCTAACCTTCAAATATGAGTGACCCTGAGGCTCTCGTTCATCGGCTGTTGAAGTTTGATCGTGTGTTCAACATGTTCAACATGGAGATGGTCGAACTAACACACGAACGCTGTGTCATCGAAATGACCGTCACCGAAGACATGACGAATGGCGCGGGTGTCTGCCAGGGCGGAGTCATTTTCATTCTCGCCGACACTGCGATGGCAATGTCCGCGAGCAGTCACGACGAAATGGCACTGGCAACAAATGGCTCAATCGAATGGGTGAAATCGGCATACCCGGGCGATCGCCTCACCGCCATTGGCACAACACGATGGAAAGGCAAACGACCAAGCCTTCATGATGCGGTTGTCACAAACCAAGACGGCGTTGAGATCGCTCACTTCTTTGGCCGAATGCAGCGCCTCGGTGGAACCATCAGCGAGTTTCTCGAAGAACGCGAACAGCGCCCGTAGTTCGCTAGATCATTCCTCGCTAGGGACGCTCTGCCGGCCGGCAACTGGCAGAATGGAGTCATGGCTGAATACCGCGCACCCATCGCCGACATTTCACATTCACTGACGAAAGTGGCAGGGCTTGACCACGTACTTGGTCAAGAACTCTTCTCACATGTTGATACCGAGACCGTTCTCGGAGTTCTCGAAGAGGTCGGACGATTCATGTCTGAGGTGATCGCACCGACAAATACCGACGGTGACAACATCAAAGCTCAGTGGCACAGCGACGCGAGCGTGACGACGCCGGACTCCTTCAAGCCGGCATATGCCCAGTACGTGGCCTCCGGCTTTGGTGCAATGCCATTCGATGCTGAGTACGGCGGTGCCGGATTCCCTTGGATGACCGCTCTCGCCGTTCAAGAAATGCTCAACAGCGCCAACATGGCAATGGCGCTATGCCCACTGCTCACGCAGGGGGCCATTGACGCCATCGAAGCGCATGGATCGCAAGAGCAGAAAGAGACCTATCTGCCGAAAATGCTGACCGGTGAGTGGGCTGGCACCATGAACCTGTCTGAACCTCAAGCAGGCAGCGACGTTGGTGCGGTGCGCACAAAAGCTGAGCCGGTTGGTGATGGCTCTTGGAAGATCACCGGAACAAAAATCTGGATCACCTTCGGCGAACACGACATGACCGACCAGATCATCCACTTGGTCCTGGCCCGCACCCCCGGAGCGCCTCCCGGAACAAAAGGCATCTCGATGTTCCTTGTTCCAAAATTCTTGCTGAACGCTGATGGTTCAATCGGCGAGAAAAATGACGTGAGTTGTGTGTCGATTGAGCACAAGCTCGGCATCCACGGTTCGCCGACCTGCGTGATGTCATACGGCGAGAACACCGGCGCGATCGGTTGGCTTGTCGGCGAAGAAAACGAAGGTATGCGCAACATGTTCACAATGATGAACAATGCGCGGCTTTCGGTTGGTCTGCAGGGCCTCGCCATCACTGAGCGGGCCTATCAAGATGCGGTGCAATACGCGAACGAACGTCGACAGGGTCGGGCGCTCGGTGCTCCAGCCGGTGAACAAAGCCTCATTGTTGAGCATCCTGATGTGCGGCGCTTGTTGATGACCCAGCGTGCCTGGATTGACGCCATGCGTGCACTCACCTACACAAACGCTGCGTTCTTAGACATGTCGAAGGCTGCCACCGATGCTGAAGGGGCTCGGTCATGGCGTGAAAAGGCGGATCTCTACATTCCACTCTCGAAGTCACTTTGTACAGACGTAGCTCAAGAATGCACTTCCGCTGCCGTTCAGATCTTTGGCGGCATGGGCTACGTCGAAGAAACCGGTGTCGCTCAGCATTACCGAGATGCTCGAATCCTCCCGATCTATGAAGGCACAAACGGCATTCAGGCCGCTGACCTGGTTGGCCGGAAACTCGGCATGCGTTCGGGTGGAGTAATCACCGACGAGCTTGCTCGATTCGAGTCAGTGCTCGGAGACGTTGCAGCGGTAAGCGGAATGGGGACTGCTGCCGACAATCTCCGTGAGGCGATTGCGACCTGTCGTGACGTCACTGCACATCTCGTTGAGGTCTCAGGCTCTGATCCGGCCAGTTTGTTGGCATCGTCAACGCCGTACCTTCGGATGCTTGGTACGACAGTTTGCGCTGGGCTTCTCGCCGGCAGCGTGATCGGACTTGACGCCAACGATGAGTTCGAGGCCACAAAGATTGCCTCTGCGCGATTCTTCTGCGAGCAGTTATTACCTGCTGCTCTGGGCTGGGCGAGTGCCGCAAAGATGTCATCTGAGACGTTGTATGCCATCGCCGCAGATGCGTTCTAGTTTCTGACCTACAAGGGTTTTAGGAAGATTCTGCCAATGACAACTTAGAAATGTTTAGTCGAAATGACTCAACATTTGTAGGTTTCTGTCCGTGGGGTCGCTAAGTTATCCACATGGCACTCGATCCAAAGAAATGGACGACGAAAACCCAAGAGGCTGTTGCTGAAGCTGCAGATCAGGCGCGGACGCTCGCAAACCCGCAACTCACCGCCGATCACCTTCTTGCTGCGATTGCTTCCCAAGAAGGGACTGTCGCAGCCGCTCTGCTCTCAAAACTCGGTCAAGCGCCAGGCATGGTGGCGAACCGTGCCAACGACGCCATTGCGAAACTTCCGCAGGCTCAAGGTGGCGATGAGCCACGTATGGACCGTGAACTTTCAAACGTCTTCGACAACGCTGACTCATACCGCAAAGACCTCAGAGACGACTTTCTTTCGGTTGAACACCTTCTGCTCGCAATGAACCAACGAGTCGGAGTCGGCTCAGAAGAAATGTTGCAAGCGCTTAAAGAAGTTCGCGGCAACCATCGCATCACCGACCAAGACCCAGAGGCAAAATTTGCAGCACTCGAAAAATACGGTCAAGACCTCACCGCTCAGGCCGCCGCCGGAAAGATTGATCCGGTTATCGGGCGCGACGACGAAATCCGTCGAGTGATTCAAGTCCTCAGTCGGCGAACCAAGAACAACCCGGTGCTCATCGGTGAACCCGGAGTTGGCAAAACCGCAATCGCTGAGGGCCTTGCCCGACGGATTTCGGACGGTGACGTACCCGAAGGCTTGAAGGGCAAGCGTCTCATCTCACTCGATATTGCATCGATGCTCGCCGGAGCAAAATATCGGGGCGAATTCGAAGAACGTCTTAAGGCAGTTCTCAAAGAAATCACCGACTCAGCAGGCGAAATCATCACCTTTGTCGACGAACTCCACACCATCGTTGGTGCTGGAGCATCCGAAGGTGCGATGGATGCCGGGAACATGATCAAACCGATGTTGGCTCGCGGTGAACTTCACCTCATCGGCGCAACCACACTCGATGAATACCGCAAATACGTCGAGAAAGACCCAGCCCTGGAGCGCCGCTTCCAGCAGGTGTATGTGGGCGAACCATCAGTTGAAGACACGGTCGGCATTCTTCGAGGGCTCAAAGAACGCTACGAAGTTCATCACGGTGTTCGAATTCAAGACTCTGCGCTTGTCTCAGCTGCAGTGCTCTCAAACCGATATCTCACCAACCGATTCCTACCCGACAAAGCAATCGACCTTGTCGATGAAGCAGCCTCGAAACTTCGAATCGAAATCGACTCCATGCCAACCGAAATTGATGTTGTCGAGCGGCGTATTCTTCAACTCGAAATCGAACAGGTTGCCCTCGAAAAAGAACAGGACGACATCAGTCGCGAGCGTCTCGATGCACTTCACAACGAACTCGCAGCGCTCAATGCTGAATGCTCCGCAATGAAGCAACGTTGGGAATCTGAGAAACAGGCCATCGAGGCGATCCGAAACCTC
>Ga0255775_1003517_pt1 | contig 12890 bp, 9 predicted proteins | sample 011ome_26_FD_179973 | JGI IMG/M metagenome (GOLD analysis project Ga0255775, IMG submission 179973) | Coastal salt marsh microbial communities from the Groves Creek Marsh, Skidaway Island, Georgia - 011511BT metaG (version 2) | ecosystem: Environmental > Aquatic > Marine > Intertidal zone > Salt...
TTTTCATGGCCAGGGGCGATTTATTTACCGTCTGTTGGTATCAGGTAATGGTGAGCGCGACAGGATTCGAACCTGTGACCCAGTGATTAAAAGTCACTTGCTCTACCAACTGAGCTACGCGCCCGAACTTTAAAACTTTTTCAGGCCTTACGACCCTTGCGATGACATCGGACTTCATCGCTCCGACATCTTATAGAGACGTGTCGATTTTGTGTAAACCCTAAAGTAACCCTTGCTGGCCTTTATTTTTGTCTATTTCCAGACCGGGTTTTTACCGCTTGTCTGGGGCATGCGATCAGCCAGTCATATGGCGCGGAATCGTTTTGTTTTGTGAATGTCATCGCGCTGCAGGAAGCGGCAGAGTGGCTTTTTGATATGGCGGGCTGTTTAGGCGTTTTTGTTTGCTAGTTTCTGCTTTAGCGCCTTGGCAACATTGTCTGGAACAAAGCTAGATACATCACCGCCAAAAACAGCAACTTCCTTTACAAAGCGCGAGGCGACAAAATGCTGCTGTTCAGCAGCCATAAGAAACATTGTTTCCAATTCGCCATGAAGCCGTTTGTTGATGCTGGCCATTTGAAACTCATATTCAAAATCAGCAACCGCGCGAAGCCCACGTAAAATCGAAGTTGCGCCCTGCTGCGTGGCAAAATCAGTCAATAAGCCAGAAAAGCTTTTCACCAGAACTGGCAAACCCGTCTTGTTTGCGTCATTGATCCGCGCAACTTCGGCCTTAACCAGTTCAGTACGTTCTTCAATTGAAAAAAGCGGCTGTTTTCCGAGATTGAGCGATACAGCCACAATCAATTGATCGCCAAGTTGTGCGCCACGCTCGATAATGTCGATATGGCCATAGGTTAACGGGTCAAAGGTGCCCGGATAAATAATAACCGTCTGGCTCATTGATTGCCCTCATTATCAGCTTGATTGGATGCGTTGTCCGCATCCGACGGCGTATCAGCGGCATCATCTTGCCCGTCACTGATATTTGGGGCTGGGGCATTCGGGGCATTTGCCGCGGTTTCAGCTGTTTCATCACCCTCTTGATCGCCGTTATTGTCACCCTCATGACCCTCGGTACGGTTATCTTCGTGATCATCGTCGTCATCACTGTCGGTTTCGCGAACAAGACCGGCCGAAACCACCTTTTCGCTTTCATCATCGGCAACATCAAACAGTCTTACACCTTGGGTTTTACGACTGGCAATCCGTATCGAGTCACCCTCGCCGCCATGAACGCGGATCCGGATAACCTGCCCCATATTGGTGACAAGCATCAACTGATCTTCTTCAACCACAGCAAATGATGCCATGACCTGGCCATTGCGTTTGCTGGTTTCGATATTGGCAACCCCCTGCCCGCCACGGCCGGAACGTCGATAATCATTGACTGGTGTCCGTTTGCCATAGCCATTTTCGGTAACTGACAGGATAAATTCATTATCTTCATCGGCGATAATCGACATGGAAACAACGCGATCGCCGCCAAGAAGACGAATACCGCGAACGCCGGTGCTGTCGCGGCCACGGAAGACGCGAACAGCATTGGCGGCAAAGCGGATTGCCTTGCCATTGCGCGTTGCCATCAACACATCATCTTCATCGCTACAAGGCAGAACCCCAACAAGGTCATCACCATCTTGAAGCTTCATGGCGATTTTGCCATTGCGCTTGATATTGGTGAAATCGCTAAGGTTATTCCGCCTTACATTGCCTGATGCCGTGGCAAACATAACATTCAAATCGGCCCAGCTTGATTCATCTTCGGGCATTGGCATGACGGTATTGATGGTTTCTTCCGGCTCGATTGGCAAGATATTGACCATTGCCTTGCCAAGCGATTGCGGCGCGGCTTCAGGTAGCTTGTAGCATTTTAACTGGTAAACCATGCCGCGTGAGGTGAAGAACAAAATCGGCGTATGCGTATTGGTGACAAAAAGCCGTGTCACAAAATCTTCGTCACGGGTCTTCATGCCAGCGCGGCCTTTGCCGCCCCGACGCTGGGCGCGGTAAATTGACAATGGCACCCGCTTGATATAGCCGCGATGGCTAACCGTTACGACCATATCTTCCTGCTGGATCAGATCTTCATCATCCTGATCGCCAAGCTGGTCAGTGATTTCGGTGCGGCGCGGGTTTGACAGGCGTTCACGTGTCGCTGCCAATTCGTCAAGAACAACACGGCTAACCCGCGTGTCAGACCCAAGAATATCAAGATAATCAGCAATTTTATCAGCAAGCTCGCGGGTTTCGTCGCTCAGCTTGTCGCGTTCCATACCGGTTAGGCGCTGAAGGCGTAATTCAAGAATGGCGCGCGCTTGTGTTTCCGACAGCCGGTAATGGCCATCAATCACTTCATGCCCCGGATCATCAATCAGCGAGATGAAATCAGCCACCTCGGCAGCTGGCCAGTTGGTTTCGCATAATTTATTACGGGCGGTTTCGGTATCGGGGGCCTTTTTGATCAATTCAATGATTGTGTCAATCGAGGCAAGCGCCACCATAAGGCCAGCCAAGATATGCGCACGATCACGCGCTTTTGACAGCAAAAAGGTTGTGCGGCGAACCACCACTTCCTTGCGAAAGGCGCAAAAGGCGACAATCACATCTTTAATGCCCATCTGTTGTGGGCGGCCACCATTCATGGCCAGCAAATTCACTGGAAAGCTGGTTTGCAGCCTTGTATGGCGATAGAGCTGGTTCAGCACCACATCACCCGACGCATCGCGCTTGATCTCGATCACAACCCGCATGCCGTTACGGTCAGATTCGTCGCGGATATCGGAAATGCCTTCAATTGTCTTTTCACGAACCATTTCACCAATACGTTCAAGCAATTGCGCCTTATTCACCTGATAGGGAATTTCGTGAATGATAATCGCTTCACGATCCTTGGCATTGGTCTGAACCTCGGCCTTTGCCCGCATGATGATTGAGCCGCGCCCATTGGCATAGGCTTCCCGAATGCCGTGCCGCCCCATGATCAGGCCACCAGTTGGAAAATCAGGCCCCGGAACAATGACGTTAATTTCTTCGGTGGTGATCTCGGGATTGAGGATATAGGCCTCACAGGCGGCAATCACCTCACCCGGATTATGTGGCGGAATATTGGTTGCCATACCAACCGCGATACCATTAGCGCCATTCACCAGCAGATTTGGATATTCGGCGGGAAGAACTGTTGGTTCTAGCTGGGTTTCGTCATAATTGGCGGTGAATTCTACGGTATTTTTGTCGATATCACGAAGCAGGCTTTCGGCCGAGCGGGCAAGCCGTGATTCGGTGTAACGCATGGCGGCGGCCGGATCACCATCGACTGAACCGAAATTGCCCTGCCCGTCAACCAATGGCAGACGCATCGAGAAATCCTGCGCCATCCGCACCATGGCTTCATAAATCGATGAATCGCCATGCGGGTGATAGTTACCCATGACATCACCAACGATACGCGCCGACTTACGCGGTGGCTTTGACCAGTCGTAATTACCTTCCATCATGGCATAAAGAATGCGGCGGTGAACCGGCTTTAGGCCATCGCGCACATCGGGAAGCGCACGCGAAACGATCACGCTCATGGCATAATCCAAATAGGATTTACGCATCTCCTCCGAAATCGAAATTGTTGGATTGGTCGAATCGGTTAAGTCGGTCACGCCATGGTTCTTTCTGCCTTTGGGAAGGGCAAGTGAGCCATTCCCGCATCGCTCGGTGACAATGCAAAGGCAATGTCACAAGTTATACACAATATTTACACGATTTATGCAAGCTATGACACCAAATATTGTAGTTTTGGCCGTTTTTTCGGCAAAAAAAACGGCATCTTGCCATGCAAACAAGACGCCGAATTAAATATGGTTATTAAAATATTGACTTAAAACGGAATATCGTCATCCATGTCATTTGAGCTGCGCATTGGTGGCGGGCTTGATTGGCCGCCGGCTGGCGGGGTTTGATCATAGCTGACCTGATTGCCGCTATAGCCGCCGCTATCGCCTATGCTGGATGAATCGCCACGTCCACCAAGAAGCGTCATTTCCCCACGGTAACGTTGCAGAACCACTTCGGTTGTGTATTTTTCAACGCCCTGCTGATCGGTCCATTTGCGGGTTTGCAACTGGCCTTCGATATAGCATGTTGATCCTTTGCGAAGATATTGTTCGGCGATCCGGCCAAGGTTCTCGTTAAAGATGACAACGCGGTGCCATTCGGTCTTTTCGCGCTGTTCGCCGGTGTTTTTATCCTTCCAGCGTTCGGAAGTGGCGATTGATAGATTGACGATTTTGCTGCCGTCTTGTGTTGACCGCACTTCAGGGTCGCGCCCTAGATTGCCAACTAGGATGACTTTGTTAACGCTGCCTGCCATTGCGATTTTGCTCCTGAATGAAATAGTTTTGGATTTTTGGGCTACAATAATGTCCCGATTTACCAATCCAGATTACCCATGCTGGTAAGGGTATGACAAGGATAAATCGGCCATCGTTCGGATCAATCGCAAATATGTGAAATTAGCCTGTTGTGACCGGTCAAAATGCGATGGGTTTTGTGAAAATTGCAAATCAGTTTTTCGGCGCAAATCGCCGCGAAAAGACTAGCAAACCAACAGCCAGACGGTCTATAGTCCAACCATGCCAAACGAAACCAAAAGAACCCCGCTTGCCAAAAAGGCTCAGCAAACCACCCGCCCTGCCAAAGGCATTGAACCGCGCATGATTTCGGTGCGTGGTGCGCGCGAGCATAATCTTGCCAATGTGGATATTGATTTACCGCGTGACCAGCTTGTCGTTTTGACTGGCCTGTCCGGTTCGGGCAAATCATCACTTGCCTTTGACACGATCTATGCTGAAGGCCAGCGCCGTTATGTTGAATCACTGTCGGCCTATGCACGCCAGTTTCTGGATATGATGAACAAGCCGGATGTTGATTTGATCGAAGGCTTGTCGCCAGCCATTTCGATCGAACAGAAAACAACATCACGCAACCCGCGATCAACCGTTGGCACGGTTACTGAAATTTATGACTATATGCGGCTGTTATGGGCGCGGATCGGCATTCCCTATTCACCAACAACGGGTCTGCCAATTCGCAGCCAAACCGTTAGCCAGATGGTTGATATCTTATTGGCGCTTGATGATGGCGCACGGCTATATTTATTGGCACCAATCGTTCGCGGCCGCAAAGGTGAATATCGAAAAGAGCTTGGCGAATTGCATCGCAAGGGGTTCAGCCGGGTTCGCATTAATGGCGAAATTTATGATGTTGACGATACGCCAACACTGGATAAGCAGAAAAAACATGATATCGAGGTTGTTGTTGATCGCGTTGTGATCACCGGTGATCACGATGAATTGGCAACGCGTCTTGCAGATTCATTGGAAACGGCGCTTGGCCTTAGTGACGGTGTGGTTTTTGCCGATCATGCAGATCATGACGACCGGATTGTGTTTTCTGCCAGATTTGCCTGTCCTGACTCGGGCTTTACCATTGATGAGATCGAACCGCGGCTGTTTTCGTTCAATAATCCGTTTGGTGCCTGCGGGGCTTGTGACGGTCTTGGGGTCAAAAGCCATTTTGACGAACAGCTTGTCGTTCCTGATCGCCAAACCAGCCTTCGCAATGGTGCCTTGGCACCTTGGTCGTCAAGCACGTCTCGCTATTATCTGCAAACGCTGGAATCACTGGCAAAACAATTTAAATTTTCGCTCGATGTCCCATTCAATGATCTGGATGATGATGTTCAGTCGATCATTCTTCATGGATCGGGCAAAGTGCCTGTCACAATCGATTTTGATGATGGCATGCGGTCATATCGCACGGTCAAGCCGTTTGAAGGGGTTATGCCCAATCTTGGGCGTCGCTATCGTGAAACCGATTCGTCATGGGTGCGTGACGAAATGGAAAAATATCGGGCGAACCTGCCCTGCACAAGCTGCAAGGGCAAGCGCCTGAAAAATGAGGCCTTGGCCGTCAAAATTGATATGCATGACATATCTGATATTGCCCGGTTATCGATTGCTGATGCCCGCCAATGGTTTGTTGATTTAAGTGTGAAATTAACCGGTCAGGACTCGGAAATTGCCGCGCGTATTCTAAAAGAAATCAATGAACGGCTTGGCTTTTTGGTCAATGTCGGACTTGGCTATCTGGCAATGTCGCGCAATTCTGGCACCTTGTCAGGCGGTGAGTCGCAGCGTATCCGACTTGCGTCACAAATTGGTTCCGGCCTGACAGGGGTTTTATATGTTCTTGATGAGCCGTCAATTGGGCTTCATCAGCGCGATAATGACCGGTTGTTATCAACATTGGTCCGGCTTCGTGATCTTGGCAATACCGTTTTGGTTGTCGAACATGATGAAGAAGCGATTTTGCTGGCTGATTATGTTGTCGATATGGGGCCTGGTGCGGGGGTTCATGGTGGTCATGTTGTTGCCGCTGGCACGCCCGATGAGGTGATGAACCATCCGGACTCACTAACCGGCCAATATTTATCGGGCAAGTTAGAAATTGCTGTGCCGAAAAAACGTCGCACGCCGAAAAAAGGCCGCTTTATCCGCGTGGAAAACGCCACAGGGAATAATTTGCAGGATGTTTCGGTGAAATTCCCGCTTGGTGTGATGACCTGTGTCACTGGGGTTTCAGGCGGCGGTAAATCGACCTTGGTTCTGGAAACCTTATGGAAATCACTTGCGCGGAATTTGCATAAAGCTCGCGAGATCCCTGCCCCGCACAAAGCCATTTATGGCGCAGAATTTCTAGATAAGGTTGTTGATATTGATCAATCACCGATTGGCCGCACACCGCGGTCAAATCCGGCAACATATACAGGGGCTTTCACGCCGATCCGCGAATGGTTTGCAGGTCTTCCCGAGGCCAAGGCGCGCGGTTATGCGCCAGGGCGTTTTTCGTTCAATGTCAAAGGTGGGCGCTGCGAGGCCTGTCAGGGCGATGGTCTGATCAAGATCGAAATGCATTTTCTGCCTGATATCTATGTAACCTGCGATAGCTGCAAAGGACGCCGTTATAATCGGGAAACGCTGGAAATTACCTGGCGCGGCAAATCCATTGCCGATGTTCTGGATATGACGGTCGAAGAAGGCGTTGACTATTTCAAGGCGGTGCCATCTATCCGCGAAAAGCTGGAAACCATGCTTCGTGTTGGGCTTGGCTATGTTCGTATTGGCCAGCAAGCAACCACACTGTCAGGTGGTGAGGCGCAACGTGTCAAACTATCCAAGGAGTTATCGCGCCGCGCAACGGGGCGCACGATTTATATTCTGGATGAGCCAACAACCGGCCTACATTTCCATGACATCGCCAAGCTGCTCGAGGTTCTGCAAGAATTGGTCGAACAGGGCAATAGTGTCATTGTGATCGAACATAATATGGATGTGATTAAAACTGCCGACTGGATTATCGACCTTGGCCCTGAAGGCGGCGATGGCGGCGGTTATATCGTTGCCGAAGGCACGCCTGAACAAGTGGCAAAAGTTGCTGATTCCCATACCGGCACCTATCTTGCCCGTGTTTTAAAAAAGTGATTGATGATGACTGATCTTGCTCCTGTTCATGTGATTGGTGGTGGTCTTGCTGGTTGTGAGGCTGCCTTTCAAATTGCCAGCATGAATGTGCCTGTTGTAATCCATGAAATGCGCCCAACGCGCAAAACCGATGCACATCATAGCGAAGGCCTTGCCGAACTGGTTTGTTCCAATTCGTTTCGGTCAGATGATGCAACGGCAAATGCTGTTGGTGTTTTGCATCAGGAAATGCGAATTTTGGGATCGTTGATCTTGCAGGCCGCAGATGCTGAAAAAGTACCTGCTGGTGGCGCTTTGGCGGTTGATCGTGACCGTTTTTCTGCCGCTGTCGAGGCCAAAATCAACAGCCACCCGCTGATCACGGTTCAACGCGAAGAAATTGCCGATATTCCCGAAGATTGGCAACAGGTCATCATTGCCACTGGCCCGCTAACCTCGCCTGAACTAGCCGAGTCAATCCGGCGCTGGGGCGGTGAAGATGATCTGGCTTTTTTTGATGCGATTGCGCCCATTGTCCATTTTGACAGTGTGGATATGAATGTGGCTTGGTTCCAGTCACGATATGACAAATCCACTGATGGCGGCGATGGCAAGGATTATATCAATTGCCCCATGACACAGCCGCAATATGAAGCCTTTATTGACGCGCTGTTAACTGGCGAAAAAATGTCATTCAAGGAATGGGAAGAAAACACCCCTTATTTTGATGGCTGTATGCCAATTGAAATCATGGCGTCGCGCGGGCGCGAAACGCTGCGTTGGGGGCCAATGAAGCCGGTTGGCCTTACCAATGCACATGACGGGTCTCGCCCCCATGCGGTTATCCAGCTTCGTCAGGATAACGCGCTTGGTACGCTGTATAATATGGTCGGGTTTCAGACAAAGCTGAAACATGGCGAACAGGTGCGGGTTTTCCAAACGATCCCGGGTCTTGAAAATGCACAATTTGCAAGGCTTGGCGGGTTGCACCGTAATACCTTTATCAATTCGCCGCGTCTGCTTGACCCGCAATTGCGGCTGAAGGCAAAACCAAATTTGCGCTTTGCTGGGCAAATTACCGGTGTTGAAGGCTATGTTGAATCGGCGGCGATTGGTTTGCTTGCTGGCCGAATGGCCGCAGCTGAGATGCTTGGTAGTGAATGGATTGCCCCACCAGCCGATACCGCGCATGGCGCGCTTCTTGCGCATATTACCGGCGGTGCCATGGCTGATAGTTTTCAGCCAATGAATGTCAATTTCGGCCTGTTTCCTGAATTGCCGGTGAATGAGCGCGGGCGGCGACCGCGTGGGCGTGATCGTAAAGCTGCTTATGCCAAACGCGCCTTGACCAAATTGGTGGCATGGGGCAGCGCAACAGCGTTATAAACGAGATTGCTGGAATGCGCCGTTTTCAGACCCAAATGACTTTGGTGACCCATTTACTTTGGTGAACAGATTTATTTTGGTGGGCCGAATAGCTGCCATGCCAGCATTTTCCACACCAGCGCCGGATGATTGGCGTCTGCATTCGGGCGTTGCATGTAGCGAAGCCAGCAAGCCGCCAGATACAGAAATGACCGTTTTTGCCCAGCATCATCGCGGCGAAGCGCGCTGATTTTTTGCCTGTTCAAGGGCTTTGCCGCATGTGGTTCATGCCCGCGGATCGCGTGATGCAACTGATGGCCAATATCGGTGGCAATTGCCGATTGTGCCGCCTGCCCCATATGTTTGGCGACAAGCGCCCAAACTGCCGCCCAGCCGTCACTATTGTCGCGATTTTCATCATGGCAAGCGGTTTGCCAATGGCCGATTAAATCAATGATGTCTGACTGTAACCCGTCATAGGTTTGAAATTGCGCATGCAATTGTGAGACAAGCGGGGCTGTTTGGGCGGTGCTGTCAGATAAGGCATCAACCCACCATTGAACACGGATTGCGGCAAGAAGTGACTCGCTTGGGATGTGAAGCGCCGAATCAAGCGCAATCGCAAGATCAAATATCGAGGCGGCAAGAGATTGGTAATTGGCCGGTTCAAACATCAAACAAAGCGCCAAAGGACGGCCAAACGGATGATCGCTATCACGCAATGCAGCTAAGGCGGTTTTGGCGTTATCGGTCATGCAAACCAAACCGTGCGAAAAATTGTTTAGGCAATGTCATAAAGGCCGGTAACGGCATTACGCCCCTCGCTCATCAACACATTCCATGTGCGGCAAGCCGCCGGCGTTGACATAACCTCAAGCGCAATTCCATGATGGCGAAGTGCCGCCGATAAATTATTCATTGGATCCATTGGTGCGCCGCCAACCCCAAGAATAAACAAAGGCGGAAAATCATCGCCGAAATGCGGCAAAAGGTCATCAATCACCAATGTTTCGGGTTTAGCTGGTGGTGTCCAGATTGCCGTTTGGCGTGGATGCACCAAAACCGACCCGCTGTAGCGTTCACCGGAAATGCGAAAACTATTGCCGCCATAGCCATGGATCAATTGCAGATCACTGGCACCCTCAAAACTGCGGATATCAACAAGTTCGCTTGAGGCGTCACTAGGTGACTTGACGCTAGGTTGTTTCGGACTGGGTGTTTTAGGTTCGTTCATATTCAGGCTTTTCAACGCCATTATCGTCATCGTCATCGCCGCGTTTAATGTCAAAACGTGACAAAAGGCCAACGGCAACAAACACTGATGAATAGGTGCCGATCAAAACACCCCAGATCATCGCAATGGCAAAATCACGAAGCACCGCACCGCCAAAAATCACAATTGCCGTCAAAGCAAGCAGGGTTGTGACCGAGGTCATAACGGTTCGTGACAGGGTTTCGTTCAGGGATTTGTTCAAAATATCGCCAAGGCTATAGGATTTATAGCGGCGCAGATTTTCACGAACACGGTCAAACACCACAACCGTATCATTTATCGAATAGCCAGCGATGGTCAAAATCGCTGCCACGGTTGCCAGATTAAATTCAAAATTTGTCAGCGCGAAAAGCCCAATCGTTGATAATACATCATGGGTAAGCGCCAGAATCGCAGCGATGGAAAACTGCCACTCAAACCGGAACCAGATATAGACCATGATGGCCAAAAGCGCACAAACAACCGCCAAAATGCCTTTTTCGGCGAGTTCAGCGCCAACCGTTGGCCCAACAAACTCGGTTCGGCGGATGTCATAATCGCTGCCAAGCGTGTTGCCAACAAGCTGGATTGCGGCGATTTGCGCCTTTTCGTCACCATCTTGGCGTTGAATTCGGATCAGAATATCGGTTTCGGTACCAAAGCCTTGAAGGCTGATATCGCCAAGACCCAAAGATTCAAGATCGCCACGAAGACCTGAAATATTGGCAGGGCCTGTGTTATGGCGCGCTTCGATCAGAATACCGCCTTTGAAATCAATGCCAAGATTCAGCCCGATAATGGCGAAAAGCCCAATCGACCCGGCAACAAGCAATGACGATAAAATAAAGGTAAGCCGATAGAATTTCAGAAAATTGATCGACGTGTTTTCAGGAACAAGTTTTAGACGCATCGGTTAGAACCCTTCTTAGAGAACAAGTCTGGTGGGGCGTTTGCGTTCAACCCAGAAAACAATGAACAGACGTGTCACCATAACCGCCGTAAACATGGATGTGGCAATGCCAATGCCTAGCGTGACAGCAAAGCCCTTAATTGGCCCCGACCCGAAAATATATAGGAACAACGCGGCAAATAAGGTGGTAAGGTTCGAGTCAATGATTGTTGAAATGGCGCGCTGGTAGCCGCTGTCAATCGCCACAATGGCCGACCTGCCCTTTGATAATTCTTCACGGATACGCTCAAACACCAGAACATTGGCATCAACCGCCATGCCCATCGTCAAGACAATACCGGCAATGCCCGGAAGCGTTAAAGTGGCCTGCAAGGCCGATAGCGCTGCCACAATCAAAATGATGTTCACGGTTAGCGCACCAACGGCAAGCCCGCCAAAAAAGCCATAGCTGGCAACCATATAAATGGCGACAAGGATAATGCCAATCACCGCCGCAATTTCACCAGCGGCAATCGAATCTGCGCCAAGGCCGGGGCCAATCGAGCGCTCTTCAAGAATAATCAACGGGGCTGGCAAGGCCCCTGCCCGCAGGACAAGCGCCAATTCATTTGTTTCGGCAACACTGAAATCGCCAGTGATTTGCCCGCTGCCAAAAATCTGCGACTGAATAGTGGGGGCTGATACGACTTTGCCATCGAGAATGATTGCAAAAGGACGGCCAATATTCTCACCGGTTACTTTGCCAAACCGGCGCGCACCGGCAGCGTTTAGGGTAAAGCTGACCGCTGGGCGGTTATTCTGGTCAAAAGTTGCGGTTGCCCCATCAAGCATTTCACCGCTGACCATAACGCGTTTTTCAATAACATAGCTTCGGCCATCATCACTGGCGCTTTGCATCAAAACGCTTCCTGGCGGCGTGCGACCACGCTGGATGGCTTCGGTGGCGCTAATCCGCATATCGACAAGTTGGAATGTCAGTTTTGCCGTACGGCCAAGAAGCCGTTTTACCGCTTCTGGATCATCAACGCCGGGCAATTGAACCAGAATCCGATCAAGCCCCTGCCGCTGGATAACCGGCTCTTTGGTGCCTTCAGGGTCAAGCCGCCGACGAATGATCTCGATCGATTGTTCAACCGTGCGTGTTTGCATCGCGGCAAGTCCGGCCTCATTGAAGGCTAGGCGATAGGTTAGCCCATCATTGCTGACCGTGTATTCATTGCCAAGATCGGTAAAGATTTGCTGTGTCTTGGCGGCATCTTCTGGATTGCGAATTTGCAGTGAGACCGTTTCATTGGCAACGGCAAGCCCGCTAAAGCGGATTTTTTCCGCGCGGAAATCACGCCGCAATGTTTCGCCAATATTTTCGAGCCGTTCCTGTTTAACCGCGTCAACATCGACACGAAGCAAAAGATGCGACCCGCCTTGAAGATCCAAGCCAAGATTAATCTGTTTGCCGGGTAAAAAATCTGCACCAGCACCGTCATCACCGCCAATCAGATTTGGCAGCGCAAAGATAATTCCCAAAACGGCAACCATCACAACAAGCAGTTTTTTCCAAAGCTGGAATTGCAACATGACGACAATACTCTTGGCTAGAGATAAGGAAAAACAGCTTTACCCTGTGGGCTTTTCCGGCAATCACCGAATCTGCCTAAAATGATGGGGCTGTTTATCCAGCGATTTACTTGGCTGGCTTGGCTTTAACAGGCTCGGCTTTGACTGGCTCGTTTTTGCCTCTTACATCAGCAATCATTGCCCGCACAATTTGAACCTTTACGCCTGTGGCAATTTCGACATCAACCGTATCAACGTCATCAGTAACCTTGACCACTGTGCCTGTCAGGCCACC
>Ga0255775_1003548_pt1 | contig 12839 bp, 8 predicted proteins | sample 011ome_26_FD_179973 | JGI IMG/M metagenome (GOLD analysis project Ga0255775, IMG submission 179973) | Coastal salt marsh microbial communities from the Groves Creek Marsh, Skidaway Island, Georgia - 011511BT metaG (version 2) | ecosystem: Environmental > Aquatic > Marine > Intertidal zone > Salt...
GAGTTTGTGAGTTCGACACCATCCATTTATTTGAAAAACGACCGCTTGTACATAAACACACGCTTTGTTGATTACCGAATAGACAACAATGGGGTATATTCGTATAAGAATTCGGTTACAACTAAAAACATCATTACAATATTAGATACAGGAGAACCAATTTGGAAGAAAATCGACGAATTTGTATTGAAATACGACGAAAAACACGACGGATTGTACGTAGGGATCGAAGATGTGCGAGTAATCGTAAATAACGAGAACTTATATTACAACGCCAATAGAGGGCTGGCATACAATAATATTAAAATCGAGACGGGGGTAATTGATATATCGAACCAAACCGCCATATCGTCTCTGGTTACAAAAGAAGATCTGCAACCCGTAGAGAAAAACTGGGTACTGTTCAAAAACAACAATCAATTGAAGGTGATCTACCAATGGCATCCATTGATTATAGGTGATTATGAAAAACAGTCAGACGACGAGAACACGACAAAATTTATGACAACGAATACGATCGATACGCCCCATTGTTTTAAACGACTAAGAGGTTCAACGAATGGAATAGCAGTAGAAGGAGATATATGGTTCATTGCGCATATAGTAAGTGATGAAGATAGACGTTATTATTATCATGTATTTGTGGTGCTAGATCAAAATACATACAAAGTAAAGCGATATTCACGTATGTTCTCATTCGAGAAACAAAAAATAGAATATACACTGGGGTTTGTATATATGGAACAATACAATCAGTTTCTAATAGGATATAGTACAAACGATAGTACGACAAACTATATAGCAATCGATAAGAAAAAGGTAGACGGTTTATTTTAGTAACATTTTCTGGCATGAATGTATACGACAATCAACACAGATAATGGAGGTTTCATCAGATCATACATTTTTGATGTATTTCCATTCAACGTTACGTAATGTAGGAATGTACACAACATTGTCATATGCATCGTTGGCGTATTCGCGTTATTATCGCGGAAAGACATACAATTATGACATCTTTCTAATATTGATTAGCATTGCCTTTCTAATAATAGCCGCAACCATCAATTATTTATTGTATAGCGATTTCAATGCCTATATCGAAAAAAACAAGTTACATAACCAGAGTATAGTAAAGTGGATCAATATAATATATGTTATCTTTGGTATTCATAGTATATTAGCAGTACTCGGAGTACTTACTGCATTGCGAACGATAACTGCGACTGCATAATCGTTTTAGTCAATCTGGGTTATCTCGGCTTCTTTACATAGACCGAAACTTTTTCTATGCCACTGTGTAATGCCATATTGACGAATGCCGTCGAGATGTGTTTTAGTTCCATAACCCATATTTTTTTCCAATCCATATCGCTCACTAAGGATCGGATATTTTTCACATAGATCCAGTACATAATTGTCGCGAGAAGTTTTAGCTAGGATGCTTGCCGCTGCGATAGCCATATATTTGCCATCACCCTTTTCAACTGTCACATGGGACATCTGTTGTATCATTTGAATAGTCTCGTCGAATACAGTATATGGTGTGAAATAGTTGCCATCAATAACTGCCATACAATCAGAGATAGGAACCGATGTATTTTGAATAACGCTCACTTTATTCATTGTTTCATGAATACATTCGTGCATTCCTTGCATAACCGATTTTAATATGTTGATCTTATCTACAACATCTGCTTCGACATGTGCGACGTGCCATGCCAAGGCATGTTCTTTGATATACGACGCCATCTCATTTAGCTTTTTTTTGGATGAAAATTTTTTACTATCTTTGATATCTTGTCCAGAGAAAGCCAGGGGGTCTTTAGGTAAAACTACGCATGCGATATATACACGACCGAAAAGACATCCTCTGCCGGCTTCATCGATAGAGAGTTCGAATAAATTCGGCGGTTCATTATAGAACCGATCCAGAATAGGCGCCACTGTTCGAGATTTTTTTGTCTTTGCTACTTCCATATTCGCCTCCATTTCCAATATTATTAATACAAGTAGTAATAATAATATTTCTTCAATTTTACACATTACGTGCATATATTTTTCGTTCTATACTGTATAGAAAATGAAAGGTATCAAACTATCGCCATTGTTAATGTTTGTATTGCTACTAATTATTTTAGTAATATCCGTAGTATATGGAAGATTAACTAATACCGAAGGGTTTATAGCATTTCAAAAAGATAAGCAACCATTGGAGCAGGTATGGATACCCCAGTATTCAAAGAACGAGACTGTTCATAAATTAAACGATAATATGTTTTTCGACGCTCGTAATGGAAATTTGATTGAATTAGATGCCGAGGAATATTCCGATAAGGTTGAACCAACTGCTCCCGCAGTAGAAACCGCAGCAGTTAGCGTGCCACCCACAACGGGTGATGCAGCAGTTATTATTACAAATGCTGGTGTCGAAACCGCCGTAAAGACAGCTGTTAATACTGCGGCTCCTTATATAAAAGAGATGGCAGAAAGGAAGAACGCACAGAACGAATTAAATCAAAATGCTCAATCAAATGTATTGCCAGACCCAGAGACTGGCCTTATGATAAAGCCCCCAGATAATACTCCCGAGATCGATGTCGACAACATGCCATCCGTTGAAGAAGCAAACAAGATATTAGCAACTGATGCAATCAATGCCGCAGCTAATGCCGCAGCTAATGCAACGGCAGAGGCAACAAGTGTGGCATCTATCAAACCGGATGCAAGTAGTGCCGTGGAAGAAGCAGCCAAGGCTGCGAAACTTGCAGCGGAAAAGACCCAGCAGGCATTGGACATAGCAACCGACGGAACAGAGCCTTTTACGAATGCGATTGATACTACTGGTTCGACAATTACTCGTGTGATCATTACCCCTCGTACCGGAACAAAAAGTATCATATACAACATAAAACCGACTGATATTGAAGGTCGCGACACAGTAGAGAGCAAGACGTCGGGAATAGCCTCGTCGTATGCTTCATGGAGTTATGCTACACAATGCGTAAATACGACCCGCAAGTCCGTGTTGTATATGTCTTGGAAGAGCCGCACTTATATTGTAATTGTAGACAAATTATGTGATACCCAACCATACTCTCTTTATATGTTTGGTCCAAACAACCAGGTAGAATATAGGGCTTTTACAAAAGAAGAAGTTTTAGACATCTATCCACATCCGATCATAGATAATACAAGCAACACAATTGTGAAGGATAAAGCATATAATGAATTGCCGGTTTACAAGATCAGTAAAAGCGTAGAATATGATATCCAGACAGGAAATTTATTAGTTAACCCAGATGGGCAAGGCAAGTTGGAGGTATATAACCGCAACGGGCATCCAGTCGATATCACTACAATAAAACCAGAAGACAATAATGTAGCAATAGTGAACTTCAATCCTTGGATTATAAAGTTAGGAAAAACCATGACCGGTTTATATATTCCACATGAAGATAACACTCTTGTGTGCATATTAAATGAAGGAGCTGATGTTGGATTAGCCAATGTAAAACGTTTTACTCCTGCGGGTGTGGATCTGAATGGTACGGTTACTCCTGCTCCGACTACACCAGTGGAGGAGGAAGACGTAAGCGATAACAGCGATTACATTTTAAAGACGCAGATTGTACCACCAGTTTGCCCTACGTGCCCAGCATGTCCAGACAATGTAACATGCAGTAACTCATGTAGTAACTGTGGAGGACAAGGTGGATCGGGAACACTAGACAACGAGGGAAAATCTATGGTTGAAGATGAGAAACCGAAACGCGTGGTCTACCAAGTAATGGGTGAAGATGGTGTAATCCGGAATGTAGTGGGTAGCACAGTCGATCTGGCACGTGATGCAGTTTCTGGTGCAGATGACCTGGCACGTGATACAGTTTCTGGTACAGTCGACCTAGCAAAAGATGCTGCAACGGGAACAGTAGGGCTAGCAAGAGAGGTTGCGTCAGGAACGGTCGGATTAGCTCGCGATACTGTTTCTGGAACAACAGGTTTCTTAAAAGATACCGCTTCAAGTGTAAGTGGGTTATTCAGAAGAAATCCCACATACCTTCAAAACAATGCCATGCAACAAGGTGGCGTTCCGAATGCCATACAGCAAGCTGGTGCGAATATGCCCCAAATGAACAATGGTAGGGTGGCCCCACAAGTAACCGACAATTCTACCTATTTCGGAGCCTTGCCAAATAAGACCAGTAACTATATGCCAATCACGGCAGATTTCAGTGCATTTTCTAGTTAAATAGTTGCCCAAGTAAACAAATAATGTGAAGAATATATTATTCGTTTGTAATGAGATAAACAGATCGGCTGTATTCATATACTCAGTAAATAGATGGAAGAAACCCTTAAAACGATTGATTTGAATGGTATTCTAGATCGTTCAAAAATAGAAAATGATATTAAAGAACAATTGAGATTATTTGATACTAATTATAATAATATACAATACAAAAAAGGGTTTTATATATATGGTTCTCCTGGATGTGGCAAAACAAGTTTCGTGACAGATCTATTAAAAGATATGGATTATGATATTATAAAATATGATGCGGGGGATGTGCGCAATAAATCATTGGTAGATACAATTACCAGTGACAATATATCAAACCGCAATGTTTTACATATGATGACGAAAAAGGTGAAAAAAATTGCGATTGTAATGGACGAGATTGACGGAATGAACAATGGCGACAAGGGGGGAATAACCGCATTGATCAAATTAATAAGACAGAAGAAGACCAAGAAACAGCGTCTGGAAAGTACTACAATGAACCCAATAATATGTATTGGTAATTATGCAGTAGATAAAAAAATAAAGGAATTAATGAAAGTGTGTAATGTATACGAAATAAAGACCCCCACTAGCAATCAAATCCAGACAATTTTAAACCAAACGATACCGACTATAACTACGTCAATCGACATTACGATGCAATTGTTATTAAATTATATACAACTTGACATGCGCAAACTAGGGTTTGTATATGATATGTTTAAAAACGGTTCACAATTGTTAAATGCAGACACGATGAAAACGATTTTTCATTCCAAAACATATAATGAGGATGCAAAGAAAATCACAAATGCCCTGATTAATAAACCGATACACATTACGAAACATGCATCTATAATGAATGAAACTGAGAGGACGATAGTGGCATTATTATGGCACGAGAACATAGTAGATATGTTACAAACACAACCGAAAAGTCGGACGATACCCGCCTATTTGAAACTGTTGGATAATATGTGTTATGCGGATTACATAGATCGCATAACCTTTCAAAACCAAATATGGCAATTCAATGAAATGAGTTCTCTCATAAAAACATTTTACAATAATAAACTATATCACAATGCATTTCCAGAGAATAAAGATAAATTTAATCCCACGGAAGTAAGATTTACAAAAGTATTGACAAAATATTCAACAGAATACAACAACATGATCTTTATAACTAATTTATGCCAAGAATTGGATATGGACAAATCCGATTTGATATCCATGTTTCACGAGATACGGTTACATAATGGGGAGGATTTTTGTAATCAACCAACCGTATTGAACGATTACGAGGGAATATTTATAAATAACAATATCACGAAATTAGACATTAAACGAATGTATCGATATTTGGATAAGAATGTAAAGAAAGATACAGTTGACATAACCTGTGATGGTAGTGACGAAATTTCATTATGACAACGTGTATGTGCATAGACTAAATTATGTATGACGATTACAATTTCATACATAATTTCACTAAATTCCGGTTATGTCAATGCTAACTACCTCTGGATGTCCCTTGGTAACCTTCTGGTTCAAAGATAGGGGGATTTCCTGTGGAGTGGTTTTGATATTATCGGCAACTACCTGATTTAATTTAGATATAGTTTCGTTTAATTGTTGTATCTCTTTATTCAAGATAGCATTGTCGCGAGTACTTGCAATAAGTTTATTCTGTAAATCCTGGTTGGTCGTAAGAATATCTTTATATTGTGCAGTCTCCATGATTGATGGTTCAATAGTAACCGCCTCACCCGTCTGGCTAAACTTCTTAACTTTCATTTGTAATAATTCAATAAATCGTTTGCTCTGGTTATTAGTTTCTGTTAGTTTCTTAATCTCTTCTTGTTGTTGATTAACTATACCTACGATTTGATCACTACTTAACTTAATTGGATCCTTTCCTGGCTGCTGTAACATAATGGGAGCACCAGCCTGTTGAGCAGCTTTTGCATCTTGGATCATCTTTTCGCGTTTAGCTTCAATCTCCTTGATCTGTTTTAATACATCTGGTTTCATTTCTGGTTTGCCCGGATCATAATTATCTAGTAACTTATCAATATCGTTCATAAAGAATTTCTTAATAGACGCCTCAGATGTTTTGAAATGGCGTATAAACGTGTCTACTGTTTTGGGCGACTCTTTAAAGAACCGCGGATCTTGCTGTTGATCAAACATTTTACGTTTATCGAAGGTGTTATGTTCATGTGAAAATACAAGAATGGTCTTTAACGGATCTAATTGCACAAATGGTATTGTATAATCCTTTAAAAATGATCGTTCCTCTGCCAATGCAGCTTCATCCTCATATTTGGTATCTTTCAACATTTCTGTTCGAAATGCAAATGTACCAGCGGTTGCATGTTTTTCTGAGTACGGACCACATTGGATCATTTTATTCATGCCCTTGAAGTAAACATATATTTCACTTGAACCCGCACACATAGCTTCTGGTTTGCTCTGTAAACGTTCAACCGCATGAGAAATGCGTTCGGGCGGATAATAATCGTCGTCATCCATATATACGATAATGGATCCACGAACGAATTGATGCATATAATTGCGTTTAGCACCAAGTGTCATTTTTTCAGAAACTTCGAAATAACGTATCTCTGGTATATCGGATGCAACAATCAAATCCTTTATCTTATCGGTACCATCATCAACTATAATCCACTCAATCCTATCTTTTGGATAATCTTGATGTTTAAAACAAGCAAACATATTTTGAATGAACGGTCTACGATTAAATGTAGGTGTACATACACTCACCATCGGCAATTGGCTAGCCATAGGGTTTTTAGACTTACTCATTAATTACGTAATATAATAATTATAATACGTAATAGTGTTTATACCGTTAATAGTTGAATTAGTTATTTGCCCAATCTGGATAGTTTGCTGGTAAATTCATTCATATCTGGGATTTTGCTGGCTAGCTTAGAGGCATCGGGAATTTTGCTTGCTAGCTTAGAGGCATCGGGAACTTTGCTGGCTAGCTTAGAGGCATCGGGAATTTTGCTGGCAAGATTGGAAACATCGGCAACTTTACTAGTTAGATTAGAAACATCGGGAATTTTGCTGGCAAGATTGGAAACATCGGCAACTTTACTAGTTAGATTAGAAACATCGGGAATTTTGCTGGCAATATTAGAAACATCGGGAATGTTGCTGGCAAGATTGGAAACATCGGGAATTTTGCTGGCAAGATTGGAAACATCGGGGATGTTGCTTGCATACTGTTTTAATTCAGAAACATCGGGAATTTTGCTTGCATACTGTTTTAATTCAGAAACGTCGGGAATTTTGCTGGTTAGGTTGGAAACATCGGGTAGTTTGTTAGCATATTGCTTTAAATCAGCAATTTTATCAGGATTTATATTTAACATTGAAGTAGCACTATTAAAGTCTGACATTACACTTTCAGAAAAGTTAAGTGGTTCAGGTTCAGGAGCTTGAGGAGCCTTGGCAGTAACCGGCTTATCTTCATCAAGCAAGGGTTTGATAAAATAGTCCTTGAATATACTCGTTCCTACTACTACAACCAATATAACATGAATTATAATTAGGAGTAATTGTAGTAAAGAGCCCTTAATATTTTTAGAATAATCAACAAGTCCAAAAATCAACATAATTAGTAAACTAATCTGAACCACATATTTATAAACAAAGTCGAATGCCATGTATACATTATTGATAATCTTGTCGACAAATGAAAGTGGATTACAAACCGTGTCTTTTTTTATTGGAAGTCGATTTTCGTTAAAAAACTCACGGATTTTTGTAATCGTGTCCAAGAAACTATGATCACTCAACAGGGGTATTCCGAAGAACGAAAATGCGATAATATAGACAAAACACATAGTAGCTGCGATTGGAACTGCCAACATTAACAAAAATAAAATCTTAAACATATTCGAAAGAAATGGCACAATAAGAGATGTAGGGAACCCAGCAATCAGTTTGGTTATCTGTAATGCCGTTGATATTGGTTTAAACTCAAAGAATGACAATACATATAACAAAAACGTTGTTCCATACATAACAGACAAGATAGGATTTGACATATTGAAACTGGCCAAGTCAACAAGTACAGTTCTAACAGATGAGGCAGATGTGTAAAAGAATTTGGTTAATATAAAGAATAATGCAGTGAAACAAACTGTAACGTTCACATGATCAGTTAAAACCTCGGGTCCAGTCTTAACCGCATATTCTTGTAGTTTTTCAGGGAAAAAAATAGGAATATCTAATAAAAAGTCGAGCAATGCATATATTTTGTTGACAATTCCAGCCTCGTGTAACCAATTACGTGAAATATCATATAAATCTATACGAGAACCCATCTCTTTGTAAAACATCATAAACGCCCAGTTGAACGCAGCAATAGTAGCTACTACAATAGAAGCACCCCAGCAAACATATTTCTTTACAATAGGAATATCGCTCTTATTGTAATCTTTACCCGATAACAATCTTACAATGAACGCAGCAATAGAAGTTACTAGATTGTCAACACTATCATATACAGAGTTTACCATATCAGCTCCCGAAAACGTTTTAGTAGGCGCGGTTCTACGTTTCCCTTCATATATATTATCTGGCTGGGTCCAATCATCTTCACTGAATGTAGCGATTGGAACGGGTGCGAAACCCTCTTTATCATTGTCCTCTGCATCATTATCCATATTGTCGTGTATATTCTCCAATGGTTCTATATTCTTATAATTCCTACTTTTTTTCTTTTTATGAACCGTTTTTATTTTATGCTTCATATTCTCGGTTTGGAAATTAGATGTATTATTTGTATCACTAAATGTTTTATCGATTGGATTATTAGTTAAATTCATACGATTTACTGGAACCATTGTATATTATAAATTTGTTTCTTATAATATACAACTGTATAATAAAACCCTTATTCTTGCGGAATTATCTTGCATACATCATGCCACAATTGCCACTAATGAACGATAAAATGTTGTACCTCTCTTCATACAAAGTCATATTGTAATTATATTCGTATAACTTCCAGTTGTTTTTACGGACACCAATCGGATTTCCGTCGTCATCACAAATAATATCAAATTTAGATGCAACCTGATCAATTGAGGGAACATATGTAGTTAGTTCCAATTCAATGTTCTTAAATTTACTTAAATTAATTGCCCCCGATGGCTGGTATTCATAAGGACTAGTATTAAGACAGAAGTTGTAGCAATAAATGCCTTCCTTAGCATTTCCCTTAGTACGAGTATATTTCTCGATATAATCATAAATGCCCCGTGTTAACATGTTTTCTCTGTATTCTCCATCTAATACAATCCCCATTGTTTCCAATATATGTTTATGGTTATCGACAATGTAGTTTCCAGTAATGTAAACGCCGGTAGTGCGTGTATCTCGTGGATCCACATTCGGATATTCACCAATTAAATTAAGGTCGTTACGGTATACTGAAACATCTACCGGAATATTTTTATATGGCCAATTCGAATAGTTCGACCATTCATTTCGCATGTTAACATCGTTTCTCTGCAAATACCACATCCAGCTTGATATCATTCCATTTGATTCGAGTTTAATTCTTTTTGATCCAGTGATATTTTCAAACTTATGTTGAAAAACGTCTTTTACTAAATATACATGGTCTTCTGACGCAAACACTTGGGCTTCTTCCTTGGATAGGAAACAATACGTCGACATTAGGTGTACATCTGCGTTCCATGTGGATACCTGATTTTCATAAATAATCGGTTTAAAACCATTTAGTTCATTACCAGAGAATATTGGTTCGGGATGAGAAGGGGGTGTTTGTAAAAAACGGTACATTTGGAACCTAGCTTCATTAAAGTCGGGTCGAACATAGGGGCGGTTATTCGCATTATCATAGACATCACGAACAGTAAATAAATCCTGTATAGGACGCATCGTAACCGTTATTTCTAATTCATTGTATTGTAATGCAATTAGCGGGAATGCACAGCCATTATTCAATGTAAACCAAGTATTTATAGGAATATAGAGGTTTCGTCCTCGAATGGAAGGTTCCGATCCAGTCGTATCATTACTATACATAGCCGATGGGTATGAGTTAGCGCGTGTATAACTATTCGCCGGATTGTTCAATTCCGGAACATTTCCACTCATTTGATTAAACAACTCTTTTTTCTCTGAACTGAAATCCCGCTCGACCATCATTTGTAAATATTCTCCTGTATATTTTTGTATAGTCAGTGAGCCACATGTAATGGTGATATCTTTTATCATATTTGTACCAAGGTTCTCGATCCATTTGAAATCATATGGTGCCCATCGGAAATCAGTTCCGTTTACAGGGTCGTCGATAGGAGGATGGATTGGGCTCCAAATATCAGGCATAGTTACCACAACATATGTATCCATTAGTAATTCTGCGTATCGAGGAATTTTAAAGGTAAACTTAGAATCTTCTGTTAGACGAAGGTCTCTTAAACCATTGTAATCCAAACGAAATTTTTGAAGTCCGAAGTTACTGTATTTGCAATAAGTTACCTTAAAAAATGTTTTGCTAGGATTTCCAGTTAAAAATAGATTATTGTTTCCGAGTGCAACGATGTTTAGTAATCCACCTGCCATTTACTTAATATATATAATAACTATTATATTTGTTATCGATAAAATATATTATTTTGTCGCAGTATTTATATACGCCGGCAAGTATGGAAATATATAAGCGACTTATGTTAATATTTGCAATGATTATTTTTATCTATATAACATTCCGTTTTTTAAGGAGACGTCGAGAAATAAGTCATTTACGTAACAAAATACATATAGAAGGACTAAAAAACAAGGATAAATGTAAGAATGCCACGTGTGCAGGTAATGATCTTGACCGCGTAGAGGGGTTTGGTTCACCAGAAGCCGAATATAATAATTTGATTGAACCTAATCCGGTTAGTATCACTTCTATGAGTAAAGAGTATATAGATCAACCTTTGAAAGAATACGTAATCAAAGGTTCTTATAATAGTGCCATTACAGGGAACTATGTCAATACGGAAATGGTGAAGTACGTATTAACACGAGGATGCAGGTATTTAGATTTTGAGGTACTTTATATAGACGAAAAACCATTCGTTACTTATACTACTGACAATAAGTTCGAAACAATAAAGACGGAGAACAAGATAGTGTTGGATAGAATACTTACCTCAGTAGTAGCACAAGCATTTACTCAGCCAATACCAAATTTTGAAGACCCCCTATTTATTCATTTAAGGTTAAAATCAAATGATGTTAATATCTATAAATCGGTGGCCAAATCAATCGATGCTACATTACGCGGGAAGTTATATTCTAAAAAAATAACAGATGCTACCAAATTGTCTGATGTGATGGGCAAAATAGTGGTCGTTATGGACAAACCGATCAACCGTAAGTATGAAAACGATAGTATGTGTAAGGGATCTGATAAAGATTGCTACAAATTGACGAACTATATAAATTTAGATAGTGGATCGGAGACTTTGTATCAGAATACATATACCGATATATTAAACCAATCCTATACTCCGGTAAATATGAAGGATAAGTGTGATATATGTACAGACGTAAAGCATAATCGAATGGTTGTTCCAGATAAGATGGACAACACAAGTAATCCAAATACATATGAACTAATTGGAAACCACGGTTGTCAAGTGGTAATGTGTCGCTTTTACATAAAAGACGACAATTTGTATAATTACGAAAAACTGTTTGACGATAATAAGGGTGGTATCGTACCATTATTATTTGCATCTGATTACATAAAAAAGGAAGGAACCAAGTAATTTAGGGTGTAAACAAAGTAATATCTTATTATATGTATATGAGTAAGTATAATAAGACGAAAGCAAATAGGACACGTCGGAAAAATTCAGCGAAGTTTAAAAATTCAGAATGTAATGATGGGATGACGTTTCAAGAATGTGAATTAGCTATATTGAGGCAAGCAGTCGTTGAAAATGAAGAAGCACAAGGTCGAAGAGTAGTAAATAATGATGATATCCGACAGATTTTAAAAATAGTAGAGGATTTCATTGTACAAAAGAAGTTAATATGTTATGGAGGTACTGCAATTAACAATATTCTACCAAAAAACGTGCAATTTTACAATAAAGAAACTGAGATACCTGATTACGATTTCTTTTCACCCGATGCATTGAATGATTGTAAAGAATTGGCCGACATTTATTATAAACATGGTTATACGGATGTTGAAGCCAAATCTGGGATGCATGTAGGCACATACAAGGTATTCGTGAACTTCATACCCATTGCCGATATTACACAATTGGTACCGAAAATATATGATGCAATACGCAAAGAAACAATTGTTATTGCGGGTATTAATTATGCTCCCCCTAATTATTTACGCATGTCAATGTATTTAGAATTATCTCGCCCCCATGGTGATATATCTAGATGGGAGAAGGTATTGAAACGACTTACACTATTAAATAAACATTACCCAATGGAGAGTGATGAATGTTCACATATTGATTTTCAACGA
>Ga0255775_1003576_pt1 | contig 12770 bp, 6 predicted proteins | sample 011ome_26_FD_179973 | JGI IMG/M metagenome (GOLD analysis project Ga0255775, IMG submission 179973) | Coastal salt marsh microbial communities from the Groves Creek Marsh, Skidaway Island, Georgia - 011511BT metaG (version 2) | ecosystem: Environmental > Aquatic > Marine > Intertidal zone > Salt...
GCGTGTAGGGTTGATGGGCGATATGCCTGTTGGCGCGACCGGAGGCGGGCACGAGGTCAGCTCTGCACGAACCCTGTTTGTTGATGGGGCGGACATAGGCGCGCCACCTGATCCCTTTTCCGATACCGGTCAAAATTGGGGGATGCCGCCGATGAATCCGGCGCGACTCAGGCGTGCCTCCTACGAGCACTTTGTGTCCCTTATTCGCTCTGCCATGCACGGCGTTGGTGCGCTACGTCTTGATCATGCCATGTGGCTTTCGCGGGTGTGGTGGAATTTTAAAGACGCCAATGGCCAAACGGTGGGTACCTATGTTTACCAAAACGCCGAAGCTCTCTTGAGTTTATTGGCGCTAGAGTCGCACCTGAACCAGTGTCAAATCGTGGCCGAGGATCTGGGGGTGGTGCCTGATTCATTCAGAGATTTGATGCGAAAGTTCGGCCTTTTGGGGAACAGTCTGTGGTATTTCGAGACGGATAATCAGAACAGCTTATTGCCGCCCGAATGCCACCGGAGTGACGCAGTCATGATGATAACGAATCACGATGTTCCCACGCTCGCCGCGTGGTGGCGAGGTCGTGATATTGAATTGCGCTTGGCGTTCGGTTTGATTGATGAACCTTCCTGCGCTCGTCAGTTAGAAGAACGTGGGCTACAGCGAGAGCAGGCCCTAACTCTGTTGGGAGACAGAGGCTTGCTTATTGACGAGGAGGATCCGGTCGATCTCCCCGGTTTGACAAAAGCGGTTATCGCTTTGTCCGCACAAGGCGAGAGTCCTTGGGTTTTTCTTCAGCTCGAGGATTTGTTGGGGGTTGAGGATCCAGTGAACGTGCCTGGCACATATCTTGAATATAACAATTGGACGCGCAAGTTGCCGGTAGTGGTCGATCTGGAAACCTGGTCAGAAGAATGGGCCGTATGGTTTCAGCGTTTGTCAGACTATCGAGCGCGTTAGGGGGAGAGGACAATGAAATTATCTGCAAGTACCTTATCAGCTGAGACCTTGAGCGATTTGGTTGAGGGGCGTTATCGTGACCCATCGTCGATACTGGGTCAAAAGGCGACGCCGAGCGGCCTGCTCTTCCGAGTGTGGGCGCCAGGCGCTGCATCTGTTGCCGTAATTCATCCAGAGACGGGACGCGTGTTGGCGAAATTAGAGTGTGTGCACGAAGCCGGTGTATTTGAGAAAGTTTTGCGCAATCGAAAGCGCTGCGTCCCGTATCTTTTAAGTGTCGATGACGGTCCCGGCAGCGTTGATCCCTACGATAATCTCATGGAGATATCTGCCGATGCCGCTTATTATTTTGCGGAAGGTCGCCAAGTTGATGCGTATCACTGGTTGGGCGCGCATGCCTGTGAGGTGAAGGGGACTCGCGGTGTTGGCTTCATGCTATGGGCTCCCAACGCCCGAGCGGTCAGTGTAATGGGCGATTTTAATCATTGGCACGGCACGCAATACCCAATGACGCCCCATGGTGACTCCGGCATCTGGTCGCTTTTTCTACCGCAGGCTAAATCGGGCGACTGTTACAAGTACCGTGTGCACGGAGCAGACGGTGTAGTCCGTGAAAAAGCGGATCCCTTTGCTCGACAAATGGAGCGCCCTTCCGCGACAGGTTCGGTTGTCGTTGTGGAAGCGCCGTTTGAATGGACGGATCAAAACTGGATGGCTCGACGCGGCGAAATTCATACGCCTGCATCGGCTATTTCTATTTATGAGTGTCACTTGGGTTCGTGGATGCGGGGGGATAACAATGAGTATCTTTCCTACGACGTTTTGGCAGATCGTCTGATTCCCTATGTGCAGAGTTTGAATTTTTCCCACATCCAATTGATGCCGGTCTCTGAGTATCCCTTTGATGGTTCATGGGGCTATCAGCCGGTGGGCTTGTTTGCTCCAACAGCGCGTTTTGGTTGCGTTGCTGAATTCAAGCGGTTTGTAGATCGCTGTCATGCTGCGGGTTTGGGTGTTCTGCTGGACTGGGTTCCTGGGCATTTTCCGTCGGATCCGCACGGGCTAGCGCAATTTGATGGAACGGCTTTGTTCGAACACGAAGATCCAAGGCGCGGCTTTCACCCCGATTGGAACACCTATATTTACAATTATGGACGCAACGAAGTCCGAAGCTTTTTGCTGTCTAACGCCGATTTCTGGTTGAGTGAGTGCCACATTGATGGTTTGCGGGTTGATGCCGTGGCGTCCATGCTGTACCTAGACTACAGCCGTAAAGAGGGCGAGTGGGTGCCTAACATGCACGGTGGCCGCGAAAATCTCGAGGCCGTCTCTTTTTTGCAAACACTCAATTCCCTGATGTATGGGCGACACCCTGGTATTATGATGATCGCAGAAGAGTCGACTGCTTGGCCAGGGGTCAGCCACCCTGTGGATTCGGGCGGTCTTGGCTTCGGTTACAAGTGGAATATGGGTTGGATGAACGATACGCTTCGGTATATCAGCAAGGACCCAATCCACCGATCCTACCACCACGACGATATGACCTTCGGCATGGTTTATGCTCGTGACGAGAATTTTATTTTGTCGATCAGTCACGACGAATGTGTCCATGGCAAAGGCTCTTTATTGAACAAAATGCCAGGTGACGATTGGCAGAAGCGCGCTAACCTTCGAGCCTATTGGGGTTACATGTGGGCGCATCCGGGTAAAAAATTACTGTTCATGGGTATGGAATTTGGGCAGTACCGTGAGTGGGATCACGATCACGGTTTGGATTGGCACTTACTCGATCAGGTTGAACACCGCGCTTTGGTCACCTTTCTTGCCGAGCTGAATCGACTCTATTCACGCTTTCCCAGTCTCTATCAGGCGGATCAAGAAGCCTATGGGTTTCAGTGGTTACAATCCTCAAATCGAGATCAATCAATCTATGCTTGGGTGAGATCGAGCGACGCTGGAAAGGATGTCATCGCTGTGTTCAACGCAACACCTACGGTTCATCATGGCTATCGCCTTGGGGTTCCAAGCCTGTGTGATTACGAGGTCATCTTGAATAGTGACGAAACTCAATTTGGTGGAAGCGGAGTTGACGTCACGCCCTCTACAGAGGGTGTGGCATGGGATGACTGTGCGCAATCGTTGGTTTTGACCTTGCCACCGCTCGCGACGATCTGGCTTGTGCCTAAATGACTCCGAAAGCGACCTTGCAAATACAGCGTGGTAATCCTGCACTTCTAGGTGCCACGATACAGGCTGACGGGGTGAATTTTGCCGTGTTCTCTGAACACGCCATCCGTGTGCAGGTCTGTCTGTTTGATTCGTCTGGACAGCAGTTTCAAGGCTGCTTTGAGCTACAAAAAACAGCAGGGTCGATCTGGCAAGCTTTGGTCGCCAATTTAGATCCCACATGGACCTATGCCTATCGTGTAGGCGGGCCGTACCAACCGGAGCATGGGCATTGGTTTGACTCTAACAAGCTCTTGCTTGACCCCTACGCGCAAGAATTGACAGGGCCTTTATCGCTGAGCGCCGCGCACGAGTCGCGCGCGCATCACAACACCCAAGACTGCACGCCAAAGTGCCGTTTTCAGAAGCCTTTGGAAACGCGCTGGTCCACTCGCATAGGATCCTACAAGACGCTTTCAGAGCGAGTCATCTATGAGCTCCACGTGCGAGGCTTTTCGAAATTAAACGAGGCTCTACCAGAACCCTTGCGTGGAACTTACGCTGGCCTTGCACATTCTGCGAGCATTGATTATCTAAACAGTTTGGGCGTGGATACGATTGAGTTGATGCCGCTGGCGTTAAGTGTCGATGAACCTTTTTTAGTTGAGCGTGGGCTAACAAATTATTGGGCCTACAATCCTGCGTCTCTGTTCGCCGTGAACTCGCGTTATGCTATGAACCCTGATCAAGCTGTCGCTGAGCTCAAGGATGCGATTAAAGCGCTCCACCAAGCGGGCATCGATGTCATCGTCGATGTGGTGTTGAATCACACAGGTGAAGGCGGAGCAGATGGATCGACATTTTGTTGGAAAGGATTAGATAACGTCTCGTATTACCACCTTTCGTCAGAGCAGAACGCCGCATATGCTAACCACAGTGGATGTGGCAATGCCCTTAATCTCTCGCATCCACGGGTGCTCCAGTTGATGGCAGATGCCCTGCGCTACTGGGTGACCGCGTTTGACGTGGACGGCTTCCGGTTCGATTTGGCCACGACTCTCGGTCGCAATCAGCGCGCATTTGATCAAGCTCATCCCTTTTTCAGTCTGCTGCAGCAAGACCCGATACTGAAGCACACTATTTTGATAGCCGAACCCTGGGATGTCGGGCCAGAAGGCTATCAACTTGGCGCTTTCCCTGCACCTCTGAGTGAATGGAATGATCAGTTTCGCGATTCGGTACGGCGATTTTGGCGTGGCGATTCAGGTGTGCTCGCGGATTTTGCTAAAGCGCTGCATGGCAGCGCAGAAATTTTTGAACGCAGTGGCCGAGATGCATCGGCAAGCGTTAATTTTGTGACAAGCCACGATGGTTTTACGGCCTGGGACGCGGTGTCCTACAGAGATCGGCACAACGAGGCCAACCAAGAAGATAACCGCGATGGGCACTCGCACAACTTTTCGCTGAACTACGGCGTTGAGGGTGAGACTCAAGACACGCAGATCAATGCCAAGCGCGCGCAGCATGTGAAAAATCTGGTTGGCACAACATTGATCGCGCAAGGTGTGCCGATGCTTTTAGCCGGAGATGAGCGGCTTAACACCCAAGGCGGTAATAACAATGCTTATTGCCAAGACAATGCCACTGCATGGCTATGCTGGCGAGAGGATCCTTTTCGCGAGCGAATCTTTGCTTGGGTCGCACAGGCGATTTCGGTTCGCAGGGACTTGCGACCTCTGCATCAGAGCGACTACCACCATGAAAACTGGACGTGGCACCGATTGAATGGTTCGGAACTCACGCCGATTGATTGGCGTGTAGGTGATCTTGAAGGCTTACAGTGTCGCATCTATGGTAAGCAGCCTGACCACGATATTTGTGTGTGCTTCAATCGCAGTTGGAATACACACAGCATGCATTTACCCGTGGGAGATTCCTGGTATTTATGGCTCGATTCATCTGAATCCGCGGGAGCTGAGAACCGTGACCAGATCTCTTCTTTTTCTTTTCAAATATGGGCGCGAAGACCGTGCCCTAGCGCAATTTCATAATGGATAAGTTATGGCAACAACACTGAATTTAAAAGACGATTTACAGCGGCACTTTGACCTGACGCTGGGCCGTGGTGATACCAACTACAGTCGGCACTACTTATATCAATCGATGGCCTTGGCGGTGCGAGACCAGTTGGTCAGTCGTTGGCGCGAAACGCGAGAGCGCTATCGCGCGGAAGAGCCCAAGCGCGTGAGCTATTTATCGCTCGAGTTCTTAATGGGGCGTACCTTGCACAATGCCCTTTCTAATTTACAGTTGGAACAAGAAGCGAGAGACGCGCTTCAAGGCTACGCCTGTTCGCTAGAGGAGCTGGAGACAGAGGAGCTCGATGCGGGCCTGGGTAACGGCGGATTGGGGCGCTTAGCGGCCTGCTTTTTGGACAGTTGCGCTACCCTTGAAATACCGGTAACCGGATACGGTATTCGTTACCAGTTCGGGATGTTTCATCAGAAAATTGTGGATGGCCATCAGCAGGAAGCACCGGATCAGTGGTTGCGGGAAGGCAATCCGTGGGAGGTAGAGAGCCCCGAAAACACACGTCGAGTGCCTTTTTTTGGCCGTGTAGAAATCTACCGCGATGAGCATGGCCGCGAACACCGACGCTGGGTCGATACGCAAGACGTATTGGCTATTCCCTACGATATTCCCATCCCGGGCTATAAAAACGATACGGTGAATACCCTCAGATTGTGGAGCGCTTCGGCGACGGAAGAGTTCAATTTGGGTGAGTTTAACTCGGGCTCTTACACCGATGCCGTCAGCAAGAAGACCGAAGCCGAACAGATCACCATGGTTTTATATCCGAACGACGCGAGTGAAGCAGGAAAGGTATTGCGACTGCGACAGCAGTACTTTTTAGCCTCAGCGAGTTTGCAAGACATCTTACACCGCTGGGTAAGTCGGAAGGGACTCGAGTTCTCGGGTTTTGCCGAAAAGAACGCCGTACAGCTTAACGATACGCACCCTACGGTCGCGGTGGCAGAGTTGATGCGTTTACTCATGGATCAGTATGGTTTGGGTTGGGACGACGCTTGGGCGATTACGGAATCCACTATGGCGTACACGAACCATACGCTATTACCGGAGGCGCTCGAAACCTGGTCTGTCAGTCTATTTGAACAGTTGCTGCCCCGCTTGCTCGAGATTATTTATGAAATAAATGCACGGTTTTTGGCGCAAGTCGCGTTGCATTGGCCAGGTGATGTTGAGCGTCAAGCGCGCATGTCGATCATTCAAGAAGATCACGGCCGAGCGGTACGTATGGCTCATCTCGCGATCGTAGGTTCATTCTCAGTGAATGGGGTCGCTGCCCTACACACGGATCTTCTAAAACAAGGCCTATTTGCGGATTTCTACGCACTTTGGCCAGAGAAGTTCAACAATAAAACCAACGGAGTCACACCGCGGCGCTGGCTGGCAAACTGCAACCCAGGCCTGCGAGATTTAATTACGGAGTCGATTGGCGATGCCTGGATACGCGACCTAAGCGAGCTTGAAGGACTTGCCCCCTTGGCGGATGACGTGGATTTTCAAAACCGTTTTATGCAGGTGAAACAGGAAAATAAGAACAAGGTCGTTGAGCTGGTGAGGAAAAAAACGGGGGTGGAGTTTGATCCCACTTGGTTGTTTGATGTTCAAGTAAAGCGTATTCATGAGTACAAGCGGCAACTGCTTAACATATTGCATGTCATAGCGCTCTATGACCGGATTCGGCAGGGTGATACCGCCGATATGACGCCTCGCTGTGTTTTGATTGGCGGTAAAGCGGCCCCGGGATACGCCATAGCCAAATTGATTATCAAATTGATCAATAACGTGGCCAATACGGTGAATAATGACGAACAGGCAAAGCAATGGCTCAGGGTGGCCTTCGTGCCAAACTATAATGTATCGTCGATGGAAATTATTTGCCCGGGCACAGATTTGTCCGAGCAAATCTCTACCGCCGGCAAAGAGGCGTCTGGCACGGGTAATATGAAGTTCATGATGAACGGTGCACTTACGATAGGGACCTTGGATGGCGCCAACATCGAAATCCGTGAGGCTGTAGGTGAAGACAACTTTTTCTTGTTCGGCTTGACCGAGGACGAGGTGGCGCAAACGCGATCCAATTATCAGCCCAATGCGTTTATCGAGGCAGACCCTGCTTTGGCTCGCGCCCTCACGTTGATTCAATGTGGCCACTTTTCTTTGTTCGAGCCGGGCATTTTCGACCCTATTATCGCGGCTGTGACCTCTTCTAGCGATCCGTGGATGACAGCGGCCGATTTTAGCAGTTATCGTAACGCGCAGACCGAGGCGGCCGCGGCTTACCAAAACAAGCGTGATTGGGCTCGTATGGCGATACTCAATACCGCCATGAGTGGCCGATTCTCAAGTGATCGTACGATCGCCGAGTATCGAGATGAGATCTGGTACCGCGGGCGAAATGAAATGAGTTAATACAATAAGAGGCAAAAGCCGATGGAAAATCCGCGTTACGTAAGTCGTTTAACCAAGAACACCTTGGCCTTAGTGCTGGCGGGTGGTCGAGGCTCAAGGCTTTATGAATTGACTAATTGGCGTGCCAAACCGGCACTGTATTTTGGTGGCAAGTATCGGATCATCGATTTTCCTCTCTCGAATTGTATTAATTCAGGCGTTCGGCGCGTCGGTGTGTTGACTCAGTATAAATCGCATTCGCTGGTTCGGCATATCGTGCGTGGTTGGAGCCACTTCAAAAAGGAACTGGGCGAATTCGTCGAAATTCTGCCGGCGAGTCAGCGTTACTCTGACGATTGGTATCAAGGTACCGCCGACGCTATATATCAAAATTTAGATATCATCCGTGCTGAGAAACCGGAGTTTGTGATGATCCTATCGGGTGATCACGTTTACAAAATGGATTACGGCGCCATGCTGGTCAAGCACGTCGAGAGTGGCGCCGATATGTCTGTTTGCTGCTTGGAAGTGCCCGTTGAAGAGGCCGCTGGCGCATTCGGGGTGATCGAGGTTGACGAGACGATGCGCGTTAAAGGCTTCGTTGAAAAGCCGGCGGCGCCTGCGGAAATACCGGGAAGCCCTGGGCTCTGTCTCGCCTCGATGGGGAACTACATTTTCAACACCCGAATGCTGTTCGATTTGTTGCTTGAGGATGCCGCCAACAGCAGGTCCTCGCACGATTTTGGTAACGATATTATCCCATCTATGATTGCGCGTTCTCATGTTCAAGCTTACCCCTTTCGCGACCCACAAACGGGTGGGCAAGGCTATTGGCGCGATGTGGGAACGCTCGATTCGTTTTGGGAAGCCAATATGGAGCTCGTACACGCCAACCCAGCCTTAAACATGTATGATCCCGACTGGCCGATCTGGACTTATCAAGAGCAGTTGCCCCCCGCCAAGTTTGTTCACGATTTTGATGGGCGTCGGGGTTCCGCCGTCGATTCGGTGGTATCGGGAGGATGCATTATTTCGGGTAGCACCGTGCGACGCTCAGTGCTGTTTTCTAACGTGCATTTGCACTCTCACTCCTACGTTGAAGGCAGTGTCATCTTGCCGGGTGTGGATATTGGGCGCGGCGTCAAATTAAAGAATGTGATTGTAGATCGTGGTGTTCGCGTACCGGACGGTCTGGAAGTTGGATTTGATATGGAGCAAGACAAAGCGGAAGGTTTTCGCATCTCGCCAAAAGGGCGTGTTCTGATTACGCGCGGAATGTTGGGCCAACCCGAGGGTTATGCCTAAAAAAGGGGATACATTATGACGATCGCGGTGGAAGTTCCGGCCTCGATTTATTCGGACCAAAGGCCCGGAACATCGGGGCTTAGAAAGAAGGTTGCTGTTTTTCAGCAGGCTCACTATTTAGAAAATTTCGTGCAGGCGACCTTCAACGTGCTTGGAGGTATACAAGGTAAGACTTTGACTCTGGGGGGTGATGGGCGATTTTATAATCTCGAGGCCGCGCAGACCATTATCGCCATGGCCGCCGCTAACGGCGCTAAACGCCTTGTAGTCGGCCGAGATGCCATTTTATCTACACCAGCGGCTTCTGCATTGATTCGTAGGATTGACGCCGATGGCGGGTTGATTCTGTCGGCGAGTCACAACCCTGGCGGTGAAGATGGCGATTTTGGGATTAAGTTTAACGGCGCCAATGGTGGACCCGCGCCTGAGCAATTGACTAATGCAATTTATGAGGAAACAAAACGCATTGAGTCGTATCGCACGCTAAGTGATTTTGCCGGCGTTGATTTACGTAAAATCGGTGTGGTCGATGTTTTGGGAACTCAGGTGGAAGTAATCGATCCTGTCACCGTCTACGCTGATTTGATGGAATCTTTATTTGATTTCGAGGCGATAAGAGAGCTCGTATCTAACCCTCGGTTTCAAATGCGCTTTGATGCTATGCATGCGGTGACGGGCCCTTACGCGCGTGAAATCTTGGTGAATCGGCTGGGAGCCGCAGAGGCTACTTTACTGCACTGCGACCCACTACCGGATTTTGGTGGTGAGCATCCTGATCCCAACTTGGTGCACGCAAAAGACTTGGTTGATTTACTCAACGGCGATCAAATGATCGCCTTTGGCGCGGCCTCGGATGGCGATGGTGATCGCAACATGGTCTTAGGTACCGGTTTTTACATCAACCCCTGTGATTCGCTCGCTGTACTCTGTGCGAACGCGCATCTGATCCCTGCTTACAGCGCCGGCTTAGCCGGTGTTGCGCGCTCTATGCCGACATCCCGAGCGGTTGACCGCGTAGCCGAGCAGTTAGGCTTGGAATGTTGGGAAACCCCTACCGGTTGGAAGTTTTTTGGCAACCTGATGGATTCAGGGCGGATTACCTTATGCGGTGAAGAGAGCTTTGGTACCGGTTCTTCGCATATTCGTGAGAAAGACGGCTTGTGGGCGGTTCTCTTTTGGCTCAATTTGATCGCCGCACGCGCACAGCCCGCGCGATCTATTTTGCGCGATCATTGGGAACGCTTTGGGCGAGATTTTTTCAGTCGCCACGATTACGAAGGCATTGATTCAGATCAAGCGCATGCCCTGATGCAGGCGCTACAAGATCGTCTGGATCAGTTGTCAGGCCAAGAGTACGAGGGACTGCGTGTCGAGCGGGCCGATAACTTCAGCTACCGAGATCCAGTAGACGGTTCCGAGAGCCACAATCAGGGCGTGCGAATTTTCTTTGATAACGGTGCTCGCATTGTTGTTCGTCTTTCTGGGACAGGCACTTCGGGTGCGACTTTGCGCATCTACTTTGATCAACATGAGCGTGACCCCGCGTATTTCAGTGTGTACGCTCAGCGCTTTTTAGCGCCGCTGTTTGCTGCCGCCGAAGCGATAATGCAGATTCGACATTTTACAGGGCGTGATGCACCCGATGTCATAACGTGAGCTAAGAGAGCACTATGAAGTTGCTAATGGTCGCTGCGGAAAACGGCGAGATACCGGGCGGAAAGGTCGGTGGTATCGGCGATGTGATTCGCGATCTCCCCCCGAGTTTGGTTGAGGCAGAAGCGAAAGTCGACGTTATCATGCCGGGTTATCAGGCGTTTTCGGCCTTACCCGAAGTCGAACTGGTTGGGCATTTGGAGGTTCCCTTCGGCGGAGAGCAGAAAACGCTCACCTTAGCGAAACTGGATACTGGAAAAGGCTACACAATTTGGATAATTGACAGTCCCCTGTTCGCTCCGCAAGGCGCAGGCAAAGTGTATTGTCATGACCCAGATACCCAGCCCTTCGCAACGGATGCAACCAAATTTGCTTTGTTTTGTGCAGGTGTTGCTGAACTATTGCTGCACGAACACTTTGGTCGGTTAGATTACGTGCATTTGCACGATTGGCATGCGGCTTTCGTGGCTATGTTGTTGCGACATCACCCTCGGTATCAGCTGTTGCGAACGCAAAAGCTGGTTTACACCATCCATAATTTGGCTCTGCAGGGCATTCGGCCAGCCGATCACAATGAGAGCTCGCTCAAAGCTTGGTATCCGGATTTTGGGCCGATTGATCATCGCTTGATGGATATGCGTTACCCAGACTGCATTAACCCGGTGCGCGCGGCCATTAACTTGTGCGACGGCGTACATACCGTATCGCCGTCTTACGTTCTTGAGATTCAGGAGCCTTCTAACGAGAAACTGGGTTTTTACGGCGGGGAGGGCTTGGACCGTGATCTTCGGGCCGCAGCGGCAGAGGATCGCCTTGTGGGAATCCTGAACGGCTGTGACTACCGTGATATACCCACCAAAATACCGAGTTGGAAACGCATGCTGGCAGTTGCTGAACAGGCTGCGTCGGCTTGGTATCGCGCAGACGAAGCCGATGCGCACCGTCTAGCACTGCAGCGCATAGCTCAGTGGAAAAAGGAGCCGGCGCCTACCTGTGTTCTCACCTCGGTCGGCAGAGCCACGGATCAAAAGCTGCGAATTTTGCGCGAGGGCTTAAGCCCGCAAGCCAGTCCCCTTGCCCAGATCTTAGTTCAGTTGCCGCCCGATGCGAAATTGATTATGACTGGAAGTGGAGACCCCTCTTACGAGGCATTCCTGCTGCAAGTCGCGATTAACCACGATAACTTTCTGTTTTTGAAAGGCTATTCCGATCCTTTAGGGACGGTTTTGTATACCGGCGGTGACCTGTTTTTGATGCCGAGTTCGTTCGAACCTTGCGGTATTTCGCAACTACTTGCGATGCGTGCGGGGCAGCCCGTGGTTGCACACGCTGTTGGCGGTCTGCGCGATACGATCGTAGATAACGAGACTGGGTTTTTATTTAATGGTGCTAATTTACGATCTCAGTCGCTCGAGCTCGTTGGGACGGTGGCCTATGCGATGGAGCTGTTTTACATGAATCCGGTGCGCTATCGGATGATTCGTGAAGCGGCCTCCAAAGTGCGGTTTGAGTGGTCGCGAATGGCGCAGCAGTATTTGCGTCAACTCTACCTCTAGCGCTGCCTCAGGGGGCTAAGCTGAAGCTGACCTGTACGCTGGCGCTGATTTCGATCTGTCCTGTGTATTGCGTATTGTCCTCTGTTCCCGTATCCATGGACATGGCCGCAACGCGCATTTCTGGGCGCGGGCTGTAGACGGGTTCGTAGGCCGCCCTTATCGAGGTCGCAGAACCCACTTTCATTCCCGCTGCATCGGCAAGCGCCTGGGCGTCGGCGAGTGCGTCGCGAAAGGCGTCCGCCAGTACGATTCGTTTAAGTTCTTCCGCTTGGCTGTAATACAACTCGGGAGGAGCGAGTCGCGAGATCCCCTTGGCTAATGCTCCGTCGATCACCTTTTGTAGCTGGACTAGATCCTCCAAAGTGACGATAACCGATTGTGAGCTGCGGTAGCCGATCAGTCTTTGGCTCTGATCGTCGCGATCCCATCGATAGCTTGGGTTAATTGACAAGGTCGAGGATCGGATTAAGTGATCGGATAGTCCTAGCGACTTCAAGAAGGTGATGGTGCCGGCAATGACCTTGCGGACACTCTCTTGAGCCTGTGACGCGGATGGCGCATCCTGATCAACGCTCAGGGTGATTCTGGCACGATCCGGTGAGATAAGTGTTTTAGCCTGGCCCTGGACGTGGATTGCGAAGCCGTCTTGACTTTCTGTC
>Ga0255775_1003578_pt1 | contig 12765 bp, 8 predicted proteins | sample 011ome_26_FD_179973 | JGI IMG/M metagenome (GOLD analysis project Ga0255775, IMG submission 179973) | Coastal salt marsh microbial communities from the Groves Creek Marsh, Skidaway Island, Georgia - 011511BT metaG (version 2) | ecosystem: Environmental > Aquatic > Marine > Intertidal zone > Salt...
ATTATTACAAAAATTGATAAATTAATTATTAGATTTACTTTTTTATTTACTAAACTTTGAATATTTAAAAATGAAAAACGAATTAAGAAAAATTTATTCATATAAAAATAGTCACTTTAAATTTAATAATACTATCTCTTTGTGCTCTTGTCTTGCTCTTGTTTAAGGATATTTATTTAACTTTATTTTCTAATCTTAATTGAGAGCTAATTTATATTATATGATTGATATGATGTTTTAGACTACCTTGGACTACTATGGACTGAATTTAACTTCTATCCCTCGCCTTTTAAGTCCTTTGTGTCTACCAATTTCACCACGAGGGCATTTGTGAATTTCATGAGTATTTATGCTAATATTTATAATTCAACAAGGCTAATATGTAAAATTTTTTTTATTTTATCTCTCTATGCTCTTGTTTATGCTCTTGTTCTTAATCTACTATTTTCTTTATTCGATAAATTGCGAATGTTCTTTCCTCATTTCTTAGATTACAGAAAGCTTTTATACATAATCTGTCATAAAAACTTTTTTTTCTTTCTACCATTTCAAATCTAATTGGTTTAATTGTTCTAATTGATGGTAAATTCTTATGGTTAATATAAGAAATTTTAACAGACTTATTTTCTAATATTGCATCCTGAAGTTTGTTAAAATTGTCCGTATATTCATTTCGCATAGATTATTTATTATCCTCAATTTGAATTACACAATCTGGTCCAACTTTAAGAGTGAATGATTTTATCATATCCCTAAAATCTTCCTCCATATCAAGCATAGCTCTTTCCTTATTGGCCATATTATTTTCAAAAAACTTTTTCTCTTTATGATGATAAAGTAGATGAAAAAGAAAAAGAGCAGATATCAATAGAAGTTATAGAGTTAGAAAAAAAAATTGCAGAACTTAAACTCAAATTAAATTTAGGCGAAAAAACAGACTATAAAAGTCAAAAAAAAAGAGAGTTATAAACTTAATTTTTTTTATTTCTTTTTCTAGTAACTCTTTTTAGTGGATCTGGACCAAATCGATTTTTACCTTTTGTGCCCTCTGGTATTAAAAAGAATAAAAGAACTAATCCACCAATGAATGGAATAAAGCTTATTAATAAAAAAAATCCTGATCTATTTGTGTCATGTAATCTTCTCACACCTGCAGAGATTGCTGGAATTAAGGTAAATAACGTTATTCCTAAAAAAAAATAACCAATTTCATTTTCTATGATTGTTGAAATTAAGTATGAAGGTGAAACAATTAATTGAAACCACCAATATTCTGATCTACTGGCTCTTCCTTCAAATACAAAGTATTTCTTAAAACATACGGAAACTGACTCAGTGAATGTCATAATGTTAAAATCCTATCATATTTTTTAATAAAAATGTTAAAAAAGGGTAATATTTACTTACTGATTCTTATGAAAAAAATTAGTTCGATTGATTTATTTGCTGGTGTAGGTGGTATGAGAATATCTTTATCAAAAGCATTAAAAAAGATGGGGTTTGAAGATGAATGCAAACTTTATTCTGAAATTAACTCTTACAGCCAACAAACCTATCAAGAAAATTTTCCTCCTACAAAGCTAATTGAAGATATTAAGTCAGTTAAAGACAAAGATGTACAAGATATGATACCTGATCATGATATCTTATTAGCTGGTTTTCCTTGTCAGCCTTTTTCAAGAGCAGGGATTTCAAAAAGAAAAAATTTAAAAAGAGCTCATGGTTTTGATGACAAGGATCAAGGAGATTTATTTTTTAATATCCTTAGTATTTTAAATATCAAAACACCTAAGGCATTTATTTTAGAAAATGTTCAAAATTTAAAAACTTATCAAAGTGGTGAAATATTAAAACAAATGCTAAAGAAATTAAGAAAAAATTATTATGTACCTGAGCCACAAGTTCTTGATGCTCAAGATTTTGGATTAGCCCAAAGACGAAAAAGAATATTTATTGTAGGGTTTTTAAAATTTAATGGTGAATTTAAATTCCCAAAACCAACTTTTAAAAAAACTATGGTTAAAGATTTTTTAGACTTATATCCTCCTAAAAAGTATATTATTTCAGATTTACTTTGGGATAGTCATAAAAAAAGAAAGATAAGAAATAAAAAAGCAGGGAAGGGTTTTGGATTTAGATTAACTCACCCAACTGACAAGGCAACAATTACAATTTCAGCTAGATATTATAAGGATGGGAGTGAATGTTTGCTTCATAGAGGAGAAAATAAAAATCCTAGAAAATTAACTCCTAGAGAAGTTTTTAGACTTCAAGGATTTCCAGAAAGTTTCAAATTTTCAGTTTCAGATCTCCAAGCTTATAGACAAGCAGGTAATGCAGTACCAATTAATGTTGTGGAAAAAGTTTGTAGTTCTGTAATAGATTATTTATTTAAAAATAAAAAAAACTTAAAAAAAGTAGCTTAGTTAATCTATTAAATCTTCAAAGAAACCAATTGAGTTATTCTTTATATTGCCAATCAGTGTAGTTCGATCCAAAAGCTGATTAGATTGTTCACAAGAAGTTTCAGATAAGAAGGAGCAAGCATGGCAAGCAGACGCATTAGTTCCATTTAATCCTTGCTGCTTATGGTCCAGACAAACTGGATCGTACGAACAAACTTGAGCCTTATGCAGCATTTTCTTAATTATTTTAGATAAATTTTGAGGTTCTCCTTCACGAACCAATCCACCCAAACTTCCTTCTGAGTCACCCGATGCAGTGTATATCAACACACCTTGCATTAAATTGTCTTCCGAGTCAAAGTTACAATAAATTCTTTCCCTAAGAGATGAACTTCCATATCCACAAGAAAAACTTAATTGATTAATTAACAAGTGAGCAAATGTATGAATTAAAAAATATTTATTTTGAATATTGAGTTTGCCAGTTAAACCTCTAATTTTTCTTAAATCATTAAATCTTCTGGTTATTTCATCCAGGTGATCAAAGTTAAATTTATTTTCCCATTCATGTATTTTGTCCAAATTAAACTCAAGGAAAATACCTTCACCTTTTACGACTGACGCTGGTAGCCATTTTATATCTTCATCTATGGTCAGTTTTTGAACAAATTCACTGTCTGATCCTTCCTCGTGGGGTTTGGATCTAGTAAAACCTGTTTGAACTCTAGTTTCTGTAAGTCTGTTGATTAGAAAAATATTTGAAAAATAATCTGAGAGTTTATCATAATCTTTAATTGGTCTTTTAATTACACTTAATTCTAGATGAGCGTTTTCTATAGTATTTGGTGATTTTATAAAATTATATTCTTGATATCTATAAGTTTCTTCATTTATATTTTTTAGTGTATCAATGTTAAGTTGTTTTAAATTTTTTTCTTTGTTTAATATTCCATTAAATACATCTTCTAAATTTAAGTGTTGGTATTTCTTATTATCTAAAACTCCCTCAAGATATATTTTAAGTTTCTCTTTATCGTCAATTCTTTTTAAAATTTTATTCCATTGATTTATATCGTTTAAAAATTCATGAATATTTCTTTCTGACGCAGTATCAACAGGAATGTATATAGAGCTTTTAATTACAGGATAATAAACCTTTATTGCATTTCTAAGAACAACTTCTGGAAACTTTTTGCACTGTTCATTATTCTCATTGCCTAACCATGGCCTTTTACCAGTGCAAAAATCATTTTCCAGTTTATCAAATGGACTTTTTCCATCTTTTACAAAAGCTCTAGCTAAACTTTCAATGCTATCACAGTTAGAGCATTTAATTTGGACACTTAATATTGAGTTGTTGCCACCTTTACCAGCAACATAAATCAAATGACTGTTATCGCAATTTTCTTTTTCAGGATTATTTTTTATTGGTGAATTTTTTTGGTGTACCCACTCAAAAAAAGGGAAATTATCAATATGCCCATTTTCACATATTACAACAAATCTAATTGGTATTAAATTTTTAGCTCTTTTGTGTTTATTTGAACATTTCTCATTTCCTTCATTTGTTGGTCCTAAATATTTCATTTTTCCACAGCTTGATTGTGGACAATAATGCCAATTGGGGAACCTGTAGTATGGAAGTTTTCTACGTTCCAATTTTTTATCTTCCGAATCCTCTCTGTAATCAGGCGGTAAAACAAAATAATCTTTATCAAGTAATGCCTTAAGCCTAGGTTCGTCTATTCGCCATTCATCAGGAATACTCTCTTCTTTCATTCTAGATTGCCAATGACTTAAGCCAGCAAGCATAAGAGAATCTTGGTTACCAGATTTACTGTAATGATCTTTAAATGAATATATTGAACCCACTCCATTGACCGAAACAACATCGCCTCTTCTAATCGTTCTTTTTGATTTATTTTTTTTTTGGGGGTAAAATTTTGGCTTATCTTTAATCATTTTCTCTCTATTTCCATTAATTTAGCAACACATTCTCTGTCAACATTTCTCATTGAGGTAGGTGTCTCAAATGGGTTACCCTCGATTTGTTGTTCGCTACCTGCAGGTTTCATTAAAACAGATTTATTAGACTTAGAAATGTTGCTTCCTATTGAACCATAGACTTCTGGACTATCACTTATCCATTTATTAAATATATAATCAATTTCATCTTCTGTTTTTTTAAACTCTTCTTTGTGTTCAAAATCAGATTTTTTTACATGATTAATTATGTAATGTTTAATTTTTTCAATGAGTTTTTCATCTGGAATTAATGGAATTTTTCTGTGTTTTCTTGACCAAAATCTTACTAAAAATATTACAATTGCATGCAAGCATCTTTTTCTTACAGGATCTGAGTGAGAGGTAACACTAGTTGGTTCCACATATTTATATAAGTTTTGATGGTAACTTGAAAATTTTTCGTAATGAGATCTATCTCTTAACTTGGTATGACTTAAGTGAGTTAAAACTAAACCAGGCTTTTCTTGTTCTCTTCCAACACGACTTGAAGCTTGAATATATTCAGAAGTGGTTTTAGGTTGACCTACTATTGTCATCAATGACAATCTACCAATATCTATACCTACTTGTATCATGTTGGTAGCCAAGCAAGCAGATAAGTTACCTTCTTCATTTGCTTTTAATCCTAAAATTTTTAATTTTTTTGGTATTTGAGAACTATCAACTCTTGAAGTTAATTCTTCAACATCATTTTCAAATTTTCTTCTAAGATTACTGTAACTTTTGCCGTCTCCAAGAAAAGACGTCATTATTCCTTTTCTAAACCATTTATTGTTTATACTTTCATTGGCATCACCGTCAATTAATGAAGATCCTCTCATTAATTCCCTTATACTGTTAAAATAAATTAGGTTAGTCCAATAAGGATCATAAACATCCAAACTCTCATCGGAACATTCTTTCAAGTAACCGCCAGCAAGATTTAAAGTGGAAATTAATTGTGCCAAAGTTACTTCTAGAGAACTTGATGATGGTGCAAAAATACCAACATATTTTCTGCCCAATACATTTTTGTCTAAAACTTCTTCAGCAAAAAAAGAGTCTTCCAGTTTATTTGCTTGTGGAGGAAATATACTACATTCTCTAGCATAAAGATTTCTTATTTGTAAATTAGCTTTACTTATTGTTGCGGTAGATCCAATTATTTTAGCTTTAATTAATTTACCATCTTTATTAAATCTTTCAGATATTGCGTTAATAATGATTTCATACATTCCTGAGATAGATCCTAATGGACCAGAGATTAGATGTAATTCATCTTGTATAATTAAATCTGGAGGTAAAAAATTTTCTTCCTTTTCAGGATCATAAGATTCAATTGCTTCAAATCTCCAAGGCAGAGTTGCAAATTTATCAATAGTACCTATTAAAAGTGTAGGAGGATTTTTATATATTTCATCGTCAATCACTTTAATTGGCAATGAATTTTCATCTGAACAAAAATCACATTCTTTATTAGAGCAAACATAAAGGAAATTTTTATTGTTAATTTTGTAATTACTTGATGACATTGCGTTATTACACCAAGGGCAATTTAGAATTATAAATTTATTGGATACAGAGTCTGGATCATCTAATTCTGAAGCGAACAATTCATTTAAATTATATTGAGCGTCTTTAATTGAATTTGGCGTTACATCCCCACCAACCCACAAACCAATAGAGATAGGTACAGTTCCTAATTCTTCTTGATTATTTCTTCTTATTTTTTCACATGCACAAATTAGTGTTGATGCTCTTTGAAATTGCTGTGTTGTTAGCAATCTTAGCGTATATCTCATTAAAATAGCTGTACCAACAGACTCTTTTTTACAAAGTTTTCTGTAAAATATAACTAAAGATGATAGGCCTAAATATGCCTCAGTCTTTCCTCCTCCAGTTGGGAACCAAATTAAATCTACAATTTCTCTGTCATCACTTTCAGGATCATGAACACCTTTGATATTCAACAGTATAAAACATATTTGAAAAGGTCTCCAATTTCCTCTTTTTATTTCACTTAAAACTTTTTCGTAGTTAATGTTTTGGCTAAAATGTTTACTTTTAATTTCATAGTGAACTTGTTGCATATACATAGCTTGGTTCATTAATTGAAATGCTTTTTGTATTTTTGTATCTTTTTTTAAGATTTTTAATCCATCTTTTATTCTTTCTAAAATTTTATAGCAGTGTTCCATATTTTTTTCCGAGGCTTTTCTAAATATACTTACAGATAAATTTTTACCGTATTTAGTTTCATCAGATAACCAAACCTCATACTGATGTATTAAATTTTCAATTTGTTTGAATGTAAAATTTAGATCTTCTGAAAATAGCTTCATATTTAAATCTAAATTTGGTAAATTTTTTGATCTTATTGGCCTTACTTCTGTGACAGGCAAAATTTCAGTAAATAATTTGGTACATTTAGCTTGATTATTTATATTCCAATTTACAGAACAGCCGTGACCAATTGCAAAATTTTCTCTTTTATGATGAAGAAGGTGTAAAGATTTTTCCTCATCATCTAAATTATCTAAACCTATATCTTCAAAATTTTTAAATATCGCTTCTCCATCGGTAGATTCAATTTCAAAGTTTATTTGGAAAAATAATTTATTTAATGAATATTTTTTTTCATATTTATTTTGATTTACAAGTGCAAAAGTTAGATATTTTGTGTTCTCATCATGTTTTGATGGTCTTACCGTAATTGAAGCTTTCAAGCCAATTTCCTTTTCTTTATCATCCTTAAAATATTTTTCTACAAAAGGATTTTCTAAAAGATCTTTTTTTAAGAAAATTACTGAAGAATTAATCGACTCTCTTGAATAACCTTTTTGATCTTCAGGAAGTGTTTCATTTAATTCAATATTTTTTTTATTATTGTTTTGTGCAATTTTTATATAATTGACAACAACTAACGCAAAATTATCAAAATCTTTACTACCATATTCTCTATAAATTCCATCGTATTCAGGATTAATTTTATTTTTTTGGTACCAACCTTTTCTATTTGAAAAATATTTGTCAAAATAATCTTCAACATTTTTAATCCTAGTTTCTAAAATATTAAATGTTTCTGAAAGAAATTTGTGAGTAGTGCTTCTTTGAATTTTATCTAAATTAAAATTTTCTTTAAACCAGTTATAAGATTTTTTTTCATTTGCAAACTTTGATAAAAATAAACAAATAATTTGTAATTCGTTTGGAAATTCTTGTGTTAATTTATGGTAACGTCCAACATCATTAATACTTATTTTAATTTCATTAGGTATATTAACTAAGGCCGATAAACCAATTGCACTTTGTTTGAAATCATTAGTAAGATCAATATCTCTATTATTATCTATATCAGCTTTTGTTTCATCAAAAGTATTTTCAATTTCTTTAAAATTTTTACTATTGTCTGTTAACTCTTTCTCTTTATCTACTTGCTCTTCAAAAGAGTCACTTTCATCGTCATCTTTTTCATCTAAATTTTCAAATAAAGTTTGCTGAGGATATAATATTCCAGCCATATACAAATTAGTTGGACTGATGTCTAAAATTTCTTGTAAATGGCGGCTTTTATCTTTGGGGTTAAATTGAAATGACGCTACATCTTTAACAAAATGACCATTTCCAGGCCCAACAAATTGCCTTTTAATTTCCTCTATTATGTATTCTCTGGCTTCCTCAGCCTTTTTAATTTTCATTTTGACTTGTGAGTTTTCCTAATAATTTTAATCTTTTATCATACCATGGTTCAAATTGCTTATCCCATAAAACATATAAAAAAGTATTAGCTCTACCCATTGCGTTAAAAAAAGTTAAATGAGCCGCATCACTAGTTACACCTCCTAAAGATCTATTTTGATCTATCGATTCTAGTGGGTCAATACAAATTACTATTTTACTTTCCAATCCTTGAAACGCTAGAGCAGTTGAAAAATATACTGTGTTTTTATCTTTGTTAGCTTTGTTGAATTCTTTATTATCAACATCTTCCCAAAGTTGAGATAAATCAAAAAGATTGTAATATTTATTAATTTGAAATGAGTTTAGAATATTTTTACTATTCTCTCGTTTAAAATTAGATAAAATAACTATATCGTTACCATGTATATTTTCTTCTTTTAGCTCTTTTAGAATATTTAGTAATCTTAGTTGTTTTTCTTCTTTATTTTTACAGAAAAAATGTTTTATTCTTCCAACCGTTTCATTTGCTGAATAGGGAAGAGGTAATTCATCTATAATTCCAGATATTATAGGAGCTTCATAAGCTATATCACCTGAATTTCTAACATTGTCCCACAATCTTATTCCCTCATAGCTTTGCAAATTGTCTTTAGGTTTTCTACTTTCCAAAACATCTTTATTATTTAGTTGTTCACCTATAATATTTTGATATTCAAAATCTCCAAAAAAATAATAGTTTCCTTCTAATAAACCTTTATTTAGAATTTTATCTATCAATAAATAAAAATTATCATAAAAATAACAATGTTGCATTTCATCTATAATAATTAAATCATATTTAAAAAAATCATCATTTTTTTCATTTAAAATTTTGAAGGCTTGTGTAGTTAAATAATTGTTTGAACTTATAAATTCTTTTGGAGCATTTATTATATCAACATTATAATATCTATTTATTTCTCTTATTAATTTATTGAATGTAGTAAATTTTATATTATTAAAATTTTGAGTGAATTTTAATTTAGTAATTATATTTGCCAATCTTCCACTGTTAATAAATAAAATTTTCTTTTCAGAATTAGCAAAACGAGAAATAACTTGTTCTGCCATAGCAGTTTTACCTGTTCCTTGACTTCCAGTTACTAATACTCTTGGTTCTTTACCTAAACTATCTAAAACTCTTAATTGGTTTTTTGTATATTTATATATTTCTTCATCACTATCTTTAAGAAGTGTAGTTTTTTTAATAAATGTTTCGAAATCAGGTCTAATGACATCTTTTAATTTAATTATATCGCTTTTAGTTAGGCTTAAAATGTCACCACCAGGTTTGAGATGTTTTGTGATATTAATTATTTTTTGAGAAAAAATTGAATAAAATTCGTTTGAATTAATAATATTATTTAATGAATACTCAATATTATTAGAGTCAATGTCACAATCTGGAAAAATAACCAGATACTCTTGAGGGAATTTTTTGCCAAATCTTTTTTGCAAATGATCTTGGATATTATATTTTGTATCATGAGCCTGTTTTATTGGGCTTTTGTTTAGTGTTTTTTCCTCTTTATTTTTTCCTCTTGTTGACCAAACTCCATCTACACATTTTACTGCACCACCTTTAACTTCAATATTTATTATTCCTATATCTTGAGCAAGTATTAAAAAATCTGACTCACCATAATATTTAAATGATACCTTTTTTGATTTATTTATTGAAACTGGATAATTCAAAGAATGATATACAATCCAATTTTGAGTTAGGGGATTTTTATCATTTCTCAAAGCTTCAAAAACTTTTCTTTCACTATTAGGTGTGTCTTTATGGCAAAATGGAGGTATCAGTTTCATATTAAAGTATTTGTTGAATTATAATTTTTTAAGACACGTTTTTCACCAAAAGTTTTTTGAACTTGAACTATCCAACCTTCTGGTTTTTCTGACATATCAATACCTAGTGATAAAGATCCATCATTATTATAGTCAACACGAAGAGGTTCTCCATCAAAAGAAATCTCTGAATTAGATCTCAATGCATTAAATATTTTAGGAGTAATATTTCTCCCTGCTTGAATTCTTAAGTTTTTATATTTTCTATTATAATTATAAATTTTTTCTACTAACTTTGAATCATATTTATAATTTAAAGGATTGTTGAGTTCACAAGCCTTTAAAATTTTTTTTAGATCCTCTTTATCATCAGGACATCCAGTTACACCATTTACAATAAGTCTTATTGTTTGAGAAGAGCCATAATATCCAGTTTTTTTTAAACACTCTCTAAATTTTTTAATATTGATACCAGAATAGTTATTTTTTGAGTTGTTATCTTTAAAAGATTTATGAATTTCGTCTCTAAGACTTAATGCTATTTTTTTAAACTGATCAAAGGGTAAGTTATTAATATTGTAAAGATTTATTGTTTCTCTATCTAAAAGATCTTTGTCTGCACTATCTCTTAATAACAAAATGTCTCCTTCAACAATTTGATTTGAAATTTTTATTATTTTTTTTCTATTATAAGAATATGGATCTAAAATTGGATTTAATATCTCAGTATCAAAATTTTCTGTTAAATATACATGTCTATCACCATAAAGTTGAATGGGTAATGTTGGAACAACTTTGTCTGTATCTTTATCATCATTTAAATTAATTTCAGATCCACCATCAAAAAGAAATTCCTCAATATCGGCTGGAGATAGATTTTTATTTGTTTTATTTATAAAATTTGGATTTAGTAAAAATTTAGAATAATCAGAATTGATATTTAGCAATTTAGTTTTTTCTATTTCATCAATAATATAATTTTTCCATTTATTTACCTGGTTATCTTTAATTAAATTAAGTTTTCTTATTAAATTGTTTGAACCAAGAAAGTATAAATTTTTGAAGTTAGAATTATTAATCAACTTCACCATATCTTTTGATATTATTTCAGATGGAATAATTAAGTTTTCAAATCGTGTTTTAGAATTTTTTGAAGTTATAGCTTTAAAATTTAAATTAAATAATTTTCTAATATTTTCCTCATAATATTTTTTTCTTTCAAGGTTATAAGAGTAAATAATAGTATTCTCAGGTTTATTAATTTTTAGTATCTCATGAAAGTTTCTTAGTCTGTCTTCAAAAAGACCAAATCCATTTAAAGGAATTTCATTAAATAGATTAATGATTGAAGATAAATTATCATAGATTTTTTCGTTAATTTCGGTACGCCTTGATTTAACCTCAGAACTGAAGTCCTTTAGTTCTTTTTTTAAATTTTCAGATAATTCTTCTGTAAAACCAAAAATATGATCTCTTAATCTAAATCTAAGATTGTTTATTGGAACTAATAAATTTTTAATATCGTCGATTAAATCATCGCTTTGATTAATTAATGAAGAATTAATATTTTCAAAACATTGATCTATTTTTTCAAATATTTCATTTCCAACATTAATATCTATTATTTTTTTATTAATTTTGGTGTCAATATCTTTCAAAATTTGAATATCTTCATTAGAAAAACTTTTATTAGAGATATTTTCTGGCAAAAAATTTTTCAAATCATCATTAAATAATTTGAATACTTTTATTTCATTTTTCTTTTTTAGTTCTTTTATTTCTTCAAAGTCATTTTCATCGGCAAAAACTACAAATTTTGTATTTGGATCTAAACTTTTAATTTGTTTGTATTGTATGAAATTATTAATTGTGGAAATTTTTTTTATTTCAGAGCTAATTATAATTTTATTTTTGTTTTCATTTTTAAGATAGTTATAGATATTTCCTGTATTTGAGGTTGCTAATATGTTTTTTTCTATTTTTTTATTCTCACTTAATTTTTCTGTATCAGCAACATGTCCATCTAAATCTATACTACCAAAAGATATTAAATCTTTAATTTTAAAATGTTTTTCATTTTTAATTAAAGCTTGGTTTTCATAGAAATTTTCAAACCTTTCAACAGAATTATTTAGTAAAATTATTTTATTGTCATAAAGAAGTGGATTTTTATAACTTTTTATATTTAAAAAATTATCAACTTCTGGGATTTCAATATTTTTTGGTATTTCACCTATATTTTTTTTATTTTTTTTATTTTTTTTTTTTATAGTAGGGGAAAATTGCAATATATTAATTAATTTTTGTTGAATTTTGCATGGCGCTTCTCCAACTTTATTTGGAACAGTCTCTAAATTAATATTGTTCTCATCTCTTCCCAAGTATTTAAATATAGTGCCTGTATTATTTCCACTAGAAACTAATGAAACATATTGACCAGGTGTTAAAAATTTTTCTAAATTTCTAATCTGATTTTCATAATTGTTGTAAAAAAAGTTTAAAGATGAATAAATGCTTGAAATATACGCTAGTTCTCTTTTATTTGGCGTAACAATAATTAAATCATCATTTAAGTTATTGATTATTCTATTTATAAAAAAATGAATATTTTCAAAATTTGATTTATATCCTGATAAAATTTCAGATAAGAATTTATCATCTTTTTTTATTATATTAAAAATACTATTCATTTAATAAATTTTCGAAACATATCTTGCTAAGATTGGCTTAGTGTTACTTTCTCCCATAATTTCTATCTTGCCACTTTCATAATAAAAATACACTCTAAAAAAATGTTTACCCTCCTCATGATCTTGAACTTCTTCAACTCTAATTTCTTCAATAT
>Ga0255775_1003595_pt1 | contig 12743 bp, 7 predicted proteins | sample 011ome_26_FD_179973 | JGI IMG/M metagenome (GOLD analysis project Ga0255775, IMG submission 179973) | Coastal salt marsh microbial communities from the Groves Creek Marsh, Skidaway Island, Georgia - 011511BT metaG (version 2) | ecosystem: Environmental > Aquatic > Marine > Intertidal zone > Salt...
CGTCAACGTATCGGAGGCCAGACCTGAGCCCTCCTTAGCAACTGGTCCTGCGAAATCACCAATCCCATGCCGAGCTATTCTGCCGGCATGGATTGAGATTGACCATCTTGCAAAGGCGCTGGCAAATGCACCAGCATTTCTTTGGGGCAGACTTGCACAAAATTGTGCATTTCTTCTTCCCAATGCTGCAAAATATCCGCAGCTTTGACTGAATTGGTCTCCGCGACATGGCGGGAGATCAGAGCCTTCAGCTCCTCTTGCCAATGGGCAACCGACACAGGGCAGGTCACCAGAGTCTCCATATTCATCATCGGGGCCGTTTTTCCAGCCGGATCATAAAGATAGGCCATGCCGCCCGTCATCCCGGCGCCGAAGTTGGCCCCAATGGAGCCCAGAACCACGGCAACACCGCCCGTCATATATTCACAGCCATTCGAACCGCAGCCTTCGATCACGGTTTTTGCGCCTGAGTTGCGCACCGCAAAACGCTCACCGGCGCGGCCGGAAGCGAAGAGGAACCCATCGGTCGCGCCATAAAGCACGGTATTGCCGATAATTGTGTTCTCCGAAGCCACCAAAGGGCTGATCTGCGCTGGGCGCACAACGATCACGCCACCCGAGAGACCTTTGCCGACATAGTCATTGGCCTCACCGGCCACTTCCAGCTTCAACCCGGGTGCTGCAAAAGCGCCAAGCGCCTGACCGGCCGAACCTTGCAGCTTAATGGTCAAGTGATCCGATTGCAGGCTATTGCGCATGCCGAATTTGGTCACAATATGGCTCGACACCCTTGTGCCAATGGAGCGCGATGTGTTTTGCACCGCATATTGCAGCTGCATCTTCTCACCATCTTGTAAGAAGCGCGCGGCGTCTGTGACGATCTGCGCATCCAATGTATCAGGCACCGCGTTGCGCGGCTTATTGCGATCATAGGTTATCTCATCGGCACCATCGACCGTAATCAAAAGCGGGTTGAGATCCAAATCATCCAAATGCGCAGACCCGCGCGACACCTGGCTGAGCAAATCTGCACGGCCAATCACCTCATCCATGGAGCGCGCGCCAATACTGGCCAAAATCTCACGGACTTCTTGCGCATAGAAGGTGATCAGATTGACGACCTTATCTGCCGACCCGGTGAACTTGTCTCGCAGCGCCTCATCTTGCGTGCAAACACCCACAGGGCAGGTGTTAGATTGGCACTGCCGCACCATGATGCAGCCCATCGCGATCAGAGCGGCGGTACCGATGCCATATTCTTCCGCACCCATCATGGCCGCCATCACGATGTCGCGGCCCGTGCGCAATCCGCCATCGGTGCGCAATGTCACCCGTTCACGCAGATTGTTCATGGCCAGAACCTGATGCGCCTCGGTCAGACCCATTTCCCAAGGCAGGCCGGCAAATTTGATCGACGTCGCAGGCGAAGCGCCCGTGCCGCCATTATGGCCGGAGATCAAAATCACATCGGCCTCAGCCTTCGCCACGCCGGCGGCAATCGTGCCCACCCCAGAGGCCGCCACCAATTTCACCGTCACCTTACAGCGCGGGTTGATCTGCTTGAGATCGTAAATCAACTGCGCCAAATCTTCGATGGAATAGATATCATGATGTGGCGGTGGGCTGATCAAGGTCACACCTTTGGTCGAATGACGCAGGCGGGCAATGAGGTCCGTAACCTTCATACCGGGCAGTTGTCCGCCCTCGCCGGGCTTGGCCCCCTGCGCCACTTTGATTTCCAATTCCTCACAGTGATTGAGATATTCCGCCGTGACCCCAAAGCGGCCTGAGGCCACCTGTTTGATCTTCGCAGAGGGATTGTCTCCATTGGGTTCGGGCACGAAATGCGCCGGATCTTCTCCGCCCTCACCACTGTCAGACTTGGCTCCAATCCGGTTCATCGCCACGTTGAGCGTTTTATGCGCCTCCGGGCTCAGAGCGCCAAGGGACATGCCGGGGGTGACAAAGCGCTTACGGATTGAGGTGATGCTTTCCACCTCATCCACAGAAATTGCCGCGCCCAAAGGTTTAATCGCCAGTAGATCGCGCAGGTGGATCGGCGGGTTGGCTTGCAATTTCGCCGAATAGTTTTTCCACATCTCAAAACTGCCGCGGTCACAGGCCGATTGCAGCAAATGCATGGTTTGCGCTTCCCAAGCGTGTTTTTCACCAGAGCGGCGCGCTTTATAAAAACCGCCAATCGGCAGAACATCCGAGGCCGCAGTATAAGCCGAGGCGTGAATGGATTCAGCCTTGCGCTGAATGCCGACCACACCAATACCAGAAATCCGCGATGTCATGCCGGGGAAATACTCAGCGCACATGGCGCGTGACAGGCCAACAGCCTCAAAGTTCAAGCCGCCGCGATAGGACGAGATGACCGAAATCCCCATCTTCGCCATGATTTTCAACAGCCCCTGATCAATCGCGGAGCGATACCGCGCCACAGCTTCCGTCAATGAGCAATCGAGCAGGCCGCGATCAATGCGATCGGCCAGGCTGTCTTCGGCCAAATAGGCATTCACGACCGTTGCGCCGCAGCCGATCAACACAGCAAAATAATGCGGATCAATACACTCCGCAGACCGTACATTGAGCGAGGTGAATGTGCGCAACCCCTTACGGGTCAGCCAAGAATGCACCGCGCTGGTGGCCAAAATCATCGGCATGGCGACGGAGGTCTCGGAGGCATGTTGATCCGTCAAAACCAAATGCCCTGCGCCCGAGCGCACCGCATCTTCGGCTTCCGAGCGAATGCGATTGAGCGCCTTTTGCAAGTCCCCCGGTGCACCACCGGTTGGGAAGGTACAATCGATCTCCACCATCGGCGCGTTGAAATTCTCCAACAAGCGCTCAAATTGCACATTGCCGACAAAGGGCGAATCCAGAACCAAAATTTCGGTCTGGGCACTGCTCTCATCCAGCACATTTTTCAGATTGCCAAAACGGGTCTTCAAACTCATGACCCGAAATTCGCGCAGGCTGTCAATCGGGGGATTGGTCACCTGGCTAAAGTTTTGCCTAAAGAAATGTGACAAGGGGCGATATTTTTCGCTCAAGACCGCAGAGGGCGTGTCATCGCCCATCGAGGCCAAGGTCTCTTTGCCATCCTCGGCCATCGGCGCCAAGATTTGCTCGAGCTCCTCAATCGTGTAGCCCGCTGCAATCTGACGTTGGCGCAAATCTGCGCCTTTAAACATCGGTTTTTCAACCGCTTTAGCCAGATCGTCGTCAAGCTCATTGATCTTACCAACCCAGGCGCTGAAGTCTTGGCTTGCGGCCAGCATATCTTTCATTTCAGTGTCGTGATACAAGCGGCCCTCGGCGATATCGACCGCCAAAAGTTGCCCGGGGCCCAGCGCGCCTTTTTCTTTTACATTGGCCTCATCGACCGTGACCATGCCGGCTTCCGATCCAGCGATGAGCAAGCCGTCACCTGTCACCACATAGCGCATGGGCCTTAGACCATTGCGGTCCAAGCCCGCACAGACCCAGCGCCCATCGGTCATGGCCAAGGCTGCCGGACCATCCCATGGCTCCATCACGGAGTTGCAGTAAGAATACATATCCCGCCAAGATTTCGGCAAATCCACTGCCTGCTTTGACCAGCTTTCCGGCACCAGCATGGTCTTGGCCATCGGCGCATTGCGCCCGGCACGCACCAACATTTCAAACACCGCATCCAAGGCTGCCGAATCTGACGATCCGCCTGGGATCACTGGCTTGATGTCTTCGGCCATATCTCCAAAAGCATCCGAAGACATGCGAATTTCATGACTCTTCATCCAATTGGTATTGCCTTTCAGCGTATTTATTTCGCCATTGTGGGCCAACATACGGAAGGGCTGCGCCAGCCACCATTGAGGGAAGGTATTGGTCGAATAGCGTTGGTGATACAAAGCAAAGGCAGACTCGAAGCGTTCATCTTTCAAATCTGGATAGAATTCCGACATATCCTCTGCCAGGAACATGCCTTTATAGATAATCGACCGACAGGACAGGCTGGCCAAGTAAAGGCCGTGAATTCCGGCAGATTGCGCGGCTTTTTCGATCCGGCGGCGAATGACGTAAAGCTCGCGCTCAAATGTCTCCTCGTCTACGCCTTTGGAATTGGACACCAAGAGTTGCTCAATTTCAGGTCGTGTGGCATTGGCCTTTTCCCCCAAACAGGAGACATTGACCGGCACATGGCGCCAGCCGTAGATATAATAGCCCATGCGCAGAACTTCGGTTTCCACAATCGTCCGGCAAGTTTCTTGGGCTCCGAAATCCGTGCGCGGCAGGAACACCTGCCCCACGGCCATCAGCTCATCCATTCGCGGCGTATGGCCGGTGCGTTCGATTTGATCATAGAAGAATGGCACAGGAATTTGCACATGGATGCCAGCCCCGTCACCTGTTTTGCCATCTGCATCGACCGCGCCGCGGTGCCAAACCGCTTTGAGCGCATCAATACCGGCCTGAACCACCTTGCGGCTTGGCGACCCATCGATGGACACCACAAGCCCCACACCACAGCTGGCGTGCTCTTCAGCCTCAGAGTAAAGGCCATTTTCAGCCATATACTTGCGCTTGGCTTCTTCCGCTTTCACCCAGTTCGCATCAAATTTTGTCATGCTCATCTCCTAAAATGCCCACGCGGGACATTGTTATGTCGCAAAGGTCCAGATCCACGCAGGCGCTTATTCAGCGGCGATGGATCGGGCCTCGTCAAACTGTGCTAAAATTGCAGCGGCGCAGTCGCGACCGTCGCGAATGGCCCAAACCACGAGCGAGGCACCGCGGACAATATCACCGACGGCATAAACGCCCGGCAGCCGGGTTTGGCCGGTTTCAAAATCCGCCCGGATCGTGCCCCAGCGCGTCACCTCGAGACCTTCAGCGCCCCAAAGCTGCGGCAAATCTTCGGGTTCAAACCCCAAAGCCTTGATCACCAAATCCGCAGGTTCCACATAATCTGCCCCGTCAATCAACTCTGGGCTTTGGCGTCCGGTCGCATCGGGCAGACCCAAACGCATTTTCTGGACGTTAACCCCGGTGACAGGATTGCCAACAAACCCATTGGGCGCGGTCAGCCAGACGAATTCAACACCCTCTTCCTCAGCGTTTTGGGTCTCACGCAGAGATCCAGGCATATTTGCTTTGTCGCGGCGGTAAAGGCATTTGACGGAGGTGGCGCCTTGCCGGATCGCTGTGCGCACGCAATCCATTGCCGTGTCGCCGCCGCCAATGACCACAACCCGCTTGCTGGCCGCATTCAAGCTGCCATCTTCGAATTCAGGCACAGTGTCGCCAAAACCATGGCGATTGCTGGCGGTCAAATAGTCAATGGCTTTTACAATGCCATCCGCTCCTGATCCCGGCCCCGCCAGATCGCGGGATTTATAAACGCCCGTGGCGATAATCACCGCATCATGTTTACTGCGGATCTCATCAAAGCTTATGTCCACGCCCACATTGCAGTTGGTGACAATTTCTATGCCGCCCTCTTCAAGCTGGGTCACACGCTGCATCACCACATCTTTTTCAAGCTTAAATCCGGGAATTCCATAGGTCAAAAGCCCTCCCGCGCGATCATAACGATCATAGACCGTGACCTGCACACCGGCCCGGCGCAGCATATCGGCCGCAGCCAATCCCCCTGGGCCCGCGCCGATGATGCCGACGGATTCCCCGCGGGTCGCGGCGGGCTTAATGGGTTGCACCCATCCCTCAGCCCAGGCGGTATCGGTGATATATTTCTCAACTGACCCAATGGTCACCGTTTCATGGCCCGACTGTTCGATGACGCAATTGCCTTCGCACAAGCGATCCTGCGGACAAATACGGCCGCAAATCTCAGGGAATGTATTCGTGGCCTGGCTGATGTCATAGGCCTCTCGAAGCCGCCCCTCTGCCGTCAGGCGCAGCCAATCGGGGATATTATTGTGCAGCGGGCAGTGGGTTTGGCAATAAGGCACGCCGCATTGGCTACAGCGGCTGGCTTGCTCTGCGGCCTTATCCTCCGAAAATTCTGCATAGATCTCGCCAAAATCATGCGCGCGATCTGACGCTTCACGCTTTTGAGGCATGAGCCGTGGAATTTTCACAAACTTCAGCATCGGATTTTCAGCCATAACATCCTCGATTCGCAACATCGCTATATTTTTAAGTACTTCTGACAAATTAATGTCAGCACAGATGACCTATATAATAGGGAATTCGATATGGCGACACTTTTCTGAAATTTTCAAGCTCTTTTTAAGCTCGATTCGGACCTATATTTTTACTGGCGCTTATACGCCATGGGTATATGGTCCCCTGGATTGCAGAGGATCCCAACACATGCCGCTTTATCATCTGGTAATAATTGCGCTTATTCAGGGCATAACAGAATTTCTGCCGGTCTCCTCATCGGGGCATTTGATCCTCTTGCCCGGGCTGACCGGCCTCACCGATCAAGGCCCCGTGATTGATGTTGCCGCCCATGTCGGAACTTTATTGGCGGTCATCGTCTACTTCTGGTCAGATGTGCGCCACATAGTGCAAGGCGTTCCTCAGGTCCTGCACGGCCAGTTTGATACCCCCTCCGCGCGGCTGCTCATCGCCATGAGCTTGGCCACGCTGCCTGTCATGGTGCTGGGCTTGATTTTGAAACTCACTGGCCTGTCAGACGCCCTGCGCTCCATCACCGTGATCGGCTGGAGCATGCTGGTATTCGGCATTTTACTCTATTGGATGGATCAACGTGCCCAATCCACGCGCCAAATCCAAGACCTGACGGTGCGAGACGCGTGGATCCTTGGGCTGTGGCAAGCACTGGCGCTTATCCCAGGCACCTCGCGTTCCGGCATCACCATCACCGGCGCCCTCAATGCGGGCTTCACGCGCAAAGAGGCCGCCCGCATCGCCATGCTGATGTCGATCCCGACCATTATCGCCTCTGGCGCGCTCACCTCTTTAGATTTGATCGGCGGCACCGTGCCCCTGCGCGATACATCTATCGTCGTTGCCCTCAGCTTCGCAGCAGCGCTCTTGGCTCTCAGTCTGATGATGCGCTTGCTAAACAGCCTGACCTATACGCCCTATGTGGTTTACCGCATAGGACTCGGCCTCACGCTGCTCACCATAGGCTACAGCGGCGGCCTCGGGTCGTGACGCCCTAGGCTTTTAGATTTTTTGCAGAGGCTTTGATATCGGCATATTGGCCTGACACACGGAAGGGCCATAGATAATCTGGCAATACGCTTTCCAATGCCGTTGGCTCAATCTGTAGATCCGCCAAGCCCATACAGTCGCCGCTCGGCACATTGTCCACGCTCAGACTGTGGATCTGGTCACGGGTGATCGGCATCGGCGCCAAGCCAAAACTCAGTTTATTGGCAAGCGTAAAGCCCGTGGCCATGAGACGCGCAACAAACATCGGCAAGCCGATGATCAACCGCCGACGCTGGATGACATCCAACATGCGCTGCATCAGACCGCGGAAACTGTCCCGCTCGGGTCCAGCCAACTCATAAATGCCGCCCGCCGCGACACCTGTCGCACCCAGCACTACGGCCCGTGCGACGTCATCTACAAACACCGGCTGAAATTGCGTCTCAGCCCCGACGATCGGCAAAATAGGACCAAAGCGCGCCATACTCGCAAATCTGTTGAAAAATTGATCCTCTGCCCCAAAGACGATGGACGGTCGCACAATCATTGCGCCCGGCATATGCGCCAAGACCTCCGCCTCACCCGCCGCCTTTGAGCGGGAATAGGCGCTGTCGCTCGTCAGATCCGCACCCATGGCCGAGATATGCACCATTTGCGCGATACCACCTTCAGCTGCCAAGCGCGCAATGCGGCCGGCGCCATGAGTTTGCACGGCGTCGAAACGATTGCGCCCTGATTCTTGTAATATGCCAACGCAATTGATCACAGCATCGGCGCCGCGCAAAGCCCGCTTTACCGATGCGTCATCGCGAATGTTGCAAAAGACCGGCTCAACCTGACCTACAACCCCATAAGGCTTGACAAATATCGCCTCATTGGGCCGCCGAACAGCCACCCGAACCCGCCAACCAGCCTTTGCCATGCGCCGCGCGACATAGCGCCCAATGAAACCTGACCCACCGAATATAGTTACAAGCTTAGACATGATGACATCCCAAGTATTTCTCTGTGGAAGGGAGGTACTCCGTGCACCGCCTCATGACAAGTCCATTCCCCATTCGACAGCCGCCGCACCCCGATATGCGGCGCGCGAAACCTGGCGCCTAAGGGGGCCGCCCAAAGGCATTTACCCTCTTGACCCGCCCCGCCCAGAAGCTTAAACGCCCCTCTACGACATCAGCCCAGATGGCGGAATGGTAGACGCGCTAGCTTCAGGTGCTAGTGTCCGTATGGACGTGGAGGTTCGAGTCCTCTTCTGGGCACCAAAATCTCCCTCAAATTACCAACAAACCAAGCAAATACAGTGACATATATTCTCACAGGACCATTTTCGGGACCACTTTCGGGACCGCTTTGTCAGGTTTGGCAGCAAAATAGTCAGACCTGTAGGACCGTTTTTGCTTGAACTGGGGCACGTTAGGCGCACAATCCACAACCATGAGTGATGATGTGCCCCTACAACTCCCCCGCTATGTTTTTCGCAGAGCCAACGGCAGCTTTCGCTACAAGAGGAATGTTCCAGAGCGGCTTAGGCCCCTCATTGGAAAGGCGACCCTGTATCGCCAGCTCGGGGACAGCTACCGAGAGGCCATGCAGGCCCTGCCCCTGGTGCATGCCAGAATCGAAGCTTTGCTGAACGATGAGGCCAACAAGTCAGCCAGAGAACGCAGCTTGGAGATAATCCGCGGAGCACTGGGCGATGAGGTGGCTGAAATGGTACTGGCCGAGACAGTCCCGGAGTACTCTCCTATTGAGGATGCTCTGAATGAGCTGGGCAAGGACCTGCACAAACAAAAGATGCCAACAGAAGTGGTCCAGCAAGTCTACACCGGCAAGCTGAAGCCTGACGTCCTGACCCTCGCCATGACCCTGGACCAGTATGAGGCCTACAAGTCAGACACCCCTAAGGCTGCCAGGGAGATTGGACAGCGGATAGAGCGGTTACGCACAGACATGAAGAGCGTCTTCGGCAAGCAGAAGCTGAAGTACACGCCCCTGACTGACATCACGAGACAGGATGCCAATGACCTGCGGGACCACCTCCTGAGCAGGGTCTCAGCCAACAGCGCCGTGAGAATGCTTGGTGTTGTGCGGACAGCCATCAATCATGTGATTGTGGAACACTCCCTGACCATCCCCAACGTCTTCACCAACCTCAAAATAAAGGGCGCTGGTGCCACCAAGCACGACAGGCTGCCCCTAAGTGATGAACAGGTGGTCACCCTTGAGACAGCCTACTCGAATGATGATGCCGCCTGGGCCCTGTATGTCACGTTGCGTGATACCGGTGCGCGGGTGTCAGAAGTATCAGGCATGAGGGTCAAAGACTGTGACCTAGGGCAACAGTGCCTCCATCTGACAGCCACCCCTTGGAGAAGCCTAAAGACCAACAACTCGGAGCGCTCTCTGCCACTCTCAGCAGAAGCTGCAGCAGCCCTGGCAAAGCTGGCTCGAGATAAAGACCCGGAGGCACCCCTGTTTCCAAACTATGCCAAGGACCGAGGCGCTGACAGTTGCTCTGCCATGCTGATGAAGCGCCTACGCTCAGTCATCACACACAAGAAGCTAACAATGCACTCCCTGCGCCACCGCATGAAGGACAAGCTGCGCAATACTGGCTGTCCTGAGGCCATCTCCATGGCCATCCTCGGGCACAGCACCAACACAGTGGCTGCCAACTATGGCTCAGGCTATGCGCTGGAGGTCATGCGGGAGCATATGGAGCGGGTGTGGTGAAGGATATTTTCTGGATATTAAATAAATGAACAAAGCCCGAGCATTTAACCCGTTCTTATGTGCCAAGACCGATAAGTTGATGACGCTAATCGCAGAAGTCCAAACACAAATGAGTGGGTATGAGGCTTATTACGGGACCCGCAAGAGGGCTCGAAGACCCGCTGACCAAGTGACCTATGACCGTACAGTTGAAGCCATCCTATGTGACCTATGTGCTGTAGAGCTTGCGTCTGAGAACGATAGCATACATCTCCCCCTCAGCAATAAAGTCCTGAGGTCAAAGTCACGGTACAAAGGGACAGCCTTGGGCAAAACCCTTCCAGACATCCTGAAGGTCATGTCAGCACCTGAGATGAGCTTTGTCTCTGTCGAGAAAGGCCACAGCACCTTCAAGATTGTCGATGATGAGCTGAACGTAGCATTTGCGGGAGGAAGACAAACCATCCTAAGGGCAGGTCCAAAGCTGCTGTCGCGCATAGAACGCTTTGACATCACGAGGGATGACATGGGCCAAGCGCCCGAGGAGGAGGTCTTGATCCTGCGCGCACCTAAGCGTCATTCCAACAGCAACGCTGAGTATCAAGAATATGAGGATGACAAGACCACACTCACTCTGCGTCAGCAGATGACCGACATCAATGACTGGCTCAGCACTGCAGATATCACCTGCAGCCACCCCCAAGTGGACCCAGCACACCGTCGCCTACGCCGCATCTTCAACAACTCTGACTTTGCACACGGCGGCAGGCTCTACGGTGGATTCTGGCAAGCCATGTCTTCGGATGAACGTCAGGAGCACATCCTCATCGAGAGTGATTGTTGTGTTGAGCTAGACTACGGACAAATGAGCCTTGCAATCCTGTATGGACTAACAGGTGCCAAACCTCCTGAAGGAGACCTGTATGACCTATCAACACAAGGCATCCCAACAAGCTATCGCAAGGGTATCAAGACAGTCATCCAAGCCCTGATCAACAGCAGTAAGGTGCCCACGAAGATGCCCAAGGGTGTCCGTAAGCTCATACCTTCAAGGTACACCATCAAAGACATCCTCGAGGCTGTGGCGAGAAAGCATCCAGCAATCTACCCACAGATGACCTCAGGGATTGGTATGCAGCTGTTCCGTAAGGAGTCCGATATCTTGGTCGATGTGCTGGAAACCCTCAGGTCGGAAGGTATCGTTGCTCTGCCTGTCCATGATGCTGTTGTTGTTCGGGATGATATCTCAGACAAAGCTAAGGCTGTCATGAAGCAGGTCTTCAGGGAACATACAGGTATCACCCCAGATGTGACCTTAGGGTAGTCCTAGAATGGGTATCTAGTGGGGGTGTATTGTTGTGGATAATCAATAAGAACAACATCAATACACAAGGACCTAAGGGGACCCTCTAACCCTCTTCATATAGGGGACCCGTAAGGAGCTGGTATCCTTGTTGATATCTTCAGAATCCTAAGGACATCCTGGGGTAGCCCTAAAGGGTGAATATGTTTGTGGTAGAATAACAAAAGAACAATCATACCCTAAGGGGACCCTTTAACCCTTTTCATATAGGGGACCCGTAAGAGGACAGACCAGAGGGATGTAGCGATACTAATGAGTGTCTTTTAGGTTCCTCCATGTCTATTACCTTGGCCTGGAATATATTTGGCTTGCCGAATACCAGCCATAGTATCGACCACCAGACAAAGTCCGTGCAATCGGGACCTAGCACCACACCTAAGGCGATGATGTCGATATCTTCTAGAACAACAGCCCTTGCTGCGCACAATGCTTGCAGCATTTTGCTTAACGCTGCAGTAGAAAACGAAGCATTCGACCGGTCCTAGTCCTTGCAATTTTCCAGTGGGCGCGGCACGCTTCGTGCAGACTGGAGACGCTATTGTGAGTGACGCTGAGAGTGCAAAGGTAGAGGAAGTTCCTGCTCCAACATTGGCGCAAGAAAAAGAATTGTTACATCTAGAAACAGATCTCGCTTCAGGCGTCGCTTGGCACCCCGGCACTTTCTCCCCGTCAGAAAAATTACGGAAGTCTCGGAAAGCTCACGTAGCACGGCTACTGCAAACCGTTGCGAGTTGGTATTTGCAGATCGACGGTAAATTTGTGGATCCACACAACAAAAATGCTCGCCATAGTGTTGCTGAAATACAAAAGCTTGTCCCAATCCGGATTGCAGAGGCGTTTCCAGGCGATGCTGTGGCACATAACAATGCAGCAAAGCTAACAGCTGCTGCCATCTTCGGATCTGGTGCTGACCCCAGAATGGCATTTGGTGTGTACTCGGGCAAAGCTTACCCCATGCCTGGTAATCCCTCTCCTCGGCTCTTTCGCAACAATATGTGGGATATCAATACCTGGCAGGTCCCTGGCTACCGTGAGCTAAGGCCATCGCTTAATTGCAAAGGGGAAACATGTGCATTCTCAGAAATGCTCGCCTTTGCTGTGCCAACCCAGGCGGAACGCAATACCTTGCTGGATTGGTTGTCTTGGAATCTCCAGAATGAACACAAAAAACCAACATGGTCTGTTTTGCTTTACTCGAAGAGCAAGGGCACCGGTAAATCAACAATTGGTGAAGTTTGTGCTGCGCTGTTCGGAGCGCACAATACAGCTCCTGTAAATGGCATAGAAAAACTGACCCAACGCTTCGCAGCCGACGTTTTGAGCAAAAAGTTTGTCTTGGCAGAAGAAGTACACATCTCCAGCCATACGGCGGAAGGGAACGCCCTCAAGGATCTCATCACAAACAGAACGATCTCTGTGGAGCCAAAGTACCAGTCAGTTGTCACAATACCTCAAACATCATGCTTTCTGTTTACCACCAATCACAAACCCTTGTGGCTCGAAGGAGGGGAGCGCCGGTATTACATCA
>Ga0255775_1003597_pt1 | contig 12741 bp, 12 predicted proteins | sample 011ome_26_FD_179973 | JGI IMG/M metagenome (GOLD analysis project Ga0255775, IMG submission 179973) | Coastal salt marsh microbial communities from the Groves Creek Marsh, Skidaway Island, Georgia - 011511BT metaG (version 2) | ecosystem: Environmental > Aquatic > Marine > Intertidal zone > Salt...
GATGCAACCCAGTTTGGGCACATATTTCCAGCTCGCTGATTATGGTGGTATTGGTGCCCTAAAAAATTTACCCGATACCTCAGCTGCAGAAATGCTTACCCGAGAGTACGGGGTTGCGGCCATACCATTATCGGTTTTTTACGCCGATCCACCTGATGATCAAAGGCTGCTGCGCTTTTGCTTTGCCAAGCATGACGAGACCATAGCAGAAGCCGCAACTCGATTGGCCAAAGGATTGGCTGGGGCTGCGCAGGGATGAAGCTAGCTTTTTTACAGACTGAGTTAGTTTGGGAAGATCCAGCAGCGAATAGGAAGGCGATTTCGGATGCGCTTTTGGCCCTAGAGGCGATTGATCTGCTCGTTCTGCCTGAAATGTTCAGTACGGGGTTTTCGATGCGTGCGAGCGCGCTGGCCGAGACCATGACAGGAGAAACCCTCAATTGGATGGCTGAGACCGCGAGGACGCACAAGGTGACACTCTGTGGGTCGCTGATCATATCCTCTGCCCAAGGATATACCAATCGACTCGTGTGGATGTCGCCGACGGGCGATTTTCAGTATTACGACAAGCGGCATTTGTTCCGGATGTCAGGCGAACATGAGCACTATTGCTCGGGTGACTTGCCTATTACAACCCGGCTTAAGGGTTTTAATTGTAGACCGCTGATTTGCTACGACTTACGGTTTCCCGTCTATGCGAGGAACACAAGTAACGCGTATGATGTTTTGATCTTTGTCGCTAACTGGCCTGCCGCTCGTTCTCATCATTGGAAGACTCTGCTAGCAGCCCGAGCGATCGAAAATCAATGCTACGTGATCGGTGTCAACCGGCTCGGTCAGGATGGCAACGGGGTCGTCTATAGCGGTGATTCCTGCGTCATCGATTATTCAGGGGCCTTTTTGTTGAATGCTGAAGCTCGCCCTGGCCTTCACTATGTGGAGATCGATGCTGATGCCTTGACAGGGTATCGCGCCGACTTCCCTGCGTGGATGGATCAAGATCCCTTTGAAATTCTCGAATGAATCGGGGCGATTTTGGCTTGGGTAGAGTAGCACCCAGCGGTGACCAAGGCCCCAGAAGAGATCTGCCAATCGCATGGCGGGTCTTGGTTGACCTTGATCAGAGAACACGAGGTAAAACTTCGTTGTAAACTCGTCTGATCGGTTAAACCTCCAACAAGCTTTCATGATTGAATCGATACTCCGCGCTATACTTGACCCCATCGCCACATAGGAACCCTACGTGCTCCATTTCATCAGTCTTTGGTTTGCCGATTGGGCAGGACCTTTCCGATTGCTGTCCAGCACCATTTTTCTGACGGGCGCAGGCACAGCCCTGGCAGCAGTCGGAGTATGGTGGATGCTGCCTAAAACCTGGCATTGGTTGCCCAAGGACCGGGGCCGCGCTCACGCCGTTGGCGCTGAGCACAGTGTTGGTAAACCAATGAGCGCAGGTATTTTGTTTGTACCGATATTTGTGATGGTGGCCTTTTTATTCGTGCCCTACCATCCAAAAATTTTAGGTGTTTTGCTGTGTCTGCTGGCAGCCATGATGATTGGCTTTCTGGATGATCGGTCTGTTGGCGGGTGGAGTGAGTATCGTTTAGGTGCGCTGGATCTGCTGGTTTCAATTGCAGCAGCTTGGCTACTCTGTGGTGGAGAGGCGGTCACTTTGTGGCTACCTCTGTATAAGGAAACCATAGAGATCGGGCCCTTGCTTTATATGTTGCTGGCTACTCCCCTCCTTTGGGTCGCCATTAATGCCACCAATTGCACGGATGGTGTGGATGGTCTGTCTGCCAGCCTGACCTCGATGGCAATTTTATTTTTAGGGGCAACGCTGTATATCATCGTTGGGCATGCGGATGTCTCACGCTATCTACTGGTGCCCCACTACGCTGATGGTGCGCAATGGGCAATTCTAGCCTTTGTGATGGTCGGTACGCTGGCCGGATACCTATGGCATAATAGCTATCCCAGTGCGGTGCTCATGGGGGATTCGGGTTCTCGACCCGTTGGCTTGTTGTTGGGGGTTTTGGCTTTGGCATCAGGCAACCCCTTTTTGATCTTGGTTGTAGGCTTTGTGATTTTGGTTAATGGTGCAACCGGCATGGTCAAAGTGGTTTTGCTACGATTTTTTCGGATCCCAATTTTTAAGAATATTCGCTATCCTCTGCATGATCATGTGCGGCACAACATGGGATGGTCGAATAGCCAAGTGTTAGTGCGTTTTATGATCCTTCAGGCAGTGGGCACGCCAATTTTATTGGTACTGCTGCTCAAGGTGAGATAGGTCCGCTGGCACGACACCTCGGGTAAAAAATTCTTTTGCCGTCAACCCGCTGAGGCAATGCCTGAAACGCGCACAAACCGCTGGTTTAACCTCGCGGAGACGACTCGAGGCTGAAAACAGCCTCCAAGGAATCACTCAGAAAGGGCCGCCATCGCTTTCTTCCGTCTCTATCCTTTATTCGATGGACTTACGCAGACCAATAGCGAGGCCATTATTAATCGCCTCGATCCTATGCGTAACCCGGTGAGCGGTCATGCTCAGGATTAATACGTGCCGTTAAGATATGGTCTTCCCAGACGCCATTAATTTTAAACGCGGCACGCGCCCGGCCTTCAACGACGAATCCTAGCCGTTTGAGTAGTTGGCCACTTCGGGCATTATGCGGCAGATAGTTGGCCATTATTCGATGCAGCCGAAGGGTTTGAAACATGTAGTTACAAGCAGCGGTCAGCCCTTCTTGCATGAAACCTTGACCTTCAAAAGCTTTACCAACGGAATAACCCAAATAACAGGATTGCATGGTTCCCCGGGTAATCTGTGTAAAGTTCGCAACTCCGATTACCTGGTTTTCGTCAGCGTTTAAGAGCGCAAATGCGCAGCTTTCGCCTCGCTCAAAGTCGAGTAGATTCGCGCGCAATTGCGCGCGCCAGTAGGGCTCTGTGTAGAACTGTGGTGAACGAGTCGGTTCCCAGATCGCAAGATGGTCTCGGTTGTCGTTGCGAAATCGCACCATGAGCTCGGCATATTGGGGCGCCAACAAGGTTATGACTAATCGCTCTGTTTCGAGGCGTGGCGGTTGATGATAAGCGCGTTCCACCTTAATTATTTCGCCGCTTGACGTCGCCTGGCACTAGGCGAGGCCGTTCGCTTAAGTTGGAGGATGGTGTAGGACGTTTGTTGATATTGGAAACGGCTGACGGCCACAAAACCGAGGCGATCATAAATTCTGAGGGCCCGATTGTTGAAACCCGCAACAGTCACTCGCAGTGCTTCGGGCGCAAAGCGCTCGTAGGCAAAATCTCTAATAGCCGAGACAAAGTCAAAGCCGAACCCCGCGCCGGTTAGATCCGGCCTAAGGCCAAGCCCAAGATCGAGCGCCTCTGCCTGGTAATCACCTCCCGGGAGTTGGCCATCAGGTCCAAAGGATGCATAACCAATCAACCCTGTCTCGGTTGTGATGCTGTGAAACTGCCATTCAGGGGCGATCAGGTTTTCGATAATGCCAGCGGTGAGTAATGGCGGATTATAGAAATCATAAGGGGGCGGATAACGCCACAACAAAATTTCTTCTGCCTCCGATCGAGACAGGGGCGTAAAGGCCATCTTGGTTCGCGTATTCATCCGACGCTGTAGCCACCATCAACGGGTAAAGCCACCCCCGTGACAAAGTTAGCACTTTGAGAAGCTAAAAATACGGCGGCACCGCCGAGCTCATCAGGCAGTCCAAATCTTCCTGCGGGTGTCCTAGCTTCGATACCCTTCATAAAGGGTGCGTCTTCTTTCACGGCAGCGGTTAAGTCGGTGTCAATCCAACCAGGTAAAATTGCATTGACCTGAATGTTATCGGGGGCCCAGGCGACAGCCAGCGCCTTTGTCAATTGAACCACCCCCCCCTTGCTGGCACTGTAAGACGTGACTCTAGCGCCGCCGAAAAGCGAGTACATCGAACCTATATTAATGATTTTTCCGGGGTGACCGCTGTTGCTTTGGTGCTTCAGATCTGGAAAAGCCGCTTGGCAGAGTTGAAATACAGATTTTAAATTGGTGTCGAGAACGGTATCCCATGCAGCGGCGCTAATCTGCTCTGGCGGCTCGCCAATGGCAATGCCAGCATTATTCACCAGAATATCAACCGGCCCCATGGTCTCTCGTACCTGGTCGAGCAGCGCAGTCACAGAATCAGCATCATTCACATCACAGACTGTCGCGCCGCATTGACGATTAATTTCTCTAAGCACATTTAAAGCGGCCGCATTTTTCTCAGAATTGCGACCAGAGATCATAACCTGGGCGCCCGCTTCTGCGAGCCCTTTGGCAATGCCCAAACCAATACCGCCATTACCTCCGGTGACAATGGCTACGGTACCAGTTAAATCTAAAGTTTTCATAGCTGACTAGCCTTCGTAGATGAACAAGGTCAAACTATGGTGTCTTCTCGAGGGAACTGCAATGACCGACGCTTATTTTTACCAAGATCCTTACGCCAAAACGCTGACGGCTAACTTGATGTCTTGGTCTGAAAATGAATTGGTTTTTAACCGTTCCATATTTTATCCCTTAGGAGGTGGCCAGCCAGGGGATACAGGCCGATTGTCATGGGATAATCGTGAAGTTACGGTTGTCGATACTCGAAAGGATTCTGAAAGTGGCGAAATTCGACACCTGATCGAGGCTCCGAGCTTTGAGGATCGGCCAGAGGTAGGCACCCCGATGACTTTGACGCTTGATTGGGATAGGCGTTATCGTCACATGCAGATGCATACGGCCATGCACCTGCTAGGTGCTCTGATACCCGCACCCGTCACCGGTGGCCAAGTAGGTGCAGATAAGAGCCGACTGGACTTTGACATCGCTGGGCTAAGCCTTGACAAAGATGCCCTCACCGAGCAGCTGAATGCGCTTATTAACACTGGAGCGGCGCTATCTTTTGAGTCAATCTCAGAGGCGCAATTAGCATCTGAACCTGAGCTGGTTCGTACTATGTCGGTTGCGCCGCCCCAAGGAGCCGGGGACATTCGGATGATCCGCATTCCCAATATTGATTATCAACCCTGTGGTGGCACGCACGTCCGCTCGCTCACGGAAATTCACCCGCTCAGAGTGAGCAAGATCGAGAACAAAGGTAAACAAAATAGGCGGGTTCACATTGTCTTCCAACAGTAAATTTATGGGCCCTGACGTCTGGTGCGTTGTTAAACTCCTCACGGTGATTAAGAAAGTTCAATCACTGGTGCTTAGCGAGGTATTTTAATGTCGAGCGACAATGTTTTTGAGACGGTGATGCGCGCGTTTGATATCTGGCTCGCTAGTGCTGCTGAATTCGCCTGGGGCATGCCGCTCGTTATCCTGATCTTAGGTGGAGGGTTTTATTTTCTGGCCTTGTCTCGCTTCTTACCTTTTCGCTATCTCGGACATAGCGTTGGCCTTTTGAGCGGGCGGTACGACCGAGCTGATGATCCCGGCGACATCACCCACTTTCAAGCATTATCGAGTGCGCTGGCAGGCACGATTGGGATGGGCAACATTGCAGGGGTTGCCGTTGCGATTACCGTCGGCGGCCCTGGCGCCGTTTTTTGGATGTGGATGACAGCAATCGTTGGTATCGCAACAAAATTTTTCACCTGCAGTTTGGCGGTGATGTTTCGAGGCTATGATAGTCAAGGACAGATCCAGGGCGGTCCGATGTATGTGATCACCGAGGGCCTAGGTCCCCGGTTTAAACCCTTGGCGACCCTGTTTTGCTTAGCAGGGGTTATCGGTTGCTTGCCTCTAGTGCAAATTAATCAGTTAGTGCAAACCGTTCGTGAGGTCGTGTTTATCGATCAAGGTTGGCTTGACCCAGTGAATAGCACCCAATTTAATCTTATGGCGGGGTTGGTATTGGCGGCTATCGTCGCTTCGGTAATTTTTGGTGGGTTACATCGAATTGCAGCAGTGGCTGGCAAGCTGGTGCCAACGATGGCGCTGCTATACATAGGTTCAGCGCTTTTCGTGGTGCTAACCCACTTAGATCAAGTGCCATCAATTTTGTGGTTGATTGTCACTGATGCGTTTAGCGGCACTGCGGTTGCGGGGGGTGCCATTGGTGCTGTGATATCCAATGGCGTTCGACGAGGCGTTTTTTCAAATGAAGCAGGCGTTGGCACTGAAGCGATGGCGCATGGTGCCGCCAAAACCCAAGAACCGATCCGTGAGGGATTGGTCGCGATGGTTGGTCCGATTATAGACACACTGTTCATTTGTACCTGCACAGCCATCATGATTTTGTTGACCGGCGTTTGGCAAACCGGCGATGCCAATGGCGTGACCTTAACCGCGAGGGCTTTCGAGGCCTCTATCCCTCACGTCGGACTTGGGATTCTTGTCATCTGTATTATTGCTTTTGGGGTGAGCACCATTTTTAGTTACAGCTACTACGGCGCAAAGTGTTTGGGGTTTTTAATTGGCGCCGATCGACAGCATTATTACAACTACCTCATTGTGGGCATGACGGTGGTTGCTGCGCTCATGTCCATAGATGCGATGGTGAATTTAATTGACCTTGCCTTTGCCTGCATGGCGATCCCGACAATGACCTCTGCCCTTTTGCTCAGTCGTCGCGTTATGGACGCAGCCAGAGACTATTTCGGTCGCCTTGATGAGATCCACAAAGCCCGCGCAGACTGAGTTTTTGGGTTTCAATTTTTACGAACAGTCGCTTAGGGCCATGAGCATCAGCGTTGAGCGACTGGGCTATGAGCGGGCTCGATGCCTACATTTAGTAAATACCGGCCTCCAGGCCCGCGGCAATACTCAAGCCTAATTCAAAGCACTTTGCGAGGTCTGCTTCTGTCGGTTCCCCGACAATAATGATCGGCGGCTGCACCTCTTTTAATCGATAGCCTGTGCAAATCCTCCGAATGCTAGACAACGCACCTTGGCCATCGAGTCCCGTACCAATGACGATACTCATGCTGCGTCCGGCAACTTGGCCCTCGGTTGGGTAGAATGTGCGCTCAAAAAAATCTTTTAGGGCGCCTGCCATATAGCCAAAATGCTCCGGGCTGACAAAAATCGTGGCATCGGCCCATAGCAAATCATCGGCGTCTGCTTCAAAAGCGGACCGAATCTCAAGGTCCAGTTCAAAGGGTTCACTGCTGACGCCGCGCTTAATTGCCTCTACCAGCTGAAGATTGGTCCCACTCCGACTATGGTAGATGACCAAGAGATGTTTGGCTGGTGCGCTCATGCAGACTCTGACCGACGTTCTAATCGAATCGCATTTGCGGATATGGGGCGGTAAAACGGCACTTCTAAATTGGTCTTAGCAACAGCATCCCCGTAGACCCTACCTGCGCCATCAAAACGACTTTGATGGCAGGGACACTCAATGGGTGCGCCGCGCTTGCCAGCATCGATGGCAACCTCACAACCCAGATGAGTGCAATTACTAAAAAAGATAAAGACGTCATCGCGATGAGACCGCTTTTCATTACGGGCAAAATCAGGTTGGCTTGATTGGGCGCTTAAAGGGTCTTTTAAGGGGATCGGTTCTGAACGATGCCAGGTTAGACCTCGCCGAAACACGATGACTCTACGGCCTAACCAAGGTACTGCTTTCCAGTCGCCGACACCAAGATCGCTATAGTCGACCTCTAGGGTACCGTCCGAACTAAGACCCGGCATTAATACTTTGAAGAACGGATACGACAGAAACCCGAGGCCCGTTACGCCAAAGAGTTGTACGATACGAGTTAGCAGTCTTCTGCGGCCATTCGTTGAATTGCTTGGCATGAAAAGCGTCATCTGCGAGTATGATTCGTTATTATTGCAGAGCTAACCTAGAAGGCATACCCGCCTTCGTTTCTCAGTGATGCATGATCTAAAGGTATACGATTTATGAATCATCGATTATTGGCGATCGACTTAGATGGCACCCTTCTCGTGGGCAATGATTTGCCGTCAGCGCATAGAGACGCGCTCGAAGGTGCGATTGAACGAGGCTTTCGAGTCATTATCGCTACCGCTCGTTGGCGGCAAATGGCAGAACGTATTCAGCGACTTTTTGGTAGTTCAGATCTCATTATTGCTTGTAGCGGTGCTCAGCTATTTAATCCAAAAACTCAAACTGACCTTGTCGATATTAGATTGCCGGGTGAGATCGCAGCGAAAATGGGTGACATTGCATTGTCTTCGCAAGGGTTCGCGAGCGCTACCACCGATAATGAAACACTGATATATACCAATTCAGAATTGGTCGCAGAGGCGCCGCCTAAGCCATTGAGGCGAGTGACTGCCTGGCCAGATTTTGTTCGCGCCCCACCAAGGATTATGACTGCCCAAGGCGACGACATGGTCGCCGGAATTAAGGATCTGTTAGGAAACCAACCTAATCATGGCGTGCTTGCGCTTGAGTCCTTAGGTCCTAAAGGCCAAGTTGTGCTGACGATTACTGCATCAAGTGCTAGTAAAGGCGGCTGCCTTCGAGCTGCCTGCGAGACGCTCGGCATTAGTACCCATGAAGTCATTGCCTTCGGTGACTCGGAGGGAGACCTGGATCTCTTTGCCGTAGCGGGTTGCGCGGTTGCCATGGGCCAATCCAGCGATAGAATCAAGCAGGCCGCGGATTATGTCACCAAAGCCAATTCAGAATTTGGCATCGCAACGTTTTTAGATCAGTACTTCAGTGGGAATCTCGATGATGTTAAAACGTGAGATCGCAACCGCGCATCGACCGCTGATAATGTATCAGAATCAGCCAACAGGGCTCGTCAAAGGGCTGGTGTATATCGCGCACGGTATGGGAGAGCATGCCGCGCGGTATGAGCCGGTCATGGCCAGGTTCGCCGAAGCAGGCTTCCTTGCTGTGGCCAATGATCATCGAGGGCACGGCCCTTCAGCCAATCTTGGGGATTTTGGCCGTGAAGGCTGGGCTGGGATTGTCGCGGATACTCGGACGATTTTAGATCACCTAGTCGAGGACCATCCGAATTTACCGCTTGTCCTTATGGGGCACAGTATGGGGGCGATGCTGGTGCAACAATTTTTTCACAACCTGCCAGATCAGGTGGCTGGCATTTTGCTCTCAGGCTCTCCTGGGAAAATGCCGTATATTGTGTCGGCGATTTTTCAGAAAATTATCGCATTTGAGCGTTGGCGCACCTCAGGAGGATCAAGCCCGGTGGTTGACTATCTGATTTTTGGGTCATCAAACCGAGGGTTTAAAACAGCGAAAAATGCCACTGGGTTTGAGTGGCTGAGTCGGGATCAAGCGGTCGTCAATGCTTATTTTGCCGACCCTCTGTGTGGTTTTGTCCCTAACACAGCGAGTCTTAGCGGGCTCTTTCAGGCTGAAGCTGAGCATTGGGACTTGGCGCCCGACACCAAATTAAAAGCAATGCCAATATATCTCGTCTCAGGCGCGGACGATCCAGTTCACAGTGATCAGCAAAATCTGTCGCGGTTGATCGATTGGTTAACAACCGCTGGCGCCACCCTTGATATCGACATCTACCCTAATGGCCGTCATGAAATGCTGAATGAGACCAACCGAGACCAGGTCGTTAATCAAATTATTACATGGATGAACAAGGTCATTTCGTAAGCGATTCCAATTGAATCCAAATCGCGTCAATTAAACACAAGTCCTAATGGATTACCCCCTAAGGATGACCAAACCTTTTTACCAATGACCAATGTTTTCCATCGATAGCCAAGGTTCTGTTGGAGGAAGCGGATCGCCATCTTGCAACAGTTCAATCGAGATATGGTCGGGCGACCGAACAAACGCCATACGGCCGTCCCGAGGCGGCCGATTGATGGTGACCCCGTGGTCTACCAGACGTTGACAGGTGTCATAAATGTTATCCACCGAATAGGCGAGATGCCCGAAATTACGGTCTCCCTCCCCTAAGGCGTCACCGTCCCAGTTGTACGTCAGTTCTACTTGAGCCGAGGGGTCCCCAGGTGCGGCTAAAAATATCAAACTGAACCGCCCTGCCTCGATATCGTGCCGACGCACGAGCGTCAGTCCCAAGGCATCACAATAAAACTGTAACGATGCATCAACATCGCTGACCCGAACCATGGTGTGCAAATATTTCATATTATGCTCCTCTATCGCTAAGCGCTCCTTATCCAAACGACAATCGCTACGTCCCTACTTAAGATCTCGCCATTTTATAATGCATTATGCACCGGTCGGTCTGCCTTTGCCGACTGAAACCCGCCTACAAAAATTGGCGATGTGAATAATTGACTGCCATCTTGAAGCAGTATTTGAGCCGTATAGTAGTCTCCCGGCCGGGTATCGCTTTGATCAATTAAGGCTGCAGTGAATGTACGAGAGCTGTCATTGCCTTCAGTATCCGCTGCGATGTCATCGATCGATTGGTACCAAAGGTGGATTTCATCTTCATAACCATCGACGCGCAACATTCTTTGTATGCCTTGCCCCAATAAATCCTTAAGAATAAAGCTTTCTTGAAAAGCCGGTGTCGGTACTGACAGTCGACCAAGATCAGAAAATGTCAGATCTTCAAAACCCTCCGCAATGTTTAAGGTTACGCGAGGGCTTTCGATTTCTACGTCTGGCTCTCTGCTTCGCTCATCGCTGTCGACTATAACTTTACTCGCTTCTGGCGTATTTAGCGGCGGGATTCGAACATCGATACCAATCAAGCTGCCCAAGCCATGGGTCCAGGTAAGAAAATCAACGTGACCCGAATTGGTGTCATAGCGGAGGCCGTTTCCTTCAATTTTGATGAGCTGAGGGGCGTTGGCTGAGATTAACCTTGCATGATCAATGCTGATCCTCCCAAGCCACTCTCGTCCGTTTCGAGGCTCGGTAATACCCGGTGCGCGCGGCTTCGAATCAGAGGCCACATACAAATACAATCGGCCAGTCGTCTCAGAAACGTTACGTTCAGAGGTCGATGCTGTGGCGATGGCTGGATCACTTGCATCAAAAGCGAGCTGCTGCAGAACCTCGCCATTACGATAGATGCGAGCCCATAGGGGTGGGATGTCTGACTCGACCGAGAGTTTAAGATCACGTAAAGGACTGTTTTGAGCTCTACCAAACCGTGTGCCATTGATTGAAAAAGTGAGTCCAGCCCGAGCACCGCTCGAGACAAAAGTTTGGCCCAATCGCAAGGCGGATAACCAATCCTGCCCTTTATGCACCCAAAGCCCCGTTACAGGCGAGGTGCCACCCGCTCTGGGCGAGAAGCTGTCGCGAGTGCTGACGACGCCCAAAGTATTACCCAGCTCGGCGATTCTCTCCGTGAACCATTGGTGCCCACTAGCACCTACTAACTGCTGCACCAATGACAATTTGTGCAAGCGTCTGTCACTGGTAGATTCCGGATGGCCGATTAAGAGCGGATCCTGGCCTGCAATTAAAATTGAGATTTGGCCCCCTGATTGAATCGGCGCAAAATCACTGTAGAGCCCTGGTAATTCGGCGGTAGCGGCAGTCGATAGGCTTCCGGCCTGATCGTCGCTCGAAACGCCGGCATATGACCTAGTAACAAAGCTGCGAGCCGCTGGCTCAAGCACTTGGGTCTGAGTCAGAGCGGCTTCAGGGATGGGCATCACTTCAAGGTTTATCGCTTCAGTGTTGGTCTGCAGGCGTGTTGGTGCTCGCGGCAAGGCATCGCTAACCTCGCGGCCCGTTTCGTAAAGCTCGTCCCGCGGAGACTCGACTAGGGGGGCGGTGGAAATGTTGTTTGGCATTTCGCTCGTGACTTCATGATGCTTCACTTTAACATCGGTAGCCCCTAGCTGGGCCTGCGACTGTAGCGTTTCAGGAGAGAACTCAAGCGTTGAGCGCGGCGGATCGGCTCGTGATAGCCCGTCTGGCACTACCCTATCTGGTACTGCCCTCTCTGGCAGGATCTTTAACCAACGGTTGATAGACGATGCTGTGAAGTCGGTCCATAGCAGCTGCGCTTCAGGCTGATCGATAACTTGAATAAAAATTTCATCACTTTTTAGGCCGCCGCCAGGCGAACGGGCAAGAAATCGATATTCTCCAGGTTCGTCAAGGACTAATTGCTCGTCAAAAGTCGAATTATCCACCGCAATTTCTGAATGTAACTTGTTGTTTATAATAAGGTCTAAAGAGCTCACGGTGCTCGCGCTGATATGTCCATAGCGATCGGTCAGCGTGCCATGTAAGTCAAAGGCTTGACCCACTCCGACAGAGCCAGGCAGATCTAGATGAATAACCGTAGCCGGCCCTGCTACGGTTTCACGGACCTCAGAGACCAGGCGCTGAGGCGCATCATCCTCAGGCCTTTGGATTGTAACTGGCAGCGACAGCGGCGCCAGTGCGGACTTGTGCCTGGTTAGGTTTTTATAGCCAATTTCAAAACGGGTTGCTGGAGGTAATGTTGGGCCTATGAGCTGAAACTGCAGTTGTGACCCAGTGATCCCCGCTTTTGTATCTGGGAGGTATTGCCAGTGATCTCGAACACTCGCTTCCAAGACCACGAAGTTTGGTGCAGCGCTATCAATCATTTGGTACCAAGCGCCCATTGCCTGATAGGGTCCTAAGCTCAAAATGCTGCCCGTTGGGATTGATTGATCAAGCAAAATTATTTGTGTCACAGAAATTGGCGCGGTGATATCCAGAGGTTGTGCGCGGGCGTAAACACTTCTGCCTAAAGGCGCCGCTTCATCCCTGACCAAAGAAGCGGTAGCAGCAACTCCATTCGACGTATCAGCGATTGCTGGTTGTTTCGTCT
>Ga0255775_1003602_pt1 | contig 12726 bp, 13 predicted proteins | sample 011ome_26_FD_179973 | JGI IMG/M metagenome (GOLD analysis project Ga0255775, IMG submission 179973) | Coastal salt marsh microbial communities from the Groves Creek Marsh, Skidaway Island, Georgia - 011511BT metaG (version 2) | ecosystem: Environmental > Aquatic > Marine > Intertidal zone > Salt...
CGAGACGACGCCGATGATGCCCCACGCGCGCCCGCGCCGGCATCGATGCTCACGCTGGATGATTTAATTCTAGGCGGTGGTGGCGGTGCGCGCGCGGCGGCAACGACGACGGCGGCGGCGAGACGAGAGGAGGCAAAGCCGGCGCCGACGGGGACGTTGTTTTCGCGAGCGCCCGTGGTGGTCACTGGATGGGACAATCCGCATCGTCGTGCCGAGCCGCGCGGCGGTGCGGGTGGTGCGAATGGTGCGGCGCGCGTGGGCAATGGTGATGGTGGGCTGGGCGCGCGTAGAGGTCCTGGTCGACCGCCCAAGGCGGATGAGCGACGACGCGAGGCGCCAGAGCCGCGACGGCGACATCCGGCTCGTCCGACTGAATTAGCCGGTGCACGCGCCGCAATCGGTGTGGTTCGCGATTACGTCGATTATAACGCCGGGTATTTGTCGCCTGATGACGTCAATGCGGATATGGATGCGCCGCCGTCGCCAATTCGTGGGTTTGCGCAGCGTTTGATGTCGATGGATGACGAAGACGGAGCGCGCGGCGGAGGCGGAGGCGCGCAAGAGCGAGGGAATCACGCGCGAAAGCGCGCGACAACCACGCGGAGCCCCGATCCTCAAGATGCGTATGCGTACGAACAACAGAAGAAACGCGCGCGGGCGAAACGTGCGACGATGAAGGAGGCGGAGGCACTCGTCGCGGCGGCGGCGCGAGTCAAGCCGCGCGCGATGAGTCCCGACAGCGACTCGGGCGCGCCCGGGTCAGCCTCTCGCGCGGGTCGCGCGCTACACGCCCCGCAAGCGTTCTGGGCGAGTGGGAAGAAGCGTGAGAAGGATGTTGCACGCGCCGGGCGAAAAACTGCCGCGATTTGGAGCGATGATGATGACGATGATGAAGAGGATGACGTTCGCGCCGCCGTGGGCGTCGGCGGTCGCAACGCAAACGCCGAGCGCGCATTACATAGAATTAGAAAGGGTGCCGTTCCAGTACCGCAAAATCGCAAGCGCGGTGCGCGCGACAAACGCTCTGGTGTGGGCAACGACGAGCGCAAGGGTAAGCCAGGGCCGAAACCAGGTTTGGCGGCGGCGAAAAAGGCGGCGATGATTGCGGCGGGCATCCCGATTCCGGTGTTGCCGCCAGGCGTCAAGCGCGGTCGCGGACGTCCGCCGAGAAGCATGCTCATCGTTCCTGATGGACCGGTGAATTCGCAATTACCTCCCGCGGTGATTAGAAACATCAGTAAAGTTGATCCGAAGATTGTACGGAAAATCATTCCCGTGGTCACGGCGAAGAAGAATTTCACGAGCGATGACGACGAGGACATTGATGAGGATGAATTCGACGTTCCCGCGCCGCAACCGCCGAGCGATGTACCAGTTGCGTGTATCGCGTGCGGTCGCGACGATGAAGATCACAAAATGCTCCTGTGCGACGGTTGCGACAAGGGCTACCACACGCACTGTCTGGTTCCAAAACTTTCCGTCATTCCCGACGCCGAGTGGTTTTGTTACGAATGCGTCACCGCCAAGCGACCTAAAACAGCCGCCGCCGAGGCATTCGAGCGTCGACAAGCTGAGAAAGCTGCATCGGCACTCGCCGCCGTGCGTTACTCGCCACCAGCGCATCAACGTGTGAGCGACAAAGTCAAACTCAACGGCGAACGCAAGCTCAAGCCCGGTCCGAAACCAAAATCCATTACTGGACGACAATCGTTCGACACCAACGTCATCGTCGAGCGCAAGAAACAAACATCGTCATCGGCAAAGCGAAGCACGGATGAGAAGCGACAGGTTGGGCGTCCGAAAAAGGATCCGAACGCGTGGACGGAGGAGCAAATTGAAGCGTTGCAAAACGCGCAAGTACGCGTCGACCTCGGGCGTAAAAATTTCTGGACCGAAGTCGCGAGTTACGTCCCGGGTAAGAACGCGCAGCAGTGTAAAGAGCAGGTCTACGCTGGCCTAGGCGTAGGTGGGAGCGGTGATGAGAACACGCGCCCCGAAAATCACGACGAGGATGCGCACGAAGAAGAAGACGTCAACGAAGAAGGCGACGACGACGATACCCAAGCCCGTGGCACCAACCCAACGACTAGGACGTTCCTCACACCAACCAAGCCAGCGACATCGAGCGCAAATGTCGAACGATGGCGCATGCGTCGCCCTTCGGATGATTTCCGAGCCTAGATTAGACATCAAAGACGCCTTTCGTTCAAAACGTGTAACAACCAGCGGCGCCAGACGTCACAACTCGACATGCGAGACGCCACCTTTGGTGCCATCGCTCTCGCCGCTCTCACCTCGCTCTTCGTGTATTACACCGTTTGGGCGCTCGTCACACCGCTCATCGACGCCGGGCACCCGGTGCTGGCGTACTTTCCGAAACACTCGGACGCCGTCGCGTGGCCTGGCTTTGCCGGCGTCGTCGTGACGTTTGGAAGTTTCTTCTTAATCGGCGCAGCCATGCTCGCGCACACGCCGGTGGCGAAAGCGAAACGCGCGTAAGGTTTTCACGGTTGCGACGCGAGCGGTGCGGGGACGACTACGATGTGGGCGCGCGCGTTGGACGAGAGGTTGGCTCGAGCAATGGCGTCGGCGTTGAGAGACGAGCTCAGCCGTCTCTCTCTCGACAACGACGCGGACGCTGTGCGAAAGCGATATGAAGATAACGTTGATGCACAAACGCGCGAGCTCGAGGCGCTCGTGGCGGTGTTTGCCGAACGCGCTTTCGGGGAGGATGCGGAGAAGATTCGCTTGGCGTTGGAGAGCGGAGAGACAGTTGAGCTCGTGTCTGACGTCTCTGCGCCATATCCGCGCATCGAGCTCGCGCTGAGCGTGGATATGGATGATGATGCATGTGTGTGTGTGATTTGTGCGGATGGTGCCCTGGAGGTGCGGGCGCTGCCGATGATGTTTTTAGATGTGACACTGCCGCGCGAGTATCCGAGCACGGCGGGGCCGATTTTCATGCTGCGCTGCGATTGGCTATCGAGTAGCCATTTGAGTGCGCTCTGCGCGAGGTTAGATGCAATCGTAGAGGATGAGACGACGCGTGGCGAACCTGTGTTGTTTGAATTGGCGGAGTATTTACAATCGAACGCGTTGCGTGAAGTATTGTTGAACGACAACGGGGCGTTGGATTTGGCCGCGAGCGCGCCTCTGGGGTGGGGCACTAGCGACGATGATGGCACGAGCATGTCGTTCGAAGTTGACATGCGCGCTATTGCAATGGCACGAGATGTTCAAGAAGCAGAGTTTAGCATTTTGCGCGCAGATGCATCGGCGCGCAGACACGCGTTTTTAGAGAGCACGAATAATACGTGCTGCGTCTGTTTAGCTGACGACATCCTCGGACGAGATTTAAGGCGTCCTTCAGGGTGTCAACATTGGTTGTGCGTCGACTGTGTCAGACGTATGGCAAGCGTACACGTTCGTGACGGGTCTGTGACGCGCTTGATTTGTCCCGAGCCGGGCTGCTCGTCAACGTTTTCGCCGCTCATCATGCGCGAAGTTTTATCGAACGAAGATTACGAAAAGTATGACACCATGCTGTTGTCAAAAACTTTAGACGCAATGCCTGATTTAGTGTACTGTCCGCGGTGTGAACATCCGGTGCTCGAAGACGAGGGTGACGGTACGCACTGCGGGCGGTGCCCGGGATGTATGTACGCGTTCTGCACACTATGTCGCGATGCCTATCATCCACCGAGCATCGAGTGCCTAAACCCGCAGCAAAAGCTCGCTGTGCTCGAAGCACGCCGGGTGGGTGATGAGAAGATGTCTGCCGAGGCGCTCAGAAAATATCGAGAAGACCTCGCAGATGCGGCTGCGCAAGCGTACGTGACGCAAAAAGGTCGCTTGTGTCCGACATGTGGTGCTGGCGTTGTCAAAAACGAAGGTTGCAACAAGATGACATGCGCGTGTGGGAGTTACTTTTGCTGGTTGTGTGGCGACAAGCTCAGTGGTGACGGGTATGCACATTTCCGCAACGTCGACGGCGAAGAAGGCACGAGTGCGTGTCGACTCTTTGACCTGGAAGAGATCGAACGTTTCGAGCGAGAAATGGCCAACATGCATCTCAACGGTGGACGGGGTGTGAACTACGGCGATGCTGGGCCGCGTGGCCGACCCGCTGACATTGTACAATGCATACGGTGTAAAGCTGCAAATGGTCGATTTGACAACAACAACCACGTCACGTGCTGGGCGTGCCAAACTTCGTTTTGTGCCGCGTGCCGCGCCGTCGTTCCCCGGGGAAGCAATCATTATGGACCCGGTGCGGGGAAATGTAAACAACACGCGCCGCTCGCGCGATAGCCATGTAAATCCTCGATGCTTAACTGTACTAAACCTCTGCAGCCGTCGCCAGCCGTCGCGCAAGAAAATGCTCTTTCACCTAGGTCTGGTGCTAATAATCTCTACAATTGTTTACAAACAGGCGCACATGACATCTACAAATTAGCCTCGCCCGTTATCCGGCGCACCCATGCCCGCCGCCATCTCGGCGTCGCGCTCGCTGTGCGGCGCCGGCTCATTCTTCAACCTTTTCACCGCGCGCTTATACTCCTTCGTCTTCATATGCGCCGCCAACGCCTCAGCACTGACAAATCGGCGTCCCGTAGCCGTCGCGTAAAACTGCCCGATATCTTCATCACCCTCTACTTTATCCGCTTGCTCGATGAGCTCTAGAGACGTCGCGCCAGGTTTTCGCGTGGACGGGTCGGCGAGCTCCGCGTGGTATGCCTCAAACACAACATCCGCGTGCGTCGTGCTCACAAACAGCGCCCGTCGAGACGTTTTACACAAGTGCGTCTTTGTGTTTCGTCCTTTGGTTTTACGTTTAACTTTGGAACCTTTCTTCGAACCCATGTCTCGCGTCGAGATGTGGGGCTGCTGCACACGGGACGCGCGCGCTTTTCCGTGCGCGTCTTAAATTATGGCGACGGTGCGCGTACGCGTAGTTCGTACCCATCGCGATCCATCGTGCGTAAAGTAATTGAAATTCGATGTCCGCGCTCGAAATCGGCGGTTTCGAAATCGGTGTCGACGGTTCCAGGCGCTATGCCGTGCGCGAACGTCCAACGCGCTTCGCCAGAGAGCACCAAGACGTCGCCCGGATCGAGCCGCACGCGCACTGGCGGAACCGACGCGTCTGTTGCGTAAAAGTCCATCATGACGCTCGATTTCAGCGACACACTACATATGACGTCTCCAAAAGCGTGCAAGTCGACGTGAGGCGTTAAACCGTCAACTTTGCTGTACTGGTTCACGATGCACTGACAAAAGTTGAACGCGTCGTCGGTGGTGTCCGAGGCGGCGAACGCGTGGCTGTCAATAGCGAGCGATTTAATCTTCTGCCCCAGGCGCATCACCCAAGTCGGAAGTGGGCTGAAACACATCGCTTGCGAAGACGAAAGCCAACGCTCGGCGTTGAGCGCGCGTTCGACGTCGACGAGCTCGTCGTCGGTGAACGCCCCAGAGATGTGTACCAGTCCCGCCGGGACGGCATACAGCGTGTAATTAGGGCGCATGTGTGTGTCTTTATAAATTATATAGTCGACATGACTCGTGCGATGCGTCGTTGTGTGTTGTTGTGCTATTTTCGCGTCGTCGGCCTAGCTCGAGTCGCCGCGACAAAACTCTTCTTCATCCATGCGTGTTAGGCAAACATGGCGGCTAATGAGTCCAATGCTATTTTTGTCTCTGTATTCGCGGCGATGTCGTCCTCGTCTGTGAGTGCGGCTATCATCGCTCGCGCGTCGGTGATGGTTCGCGTCGTCGTTGAGCATCTGAAATCGTCCACCGCCTTGGGTGATTTTTCAAAGTCACAGCACCGCGCGATATCCAATAGCAAGCGCGCCGCCGCCTCTTTCGCGTTGATGTCATCCGATGATAAGCATCCCGCGGCGGCGGTGATCATGTGAAATTCAATAGCACACGCCATATTGGCTTCGGATTGAGTGACGACGTGTCGAGCCAAAACGAGCGCCTTGACGCGCACCTTCTCCGAACCCGGATGCGCGATGAGTTTCGCGCACAGCTGCACGCCTTCTCCGAGTGCGAACGCTTTCTGCGCGTTGGCGTTACCGCGAATGAGACACGATAAGGCGTAGAGCGCCTTGGCACGAGCGGTATCGCCGCCGTCGCGTTGCGCGGCGTCGATGAGCGCCGACATCGCTCCGGCGCCCAATGCGTGCGTCTGCGCCTATATATGCACCAAAAAACGCGCATTCAATCGCAGTCAGTACAACACACGGAATAAAATATGTATCGCGTGAACGCGACATACGACGCACACGCCGTCTACGCGTGAGCGCGAGCGTACCTTTTCATGATTTTGCGTCGTCGTCGCCAACGCCTCCGCCGCTCCCGCCCGTAAACTCTCATGCGGACTCTTCAACGTCGCAATCAGCGGCTCAAACCCCCCAATCGTGTACAAATCCCCAGCGTTATCCACGTTCTCCACGCGCATGGTCAAATCCTCTAATAAAGCCTCGCGACGAGCGAGCTCGTCGTCATCCAACGTCGCCGTCGCGTCCACGGCGCGCAACGCCTCCGTCACCTCCTTCATGCGCTCAACCTCATTCACCAACCCGCTCGCCATGGCATCATAAAACCACTTTCGTTCTTCATCCGTAAACGTCCGCACGCCGTCACCATCTCCCGCAGACGTCGTCGCAGAGGACGTTTTCGCACCCTGTGCGATTGACCTATTCACATCATCACGATACCAATCGTCGTCAGTCGCGCCGTCGCGCCGTCGCGCGCGCGCGTCTCTCCGTGCCCGCCGCGTCGCCATCGCCCGCATCGTCGCCGTCGTCGTCGCACCATTGCAAGATGGCGTTCCAGTTGGGCGTCGCGTCCTGTCCCATGGCGCGCGTCGTTGTGACGTCATTGTCTCGCGCGCGTGTTCCACGCCATGTCGTCGACGCACACCGCGCTCGTTCGTGTCGCGCCGCGCGCGGTGGCGATGCACGCGATGCGTGCGACGCGCGCGGCGCGTGCAATGCGCGTGCGATGCGCGGTGGTGCGCGCGAGCGGGGATGATGATGATGGCGCACCGAGGGGTGAAGATTTTGGAACGAATCCGCTGACGGGCGAGGCGCTCGAGGCGAAGGGGCAGATGACCGCCATCGTGACGGGTATCGTGAGCGTTGGATTGGCGGTGGCGTATTTGGGGTTGGTGCAGGTGATGGATTCGAGGGATATGGCACCGCCGCCGCCAGAGGCGATGGGGGATGGGAGCGCGGAGTTTTTGGCGTCGCTTTCGCGAGGCGAATGAATGAAAATGAAAATAAATGAATGACGACGGGGAGATGGTGATGTGCGGTCGTGTAATACTACTACTAATGGTGACGCTGGGCATGGGTGTACGTGAATACGCAGAATAATATTTGTTTTGATATTTGAAAGAATGTGCCGACCGAATATTGTTACTACTTTTTGCGCTCGCTCGCCTGCTCGCTCGCTCGTGTTTTAATCGCGCTTGACTGGCGGTAAAACGGTAATGTTGACGTTTTCTGCCAACCATCTGAACGCGAGCTTAGCTTCTACGGCTTCGGTGCACTGGCGCCACAACTGATCCTCGTTGTATTCGGTTTGGAATTGGTCGAATTCCTCCTTGGCTTTTTGCACCTCGGCGGCGAGCTCTTCGCCGTCGACGACTAAACCTTCAAGCTTGCTCAATTCTTCGCACGCAATCGTACGACGCACGACGCGTTCGATTTCATCCTTTTGCTTGGTGATGAATTCGTTCACCATCTTCGCCGACGCGAGTTGCTGAAGCGCTTGCGGGGACATCTTCTTTTCAACTTGCATCGCCAAGAGCTGCTCCGAATACATGTCGCGCCCTTGTTCTTCGACGACTGAACGCGGAAGCTTCACGTCGCAAATCTCCGCCAACGCGTCCACGCACGCCTCATCGGTGGCGCGCTTCAAGTCGAACGCGTACTTAGCCTTGATGGCTTCCAAAATAGCCGCCTTGGCGTCAGCCATGGTTTTCATACCTGGATAAATTTTCTCCGCCAACGCATCCGTCTCCTTGGGGTACTCGCGTGCGAACAACTCCTTGACGGTCACGGTGAACTTGGCCTTGACACCGCGCACGTACGCTTGGGGCCAGTCATCAGGAAACACAATCGTGAACGACTTCTTTTCGCCGCTGAGCATGCCAGTCAAGTTTTCCAACAAGCCCGGAAGCTTAATATTGCCGTCGCCCGTGTCCAATTGGAACCCGTCTTGCTTCATGCCTTGCAAGGTGTCGCCATCGGTGCCGTCCTCGTTCACGCGCAAGGCGTCGATGTCAACCACCGCGGCATCGCCCGGGGTCAACCCACGGTCGGTGGCCACGCGCAAAGTGGACAAATCCTTCAATTTATCCAAGAGAAACTTAGCCGCGTCGGCATCCGCCGTCGAATCGTCACCGGGCGACTGCACGGTGACGCTCAACTTTTTGTAATCCCCAGTAAACTTAATCACCGGGTTCATCTCCACCAACACGTCATACTTCATCGGTTCCGCCGGAGAGCACATTGGACCAGAGAACGCGTCAAACATCTCGGTGAAATGCGTCGTAATGCGCTCGCTATCTTGCAACGCATCCGCCGCCACGAGCCCCATGGCTTCGGGGAGCGAGTTTTGCAACGCCTCCTCCACGCACGCGCTCGTAAACTCCTTGCGCCCGACGTGATTAATCAGCAACTGCATCGGAATTTTCGCCGTCTGTTTATCACCCTTCTTCGCGGAATTAAACCCAGGAATCGTCACCGTATCGTTAAACCCATCCACGACGGCGTCGTAGCACTTTTGCAGCATGCTCTCGGGCACCGTCACCTTGAGCTCCACCGCCCCGTCGTCGGGCTTATCAATCTTATCCACGACCACGCCCGAATCCGTAGTCACGGACGCCATCGCGCGCGTGCACCGCGCACCGCGCTGGGCGCCACGGTGCGGCGCCGAGCGGCGCACCGCGGTGCGCGCCGCGCGCGCCGGCTGCTGGGACACCATCGTCGTCGTCATCGTCATCATCGTAAACACTGCGACGCGCGTGTGCGTGATTCGTGCGGTGCGTCTCGGCGAGAGCGAACACACCGAGGGCGTCGACGCGTGCGCGCGAGTATGCCGCCCTAGCGCGCGTCGTCGACGTCGTCGTCGACCGCCACCGAAGGCGCTGGAAAACCTGAACGCGCGAACGGAGGGAGGGGCCCTGTGCGCACGGATACACACATAAAAAGTACATCATTAGAGGGTTGAGGTTGTAGAGTACGTATACGTGTGTGTTCTGACACGAATTGTGCGTGTTTTCGTTACGATGGGTGTGGATATACTCGTAGTGTGTATGTACTGAGGTAGATGAGCTGTTCTTTTGGTATTTTTTTAGCTAAACCCTAACACGCCGCGGTCGTTAGGGTTTAGTCTGTGTGGATGACGACGATGTGTGTGCGTCGAATGGCGATCGTCGCCATCGTCGCGCACGCCGAGGATGATGGTGGCGCCATCGTCAACATCGCGTGCGATCGCATGGGGATCTGTGTGCGCGCGTTCGCATCGCCGTGGCCGCGCGGTGGTGGACGCCGCGGCGCGTCCGAGACGGCGAACACACGTGGCATCGTCATCGTCATCGGGCGATGGGCCCGCGAGTGACGACGCAAAAGATGCCGACGCGCTCGGTGCGCGCGAGATTCCGAGCGCGAATTCCAACGCCGAGGATTGGCGCGCGTTTCGTTCGGGCTTGATCGAGCGGGAACGACGCGAGAGACGGGGTGGTGGTCCTGACGAGGCTGACGACGGGGCGTGCGATGCTGGGTCCTGGGCGCACGCGTTGCGGCACATTGAACGCGGTTCGGTGTTGCTCGGACCGGATGCTCCACTGTCGTTCGTTGATGGTGGGATTTGGACGCGGTGCGTGCTGTTGATTTTAGGACACGATGATGCGCAGGGTACGACTGGAGTGATTGTGAATCGCGAGTGCACGGATGCCGAGCGGCCGACGCTGCGAGAGTACGCGCCGGAACTCGACTTCAGCAATCCTTTGTTGAGTTCTTTGGCGACGGCGCGGTGTGGATTTGGGGGTCCAGTGATGCATGATCAGTATCCGCGATCGCTCGTGGTGTTGAGCGCGAAGGCGTGCGAGGGAGTGACGGTGGAGGTGATGAAGGGACTGTACGTGTGCGACGTCGAGGCGCTCGCGCGGCAAAAATCAAAGTTGTCCTCGCCCGTGACGCTCACCGCCGAGGACGTGACCGTGTTCGTTGGCTATGCTGGATGGACGCGTAATCAGCTGGTGGAAGAATTGGAGGATCCAAGATTTTGGACGCTCGCGGCGGCGGACGCGACGCTCTTGCGCGACGCTTTTTTTGACAGCAAACGCATGGGCTCGGAAGACAACGGCGACGAGGGGTGGATGAAAATTCGCAAGTGCTTCGTCGATATCGATGCGTAAATCGCGATGACGTGTACCAAGCGCTGGTACTACTCGGGTGTACAACAAAAATTGATGTGAAATACTACAGTACGACTACGAATACTTACGACTTCTTCCTCTTCTTCCTCTTCGCTCCACCTCGAGTTCGGATACGACGTTTACTTTTACTTTGCCCTACTGCGGCACCACTACCGCCGCCGCCGCCGCCGTTGTCGACGTTGTCGTCGTCAGTACCGGAGAACTCGCCAGTCGCCGCGAGCGTCGGCGCCGTCGCGCGCTTGCGCTCAGCTTTTTTACGCCTCTCGTCTGCCCCGCGCACGCGTTCAGCCTTTGCCTCCTCTTCTGTCTTGCCCACGCCCGTCCCGGGATCGGCTTTGCGTCGTGCGCCGTCTAAGCGCGCGTTCGCGCTCGTGATGGCGCGCAAAGTGTTCCCGAGGAACGCCACATTGGGCCTGAGCTTCGCGGGCGACGCTGTCGACGGCACCGACGTCGATGCCGGGGCATCATCGCGCGCGCCACCGGCCCACGCCGCGAGTTTAGGCGCACCGAGTGCCGCCATGCGCGCTTGAGCGCGCACGAAGCCGTCGGACATATCGCTCTCGGGGCCACTGCCCCGATGTGAGGCGCACGAGTTGGACGCTTTGCGTAGTAAAAGAATAGATATTAACCGCATCTTTTCTGATGACGCTCCAAAGCTAGTTTAATAGTTTAATACGGGCAAGCAATTGTAGTATCGACTAGGAGAAGTACTCCAGGAGCATGTTGTTTTCGGGATGTAAGCCGACGGCGGCGCGGAAAAAGTTTTCCAACATAGCGCGCTGCTTTTGCAGCGCATTGACGAGAGGCATACCTTTGGGTACTAAAGGCGCCTTACTCCAGTACGACAGCAAAACCGCCACTGGGTGTAAGTGGTGGAAGCCATCCTTTTCACCATCCGACTCGCACTTGATTTGCACGCGCGTCAACAACTCGGCTACGAGGCACAAGTCTAAAATGAGCGGCGCCGCGAGGAGCGAATCTTCGCACGTGTTGTGCATCACAATGGTGTTCGAGCCATTCATAAAGATACTGCTCGTATACTCGTCCATCGCGCGCTTGCTATCACCAACGTTGGGGACGTATTTAATCACCACCGTGTGATCGGGTTTTTCTCCAGGGGCGTATAACAAAGGATTCGAGCGCACCATGTCGTCCACGACGTTTGACTTGGAAATTTCCTTCGATCTAAACGTCTGCGGCGCGCTCAGGTTCAACCCATCATTGTTCCCGAGGTGGTTGTAACTCACAATAGACGTCGGCTTGAGACCAGCACCGACGAGGTACTCAACTAACGCAGATTTCATCTTAGTTTGGCCAGTCTTGAAATCATCGCCGCCGATGATGGATTTTAAACGCAACGACGCCTCCAACACACCAGGAACAAACGTATTTTGCGGGCTACCGTTAATGAAAGGCGTGCGCTCATCTATGCACGCCAATGCAAATAACGTGCTCGGGCTAATTTCTTCCTCTCCCGCCTTAATGGCGGCGCGCAAGTTTTCCTCGGTGTCGTGCACGCCGGCGCGCACTTCGGTGTATCGCTCCGTATTAGCCGTCCACAACACCACTACGCTATCAACCCCACTCTTGGCCTTGAAATCACGAATATCCGCACGAATTTGAGCCATTTGTTGCTCCTTAGTGCCAGTGATGACGTTTGTCGCGCGATCGGCTTGATTACTCGCGACAAATTTCGGATCAAAAATACTCGCGCGCGGCGTGAGACGCTCCATGTGCGGTCTGAGCTGACGTTGTAAATCATAGTCTAAAACCTTCGCTCGCGCCATGGCATCCGCTAAGTTGACGTTACTAATGTCCCAGCCATCAATGACGACATCGTTCGGGTTTGCCAAAGGCATCAACGACTTAAAAGGCACGTGCACTTCTTCGCCGTTGTAACTCCCGACGCGACACGTCGCGCTCTGCGTCAGCGAACCCCAATAATTCGGCTTTTGCTCACCATCTCGCGTGCGCCATCGGATGTCAAGTCTATTGGCTAATATACCACCCGTCAGCGTCGAACCATTATTCCCTCCCCAGCCAACGAGCATGAATCCAACCTTTGGCACCGCGGTTTCCGTGCGAATCACGTACTCGGTCTCTTCGGGTATGAATGAAAACTTGGACGACCCATTCTCGCCACTCTTCTTCTCCACACGCGTGCTTTGATACCTACGTCGTATGCGCATGAACACATCCGCATACGAATCCGTCAGTCCATCATTTCAAGCGCGCACGCGACGCACACCACCACCTCCGAAGCGATCGCA
>Ga0255775_1003621_pt1 | contig 12685 bp, 11 predicted proteins | sample 011ome_26_FD_179973 | JGI IMG/M metagenome (GOLD analysis project Ga0255775, IMG submission 179973) | Coastal salt marsh microbial communities from the Groves Creek Marsh, Skidaway Island, Georgia - 011511BT metaG (version 2) | ecosystem: Environmental > Aquatic > Marine > Intertidal zone > Salt...
ACTGGGTTGCTCGCGATGCTGGCTTGCCAGCTGATCTCATAAAATCGGGTATTCCCGTATCTCCGCTTAGTTTTTTGGAGCCTGTGCGCCTGACCCTCGCCCTTAACGCTAACCTTAGGATGGACGCTGCCGAGGCAAACGCCGAAAGCCCAATGACCAATCATCCACCGCTGACAAATGCCCCGCAAATGGTCGTCGTCGGCGGGGCAGAAACAGCCGAATTTCATCGCCAGTCGCAAATGTACCTAGACAAGTTTGCAACCGACGAGCGGCCCATGGAAATCTATGTGGTGCCGGATGTGGACCACTTTGATGAACTCAACGTATTGGCTGATCCAACCAGCCCGTTCTTTGCAAAAACCTGCGCCATACTTGGCCTGAAAGGATAATGATATGACAGATATTACACGCGAATTAGTGGATGCCGTTGGCGACGCCTTTAACGCAAATGACATTGATGCCGTAATGAAGTTTTTTGCCGCTGATGCAACATTTGACCATGCCATCGGCCCAGACGCGCATGGCGTTCGTTTTGAAGGCGCTGAAGTGATCCGTAGAGTCTTTTCTGGACTATTTGACAAGGTGGAAAACGTGAATTGGGAAACGCTTGATTGCGCGTTGACGGCGACCAAGGCATACTGCGAATACCGCCGCACGGCGCGACACAAAGATGGAACAACCGAGGAATATCTTAGCGTGGATATTCTTACCTTTAAGGATGGGCTAATTGTCCACAAGGACACCTACTACAAACAACGTATTTAACGGTGTCGCCTTAGATCATTGATAGTACGAAATGGTCTGCGGCACCCACTGTGGCTCTTCATCAATAATGCAGCACCGGCTCGTTTGGGCTGTTAGCTGCCATTAGCTGTACCTTACACGAGGGTCTGCTCAGGCCCGATTGCTAAAGCAGCTCTACCGCACAGCTCAATTGCGCAGAGTTTACATTGATATATGATATATCGCTTTATTGTGGAAATATCAGCATTACAGGAGATTGTAGCCGTTGGCCGCGTTTTGCATCGATGGCTGTTTTTGCGAGACGAATCTGTCGTTTGCAGCAGTAGCGTCAATCGCCGCTTTCTGAGGCGTTTACATGCACAAACCGGTTGCAAAATTAGTTGGAGTTGCCCTGCGAACACCGATACTGAAGACTCGAAACCCAATCAGTGAGAGCGAAAATGAAGATCACCGAACCATCCCGAAAAATTGACGTCGTGCATCGTACAGATGTTTTGGTTGTCGGCGCAGGTCCGGGAGGTTTGGCTGCAGCCTTGGCTGCGGCGCGTGCGGGGGTTGAGGTTACTCTGGTGGAACGCTTTGGTTGCTTTGGCGGCAACATTACGACCGTTGGCGTTGAGGGCTTTGCCTGGTATCGTCACGAGAGGACCGTTGAGGCCAACGGGATTGGGCGTGAATTTGAGGAGCGGGCCAAAGCAATGGGTGCCGCTGTTCCAGAATCGCAGTCGTTAAGCTACGAACTTGATAGCGAGGGATTTAAAGTTGTTGCAGATCAGTTGGTTGAGGAATCTGGCATAACGCCAATGTTGCACCGCCTATTCGTCGCTCCGATCGTCGAGAACGACAGAATCACAGGGATAATCACTGAATCCAAGGCTGGGCGCGAGGCTATCCTGGGAAAAGTTGTGATCGACGCAACAGGAGATGCAGATATTGCCCATCGGGCTGGGGCTCCTGTGACACATCCCCCCCGGGAAGAATTGCAGGCCGCCAGCGTTATGTTCCACGTCGCAGGGGTTGATAAAGCGCGCTTCATGGAAGACGTGCGGGCCAACCCACAAACCTATTCGGATTGGTCATCGGGTGAATGGACGGTCGAGACCGATGGTAAGGAAGACGAAATGTTCTCGCCCTTCCTCAAGAAACCATTTGAGACGGCACGCAAAATGGGGGTCATTCCCTCCGATCTCACGACCATCTCTGGAACTTGGGGCGCGGTGCATGATAGCGGTGAGATGACCTATATGAACCTCGTACATTTGGATAATTGCGACGGTACCGACCCAGGGGATCTGACCCATTTTGAAATGGAAGGCCGACGTCAGGCGATGATGGCCATCGATGCGCTGCGCCGCTTTGCTCCAGGATGTGAGAGCGTTCGGCTACGCAATTTTGGCATGACATTGGGTGTACGGGACACGCGCAAAATCGATGCGGTGTATAATATGACTGAAGCGGATGTGCGTCATCAGGCCCGTTTTGAAGACAGTATCGGCATTTATCCAGAATTCATTGACGGCTACGGCATCCTGATCTTGCCAACGACAGGGCGCTATATGCACATTCCATACCGGTCGTTGCTGCCGAAAAAGATCAAGGGATTGCTGGTTGCAGGACGCGCTACCGGCGGGGACCGCATCGCCCATGCAGCCACACGCAACATGGCATGCTGTGCAGTTGCAGGCCAGGGTGCTGGTATAGCGGCAGCTCAAGCGGTTAAATCTAAGGCAGAGTTGGATAGCGTCGATCTTGTGGCCATCCACAAAGAGCTAGATCGTCAAGGTGTACGCAGGCAGTGACACAGCATCAAATCGCATAGATTGGAAAGCCAATAATTCCGGAGGCTGCTACCGCCGCTCTTACTGAGTGGCGCCAACTATTGAGCGCATAGATTCAGGCTGTGCCAGCAATCTGATGCGAGTTCTCATTAGTCTGACAGCACCGCCATTTTCCCATAAAAATCAATATGTCACGCATAGATTGTACGGCTACCCACTATCTCGCCCATTTATAATTCGGACGCTTGGTTGCTGAAATTTAACCGAGATTTTGATTAAGAACTTCCAAATTAACTAAATTGCTATTTTGTCGTGCGTTGCGTGGTAGATGTGAACTAGGGGGGCAGAGGGACCGATGGGGTGGGAGGTGGCTGTGCAAATAGGCATCCCGTTCATTCCAAACGCCAATTTTAAAAAAACAATTTAAAGTTGTACTGCGTCTAGTACATAAATTGAGAAGACCAAAAGACCGTACGATGCATTGGTTTAGGCGCATGCACAGTCTACAGAAGTTCGCTTCAATCCATGCCCCGTTTCATAATCTATTCAACTCGCAAAGGTCACTCTCAGAACGCTGTACATTCAAGCTTAACCGTGACGCAGCTTTCAACAAGTGGCACTCCTTAGTGAGCCCATAGAGTTAAGCTGTTACATGAATACTGTCGCTTGGGCTCGTTAATCTGATAGCACCCGCCTGAGTATCGAGGAGCCGACATTCGCTGCGGCTTGAACGAACGAATGGGGTGCGAACAAAACCGCCGTTCGAGATTTTTCACCCAATGGCTGCTTTTTCCATGCTGCTAACGCAGCGCAACGCTGCATGGGCGAGAAGCTAGCCTTCGCTGCAGGCGCAAGTAGCTCAAGTCCGTCACCCCAGCGGACATCCAGTAAGCTGCCGAAGAATTTCGATCCGACCGGATGGTTCGTACTGCTACATCAACCAAGGTTCATACTGCTACAGCTCAAGCTCGTTTTGTCTGACAGTGCCATCCGAAGCGGTGCCCAATAAATCGCGAGCTATACGCTCAAAGATCGCGCAGCCGATAGGGATCAAATCATCGGGAAAATCATAGTCCGGATTGTGCAGCGCTGCATAATCTTCGCCAGGCCCTAGGCATAGCATGGCAGCCTTAGCGTCCCACCCAAACACGCCAAAGTCTTCTGAGGCGCGCATGGGAACACCTGCATCGCCGTAGGCAATGCCGATTGCTTTCATGGCCATTGTTGCCACCGCATAGGCATCTGGATCATTGATTGAGGCTGCAAAATTATCGCACACCTCAAAATCCACGCTAAGCCCAAATTCTTCCGCAAGCGTGATAGCCTGTTTGCGTGCCTTGGTCTCAAGACTTTCCATACCTTCGTCACGAGTTGTCCGCAACGTGGCGAAAACCTCGCCCTCACCGGGCGCCACGCCAAATGATGGTTCGCCAATTTTTACATGGGTAATCGTCACCAGTCGGAAATCATCGTCAAGTGGTCCTCCTTGACCAAGTGCATCAAGGGACGGGATCAGCTTGGCTATTGCCTGCGCTGGAGAAACGCCATCTTCAGGGTCGGCTGCATGGGCAGTTTTGCCCGCAAGCCTAATCTTAAGTCCTAAAGAGGCGCAGTTAATGAGCCCCTCGCAGGTGGAGACGTACCCAAACGGTCGTCCAGGTTCGATATGAATGGCGAATGCCCAATCAGCTTGGATTTCTTGATACGCTGGATCGGCGACCACAGCTTTTGCACCGCTGCCGTCCTCTTCTGCGGGCTGGAACATGAGAATGACACGCCCTTGTGCAACGGGTTGACGAGACATCATGCGCCCCAATCCAAGCAACATTGTCATATGGCCATCATGACCGCAAACATGGCTTTTCCCAGGTGTTTGCGACGACCAGGCAATATTATTGCGTTCCTCAATTGGCAGCGCGTCAAGCTCAGCACGGAAAAGCACTGTCGGTCCAGCTTTTCCGCTGTCAAAAACCGCAGCGACACCATGACCACCTAATCCAGTCAAAATGCGAGTTGGTAACATCGATCTCAGCGCAGCGGTGATCTTACTGGCTGTCTCCACCTCTTCCCCAGACAATTCGGGATGGCGATGAAGTTCACGGCGAAATTCAGTAAGTTCCGTGAGATCAAGATTTGTTAGCATGCTTGCTCTGCTTTCGACGTTCGTTAAAGCCAATCATGCGTTGATAATTTGCATGAGTGGGTGCTGTCAACGTGCTGGAAATTCGCATCGGATTGCTGGTTGAGCTAAAAATTGAGGCGTGAATAAAGATGGCGGTCCTGGTTGAAGTCGTTCGGTCTGACAGTGCCATTTCCCTCTATCCGAGCGAATAACCAACACCCCGTACGGTCCTAATCGTATCCGTTCCGCCATGTCTCGACAGAGCCTTCCGAAGGCGGCCTATGTGAACATCAACCGTGCGGGTCTCAACATATAAATCTCGCCCCCAAATCCGATCCAGAAGCTCTTCGCGGCTCCAGACACGTCCCGGTTTTTCCATAAATGTTTTCAATAGCTGAAATTCCGTGGGCCCAAGCTTCAAATCAATTTCACCACGGGTAACTTTGTAAGTTTCCAAATTTAAAATCAAATCCTCAAATTCAATTTTTTCCCCCAAAGAGGAGGGGCGCGAACGGCGCAGCTGAGTTCTCACCCGCGCCATTAACTCAACCACCGAATAGGGTTTCACAACATAGTCATCTGCGCCAATTTCCAGCCCACGCACTTTATCCACATCTTCTGATCGCGCCGAAAGTATGATGACCGGGATCGAGCGGGTTTCCGGATTGCTTTTGAGGCGCCGACAGACTTCGATTCCAGACAGATGTGGCATCATCCAATCCATCACGATGACATCTGGCACATCCTCACCAATGACAAGAATGGCCTCTTCTCCATCGCGCGCCCGGCTCACCAAAAACCCTTCGGATTCCAGATTATATGCCAAAACCTCGAGTTGAGCTGGCTCATCCTCTACAACAAGAACGCGGGGCTGCTCTTTGAACATTTTCTCGGTCCCCCCCTGGATCGACTACACAGTGGTGTTGGCTTTTTCACGCTCCTCGTCCGGCATCGCTCCGGTAACCAGGTAAACAACTTGCTCCGCGATGGCCGTCACGTGATCTCCCATACGCTCAATATTTTTAGCAATGAAATGCAGGTGCATGCAGGACGTGATGTTGCTTGGGTTTTCCATCATGAATGTTAAAAACTCTCGAAACAGAGCGTTGTACATTTGGTCGACCACGATGTCTCGGTCAATCACGTTTTGTGCCAATTCCGCGTCGCGTGAGACATAGGCATCAAGCGCGTCATTAAGCATACGCTCAACCTCCTTGGCCATACGGCGGAGCGAGCTGGCACTGCCGTTCATAGGCTCCATATGCGCCAGGATGCGCGTCCGTTTGGCAAGATTTTTTGCATAATCACCAATACGCTCCAAGTTGCCGCTTACTTTCATCACTGAAAGCACGACCCGGAGATCAATCGCGGCAGGCGCACGCAAAGCAATTACGCGCGCAGCTTCCTCGTTGATACTCTCCTCAAGAGCATCGATGGCTTTGTCATTGCGGCGCACTTGTTCGGCACGCTCCTCGTCTCTTTCTTCTAAGCTGACCGCGGCCTCAAGTATGGCGTTTTCGACCAGGCCGCCCATTTTCATAATTTGAGCCTGAATTTTCTCAAGATCTCTGTCAAAAGCGGATGCAATGTGTTGATCGGTCATTTTGAACTCCTCAGCCGATACGGCCAGTAATATAGCTTTCAGTGCGCGGATCGATTGGGTTGGTGAAAATTTTGGAGGTCTCACCAAACTCAACAAGGCTGCCGAGATGGAAGAAAGCCGTCTTTTGGCTCACACGTGCGGCTTGCTGCATCGAATGGGTCACAATCACCACCGAATAACTTTTGCGCAGCTCATCAATAAGTTCTTCAACTTGCGCGGTCGCAATGGGATCAAGAGCGGAGCAAGGCTCATCCATCAGCAGAACCTTGGGTTCCGTCGCGATGGCGCGTGCAATACATAGCCGCTGCTGTTGCCCACCAGACAGCCCTGTCCCTGGCGCCTGCAACCGATCTTTCACCTCATCCCAAATCGCGCCACTGCGCAGCGAACGCTCGACGATCTCGTCCAATTCCGCCTTGTTCCGGGCCAGGCCATGTATTCTCGGCCCATATGCGACATTGTCATAGATCGATTTTGGAAAGGGATTTGGCTTTTGAAAGACCATTCCAACCTTGGCGCGCAGCTGGACCGGATCAATCTTTGGATCGTAAATATTTTCACCGTCAATCCGAATATCACCCACGACACGGCACACTTCAATCGTATCGTTCATACGATTGATACACCGCAAAAATGTCGATTTCCCGCATCCAGATGGGCCAATAAACGCAGTTACAGTCTTGTCTTCGATTTCGACAGTGACATCTTTAATGGCGTGATTATCTCCATAAAAGACCTGTACGTCCTTTGCTGAAATTTTGACATTGTTTACTGCCACATCTCTCTCCACAGTTGTTACATCGAGCATTTTTGACATGTCCTTACCAACGCCGTTCGAAGCGACGTCTTAAGATGATTGCGATAGCATTCATCGTAATGAGGAATAGCAGCAAAATGATAATGCCGCCCCATGCTTTTTCATAAAATCCGGGATCAGCGCGACTGGCCCAGGTATAAATTTGCGCCGGCATTGCCGAGTTGGCGTCCGTAAAGCCTGACAGAAACCCCTCGGGATACTCGCGCGCAACAAAACCGACCATCCCGATCAAGAGCAAAGGCGCCGTTTCGCCAAGGGCCTGGGCCAGGCCAATAATCGTGCCTGTCAAAATACCGGGCATCGCCAGCGGCAGGACGTGGTGGAACACTGACTGCATCTTGGATGCACCCACACCAAGGGCGGCATCGCGGATAGAGGGTGGAACAGCCGCAAGCGATGCGCGGGTTGAGATGATGATCGTCGGCAATGTCATCAAGGTCAAAACAAGGCCACCGACAAGCGGGGCAGATTGTGGCAACCCCGCAAATTGTATGAAAACGGCGAGGCCAAGAATACCAAACACGATGGACGGCACCGCGGCGAGGTTGGAGATATTCACCTCAATAAAATCCGTCCAACGATTTCGCGGGGCAAATTCTTCAAGGTAAATCGAAGCGGCAACCCCAATCGGGAGTGACAAAAACAGCACCACCAACATCATGAAGAACGATCCAATAACGGAAGCCCCAAGTCCGGCGCCTCCAGGGTTATCCACGCCGGAATCCGTGCCGGTGATAAAATTCCAATTGAATGCCTGACGAATTATGCCGCCGGCCTGTAAAGCATCGACCAGATCCAGATCCGTTGCCTTCAAAAAGCGGCTGTCAACCAAAGTCTCACGGGTGACGCGGCCGTTAAAATAGCCATCCACCCGGCTGGAGGCCGCAAGCTCGAAAGTCGCAGGCTGTCCGACCCGGCTTGGATCTTCGGTAAAATAACTTCGAATTGTGCCGCCCGGCTTGCCCACAATGCGTTCAATCGCTTTATTATCGAAGGCCACATCCAAGTTCCTTCTTGCAAGCTCCGCGCTCAATGCCGCAACGAATATGTCTTGATAGGCCTTGGTTTTCAGCATTTTGCTTTCGGCTTTGTCAAACTCTTCTTGAGACACAACAAATTCAACATTCATTACGGTCTGGGTGAAGGCCGGCAAACCTGAGCGTAGGATCGAGGCAAATAAGAATATAAGAAACAACACGCCGATGGAGAGGGCGACCATCCCGTAAATGCGGAACCGCTTTTCGGCTGAGTTGCGTTTTTGGGTATGCCCATCCCTTATTGAGAGCAGTGACGTATGTGACACGCCGCGAGAAGTCTGGTTCTTAATGGCCATTAGTCATACTGCTCCCGGTATTTGCGTACGATGAAGAGGGCAAAAACATTAAGCCCCAAGGTCAGTACGAAGAGGGTCATGCCAAGTGCGAAGGCAACCAAAGCCTCCGGAGATGAGAAATCGGCATCTCCGGTCAATTGGCTTACGATTTTGGCCGTGATTGTTGTCATCGCGTCAAAAGGGTTCATCGACAGGCGCGCCGCCGCACCGGCCCCCAGCACGACAATCATCGTTTCCCCAATGGCCCGCGACGCCGCCAAGAGGATCGCGCCAACGATGCCCGGCAGGGCTGCTGGCAAGATAACCAGACGTATGGTTTCAGACTGGGTTGCACCCAAGCCATAAGATCCATCGCGCAAGGCCTGCGGTACGGCATTGATAATGTCATCGGAAAGCGATGACACGAATGGGATAAGCATGATGCCCATCACCAAACCCGCGGTCATGACCGCAGTGCCCCCCTGCATCCAGTTCAAAGTATCTTTGCCAAAAAGGCTCACCAGCAACGGCCCAACGGTCAAAAGCGCAAATAGCCCGTAAACAATCGTCGGAATCCCGGCTAGAATTTCAATCAAAGGCTTGGCGACACTGCGCACCCGAGGGCTTGCATATTCAGAGAGGTAAATTGCTGAAAACAGCCCAATAGGAACCGCGACCAACATCGCAATGAAAGAAATATAAAAAGTGCCCCACAACAGAGGCAAAACACCAAGATCAGACAGCCCGCCCCGACCGGAAAAACTGGGCGCCCAATTGGTTCCAAAGAAGAATTCGGTAGCAGGATAGAGTTTGAAAAACTCGATGGTGTTAAACAGCAGCGCGAATAGGATGCCGATGGTCGTCAAAATAGCAATTGAGGCTGCCCCGATGAGTAGCCCCAAAACCCCACGCTCAACCACATTGCGCGCGCGGAAATCCGCGTTTGACCGCCTATAGGCATAGGCAGCCCCTCCGGCAGAAATTGCCAGCACAATCAAGGACATAAGCGCAGACCCGGTTGCATTGAACCCGCGGTAAAGCTGCGCCGCGGCCACCACTTCAGGGCTGACATCTGAGCCAAGAGCCACGCCTATGGATCCTAAAAATTCGCGAATATTGACCGATGAGGATCCGATTGACGCAGCCTCATCGCGGCTCAAAGCGCCTTGGGCCACAGCCACATCAAGCCCCTCTGCCACGCGGCGCACATCGCTCATGATCAGGCCAATTGAGCTGCCTTCATCGAGCAAGCTACCAGGCAAGGTTTCCGCCACGCGGGAATTCACGAACAATGGCTGCACAATAAGCCAGACGATGAGGGTCGCAGCCGCGGGCACGACGGCCCATAAAGCAACGTTCGACCCGTAATATATCGGCAAGGAATGAAGCCGGCGCGCATCGCCACCGGCCGATTGCAAAGCACGTGCGCGCCCAGCGATGAACCCAACAACGGAAACAACAAAAATCACTGCGACAACCCAGAGTATCGGCATACCGCCTCCATCCATTTTGTTCTTCCTACCGTCAAATGCGCCCCCAGCACAGGGGGTAAGCGTTTTTTAAGGATGGCGGAAGCCGCCACCCTCACTATTGTTTTACAGCAGCTCTTAATTGCTGCCCATGGCTGTCTCATTAGATACGGCCGCCTGGGTTGTCGCCAGATCGGGATCTGCAACCAAACCATAGGCAGATAGCGGGCCGTCTGGTCCAGCAATCTCATCGGCGATGAAGAATGAGGCATATTCTTTCAGACCTGGGATCACACCAATGTGGGCTTTCTTCACATAAAAGAACAACGGACGAGACACAGGATATTGGCCCGTCGAAATCGTTTCAGTCGACGGCGCAACGCCGCCCATTGTCGCCACTTTCAGCTTGTCTTGATTGTTTTCATAAAAGGCCAAGCCAAAGATGCCGATACCATCGGGGTTGGCATCAATGCGTGCGAGAGTTTCGGTATAATCGCCATCGATATCAACAGAACGGCCATCTTGACGCACATCGAGGCACGCATCTTCGGCATCATCTTCAGACATACCAGAGGCCATCATGGCTTCCATAGCACCGGTAACCTCGCAACCCTTGAGCAACACTTTGTCCTCAAAAACTTCGCGTGTTCCGTGCTTTGTGCCGGGAATAAAGGCCATGATATCAGCCGCTGGAAGTTGAGCGTTGAAGTCCGCCCACTGTTGATGCGGATTCTCAACAATCGCACCGCCTACAAGAACCTTGGCGCCAAGTGCATTGAAAATATCAGCCGGTTGGAAAGCCGTATAATCCGGTCCGTCAATCTGGCTGGCAAAGACGATACCGTCATACCCGATGCGCACTTCGATGATGTCGGTCACCCCAGCTTCGGCGCAGGCTTTGATTTCTTTTTCGCGAATTGCGCGTGACGCATTTGCCACGTCGATTGTGTTTTCACCAACGCCTTCGCAAAAGCGCTTCAGACCCGAGCTAGAGCCACCGGACTCAACAACGGGTGTTGGAAAGTCAAAGTTTTCGCCAAAAGCCTCAGCAACGATCGACGCATATGGCAGAACGGTTGACGATCCGGCGATCTGCACTTGATCACGCGCGGCAGCGGTTGTTACGCAAAGCCCCGAAAGAGCCAGCGCGGATGTTGCGAGTTTGAATAAAGACATGGATGTCTCCTGTTTTGTCCATTTGCAAGCAATCCCCCATGGGATTCTCCGGACCTTTGTAACGGCTGGACGTAACAGTTTTGTGACAGGGATATTACGTTTTCATGACATTTTATTTTCTTCGAAATTCACGATAGCGGCTCGGTCGGCAGCATCACAGTGACCGTGGTGCCTTCCCCCAAAGCGCTTTCTATGTTCAATTTCCCACGGTGGCGATTGATGATATGTTTGACGATCGCAAGACCAAGACCAGTTCCACCGAGTTCACGGCTGCGGTGCCCATCAACGCGGTAGAACCTTTCGGTCAGGCGCGGCAGATGGACAGGATCAATGCCCGCGCCATAATCAATGACTTGGAGTCTGACGCCAGGGGCGCGCAAAGCCGCTTCCCGCGCGACAGTCGTCATGCGCAGGGTAATGCGCCCGCCAGACGCGCCATATTTAAGAGCGTTTCCGATGATATTGGTAAAAACTTGCGTCAGCTGATCGGAATCGCCGTATATTTCGACGGGAAGCTCTGGGCTCTCAAACTCAAATTTCACCCCAGCCTGAAGAGCCAAGGGCTGCAGGCTGTGGCATGTCGATTGGATAATGTCATTTAACACAACGCGCTGCGTGGGCCGCACGCGTTCATTTCCTTCTACTCTGTTAAGTGACATCAAATCGCCCACCAAACGATTCATGCGCTCCGCCTCATCTTGCATAATGTTCAAAAACCGCGCGGCGGCTTTTGCATCATCCCGCGCCGGCCCGCGCAAGGTTTCAATAAATCCGATCAGTGCGGTGAGAGGCGTGCGCAATTCGTGACTTACATTGGTCACGAAGTCACGACGCATCTGCCCGACCTCTTCCATTTGGCTGATATCTTCAAAGAACAATATTATTGCCTTTGTACCGCCGTTACCAACGCCGGGGGCCGCTCGGCAGGTGACTTTGTAAGTTGTGTCCTGTGCACCGTCTGTGCTGAGATACTTCGTGGTGCGCGGCACATCATCTTTTAATGTCGCCTCTATCGTTTCCAACAACGCGGGCTGACGTAAGATGGTCACGTAACTGTGTTGCATGGCTGTATGACCAACCAAGGAAACCGCGGCACTATTCACAGCAAGAATGCGTTCGCTCGCATCAATCGCAATGATGGGTTGTGGTATTGCACCTAGAATTGAATCAAGAATCTTATTGTCCATATCCGACCCCACAAACGCCATTGACACCGAGGCCATACCATAAGGCAGATCAATAGAACATATCAGAGGCCGCTGGGCTCTTTTTCAAAGTTTTACGCAGGCCCTTTTTAGGCAGGCATTGGCTGCGATGGGGCCCGGTGCGACAGCCTCGGCCATGACGCATGGCTCACAAGCCCCGAACAATAGCAATAGGGCCATATGGGCAGATGGGTCAATTTTCAGAGACAATTTATCGGCCTACCGGGTCAGATGTCAGTGACATTCATCATAGGCATTCTTTGCAGCGTGCTTAACGCAAAGAGTACAGCGCCTCTAAGTTCAACAGGCACAATCTGCACCGAACTCTGCGACGCGCCATAAATACCTATAAAGCCAGCCTGCGGGCTGAAGACGTTACCGATACGCTGGAGCTCGCCCTGCAGGCATCCGGCTGCGACCAGGTGCATGTCGTTCACAAGCCACGTCTGCTAAGCGACA
>Ga0255775_1003642_pt1 | contig 12637 bp, 5 predicted proteins | sample 011ome_26_FD_179973 | JGI IMG/M metagenome (GOLD analysis project Ga0255775, IMG submission 179973) | Coastal salt marsh microbial communities from the Groves Creek Marsh, Skidaway Island, Georgia - 011511BT metaG (version 2) | ecosystem: Environmental > Aquatic > Marine > Intertidal zone > Salt...
AGAAATACAGACTCATTATTAAAGAGTAAGAACGAAGCACTTACGAGTAAGAAATACGCACTCATCGAGCTCAATTTGAGTAAGAAATACAGACTTACACCCTAAACTCTTAGTACGTACTTCTTACTCTCTTCTGCCTGCGTGTGAAAATGCATCAGATTTTTTTCCCGCCAAAATCTCTCCTCATTAAAAGCAGATACAAACGTAATTTACTGCGCGCGAATAATAAACTACTCGCCTTTCACGACGAACGCCTCCTCTCTCTTTCTCGAATTATTCAAAACGACGACCATTTACACAGCAGAGAAGAGTCGGAAGAGAGATGAAGAAAAAGAAGCTTTCAGAGAAGGAAAACGATGAAGAAGAAAAAGATGAATCTAAAATCGATTCATTTTTGCATCCAATCGATGCGTCGTTGACACATCTCGCCTCGAAAATCGAACGAGTCTGCTTCCCGTCTTTACGAGCGAGAGAGATTCTAGGCGAAGAAAAAGAAGCGAGCGATGGCGTGGTGCGTTTTTATTTATACACATTCTCTCTCTCTTTCGAAGAACGTTTCATTAAGCGCTGCTTTTATTTCTTTTCTCTCTCTCTGAATTGATCTCTCTAACGAACTCTCTCTCTGATATATAGACGAAAAACCTGTGGCATTGCGTCATCGCGTACGTCGTACTCACATCTCACGCACACACAAACGAGTACTTCGTGAAGAAAAATTTAGGGGACGTTTTGATTCATTTTCGCGTGAACGCGGCGGATTTCTTCACCGCGTGTCGGACCTTCGCGTGCGTGTGCGCCAAACCGCTGAGGAAGATTTTGAGGGAGGAAACGAAACATCCTCTTTTGAAAGGAGATGAAAGGGACGAGGACGAGGACGAGAGCGAAGACGGAGATGAAAACGCGAGGAAGAGACAGAAAACCGAGGACAAGAAGGACGACGAGGATACAAAAACGAAGAAAGCGCCGACGAGAAAAACGAAATCTCCGAAACTCAACGCGGATGATTCCGAGGACTTGGAAATTGCCGAAATGAAACGATTGGAGCAATTTTTAGGCATGGATAATTTGCGAGCGTCGTTCGCGTTTAGCAAAGTCATCGCGACAAAGTTCGAGCAGTTTTGTAAGACGCACTTTCGCGTGGACGAAACGTTGGGACGAGCGTATTGTCGGTTCGCGTGGAACGCGTTTTCGTTGACGAAAGTGAAATTAGGTACGAGCTTGTTCGAAGACGAGGATAACGAGGAGGACGGCGACGACAAGAAAGCGAAAGAGAAACCAAAGCTGATGTTGTCCTCGAGACATAAAAAGAGGAAAGGCACGTACGCGGAAAAGAAAGAGACGATTAAAAAAGAAGAGGCCGAAAGAAGAGAGAGCAACAACAAAAAAGTCTCGTCCCATACCACACACGCGGGAGGAGTACCGAATTTGTACGAGCAGTTTCACCTTCTCGTCGCGATTCAAGCGTTCGCGTTAACCAATGCCCCGGAAACGTGTTTAAGAACGAGCTTGGAAAACATGCTCTCGATGACGGAAAAGGATCCGGAAACCGGCGAGCCTTTGGCGCTGGAATCTTTGTGTCGATCGAGCAAGACGAAGCTCGCGAGCTGTCAGAAAATGTTGAAGAACATCGAAAAGTTGCACGAATCTATTTTGAAAGAGAAGAACACGTTGAGAAAGAAGTATTTCGAGAAGAATAAGAAGAATAAGACGGCGATGGAGAACGTCAAGTTAGCTTCGGATATCTTTGAACGCGAGTACGTGGAAGCGGTGAGAGAGAAATTCGGATGTCGCGCAATCAACGAGAAATTGTACGTGCCGTTCCTTTTAGCGGAAGAAGAAATAGATGAGGAGAAGCAACGAGAGAAAAATCTTCCCGCGCCGTTTGATGTGCTCAAAGGCGATTTGCGAGAACAACCGATTGGTTTTGCGCGACTGCGAGCCGCAACGCCGATGCACAAGAAGGATAAAAGTTTCACGTTTCGAACCGGATCCGCGGTGGAAGCAGCTGTAGCAGTAGCTACTGCTGCTACTACTACCGCTGCTGCGACGAATACTACTAACAACATCGGGGGGACTTTTATTCCGCCTACGCCGCAATCGCCGTACGCCGGGTTCAATAAAACTGTCGCCGGCGTGGCGGTTGATTATAACAACGTTCAAAACACGCCGATTTCAAACGTCATGTACGGCGTCGAATGGATCGATCGAATCGTTTCGCCATCATCAAACAACGTTGATAACACGCAGCAAAACGACGAGACTTTACGTTTACTCCGCGAATGCATCCGAACAAAGAACAACGACAAAGATAAACTCCAAGACGCGTACGCGCGCGCCGAGCGTATGATTACCAAGTGCAACACGCTCACTCGCGAAGATGCGTTCACAAATCTCAACGCCGCTGCGAAGCGAGGCAACGTTTCGAAATCACTCGATAACATCGTCGACAACAGGGCGACGGATGCCTTGGCCGTGTTCAAATACTTCTTTCGAGCGATTTTGAGAGACGAAATCAATCGCATGGAGGCGACGACGACGATGACGACGACGAACGCAAACACCATCTCTGATTCGACGAAGCGTGCGATATCGATGCTCGTGGACTCGAAACGATTCGTCGAAGTAGTCGTCGCCTTATCCGTCGAGGTAGTTTCCGTCGCGCGAAACGGAGTCCATTTGAGCACGAGTAGTGGAATCTACGACGTCGGTCCAAGTTTCACCGGGAATGGCGGTAATCGCGCGATTACGTTGCGCTTTCCAGCTATTCCCAACGCGATTGGTTTAAACGCGTTTGATGTTTTGAACGGCATCGAGCCGTTCGTGAGATCGAGACCGGAAATGCCGCGAGAAATTAGAGCGTACTTTGGTCGAATCGAAGAGTCTATGTTAGAAAAGTTAAGCTGGAAAAAAGATTCGAGTTTGTATCCACTTTTGCGCGTGGCGACGACGAAGAGCGGCGCGAAGAAGAAGAACATCGGAGAGACCGCTGCGATTGCTGCCGCTGCTGCTGCTGCTGCTGCAAAGAGCGAAGATAATATTACGAACAACAACAACAACAACGACAACAACGACATCCACTCAAACAGCGCCAATCAAATCGCCGCCGTACTTCTCGGTGGCACGTTAGCATCCGGGCAAAAAGTCACCAAACCGCTCTCAAAACACCACACAGCGCGATCGTTAACGCATATGCAACAATTCGATCGCAATGTTCTCGGGAAAGGAGGAGGAGGAAGAGGAGGAGACTCGAATGATGACTCTCCGATTGATGAAGAGAAGAAGAAGGCGTTAGATGTGGCACAAATGGCACATACCGCGTTGCGTTCGCCGCCTCGAACGACGACTATTATTGGTAGTGGCCATATGAGCGCATTTTCCCCTTTGAAAACAAGCGCGTTTACGGCGTTTTCAACTCCGGCGAGACGAGCGTCCGATAACGCGAACATGGGATCATCGTCCTCAGACGTAGAGCGAATCAGTGGGATTGCGCACGCGCAACAGCAGCAGTATAATCGAGCGGTTTCCTCGCCCGGCGTTGGTGCGAAAATACCGTTACCGTTACCAGACAAGTACGCCGTAGACGACGACGACGACGATGATTTCGAAATCGACGACGAAAAGCGTCGCGCGAAAGCCTCCTTGGACGTTTTTTTCGCCAAAGTCCTCCGATTAGCCGCCGTGCGTTTAGCTGATATTTGTGCCCGGCTCCACGTCAACCAAGAAGTCACCCGACGCGCGTTCCAAATCTGCGAATTCGTCGTGTTTGAAAAAACCTCTCTGCTGTACAATCGACATCTCGATCAAATCATCTTGGCGTCCATCTACGGCGCGTGCAAAATCGCATCCAGCGAACAAGATCGAAACGTGAAATTCAAAGACATCGTGTATCGATACCACAAACAACCGCAGTGCGTGGAAGAGGTGTTTTGGAGCTGCCCATTAACGGTGACCAATCCCGGGTTGGAAGTCGTCAGTCGCGGCGATATCATCGCGTTTTACAACAAGCAGTTTGTCCCGAACGTCAGGCCGTTCATGTTGCAGTTACGAAAAGGAGGAGGAGGAGGAGCAGGAGGAGGAAATTCTGACGACGCGCTCACGACAAAATCGCAAAAGACGACGACGACGACAACAACGACGACAAAAATGACGTCGACGCCGAAACGACCAAAAGCAGCAGGGACGACGATGACTGCCATTCAAAGCACGCCGAACCGATCTCGAGTTCACTTCGATTCGGAAGCGTTGCTCAAATCCCCCATACGGGAGGTGAAAGGAACCGCAGGCGCCGGGAACGTGTACGTCTCGCCAATGCGTCCGGAGACGAGAGAAAAAGCCTTCGTACACTCAAACAACAGGGGAGGCGTCCACGACGATGAGAATACCAACGCCGCTCTTCTTCATCACACGTTCGCTTCGCCGGCGAGAAGAACCGCAGGCGGGGGCAGAAAATCTCCGTCGGATACCAAAACCGGGAACATAATCGCGCTCGTCGGTCAAAGCGACTTTCACGAAATCAACGAAACTTTGAGCCAAAAGAGCAAACAAGACTAGTAACATTTCGAGCTGCTCTCTCATCCGTCTCTTTCCTTCCTTCCTGTTAGTGTTATTATCATTATTGTTATTATTGTATTATCGTAAATACGTGTTGCACTGTTGCTTTTCGCCTCAGAAATTCTACGGAACACTTCTCCAAGAAGAAGAAGACAAAGAACATAATGAATGAAGCTTTAAACGTTCGAATTTCAGCAACGAAAACGTTACATTCCGTTTCTTCTTCTCCTCTGCCTTTTTCCTCGCACGTCCATCTCGTGTCCGTAAAGGACAGCCCGACGGCGTTTCTCTTCGCGCATTTCGTGCACGAATGCCTCAAAATCCAACGCAACGACAAAAAGAACGAAGACGAGGAAAACTCTGACGATGATGAGAGCAACAAAGACGAGGATACGAAGAACGAGAGGAACGCGACGAAAACAACAAAAACGAGCAGCTCGAGGACATCGAAAAGAAAAAGAGCTGCAATAGTGTTCGTGGAAACGATGAAACCGTTCGAAACTTCAATCAGTCCGCACTTGAGGAGGAAAAAAGCTGAATTTTTGTACCAAAAAAAGGAAAAATTTGGGATCGAATCCATCGATTGTTGGTCGACACCAATGGCGTTTAATTTCAACGATGACGATGATAAAGAAGAAGAAGACGAAAAGGAGGAGAATGTGTTTACGGTGAATGGCGCGCGTTCGAGTGCAACGTCGAGTTTAGATGGTTTGTATGATTTGATCGCGAAGAAGGTATCGGGGACGGTCGGCGACGATACTATCGGAAGAACGATGGAAGAGTGTAGCAGAAATGGTGGTGCGAGTATTTTTATCGACTCGTTGGACGTGTTAGCGGCGAGAACGAGCGAGAAAGCGGTCGTGCGGTTCCTCGTGCGGTTGAGAGCGATGGAGAATGTGGCTTTAGTGACGGGGTGCCAGGCGGCGGAGGACGTCGAGGATGGATTCTTAGACGAGGACGACAGAGAGCGCGGGACGATGCAATTACTGATTGAAAACTTAGCCGACGTGACGTTGACGACGTCCAAGTTACCTTCCGAAGGTGGTAATAAAGGTGAGTTGGTCAAGGTTGTCACGAGACATCGAACGGTGGATTCCAAGTATTTAGACTGGGACGGGAGCGTCGTGGATGGAAATAGAACTTTATTGGACGAAGAGAATGGTGGCAGTCGACGACCGGGCGGAAAGTTTTCGCACGTCACTGCTGGCATTAGTAGTGGTAGAAATTTTGACGACGACGACGACGACGAGTTGACGTTCTCTTTAACGACTGAGTGCGTGGCGACGATTTCAGAGCTCGGCGCGAAATGCGAGCGATATAGTTTCAGCTTGTAGAGAGTATAGAAGAGTTTTTAGCGCATAATACACACATACTACGTAGTTATTTCAACTTAAAGAGAAGTTTAATACTCATGTATTAGAATTTACAAATGCTTATTAATCAAGTTTAATACTATTCTGTGTATATATTATCTATTCGTCGAGGTCCATGGGAATCGCCAAGGCGTCGTTATCTCGTCGGTCGTTTTCTTCTTCCGATTTTGAAGAAAGCGAATCTCTTTTGGCGGCAACATCTCTATCCTCTTCATCGTCGTCGTCTTCGTTGTCGTCATCATCATCGCCGTCATCCAAATCTTCCTCCAAGTTAATCGACCCGCTCTTAATCGCTGGATCGTTTTCTATTAAATCCTTATCCGCCTCTTCGTCGTAAAATACACCTTTGTTTGCCTCGAGCGACATCGAAAACCGGCTCGTCTTCTCCTCTTCAACCTTCGCCTGCCCGTCTTTCTCGCGTGCAGTAGAAGGCGGCAGGGCATCGCCGTTCCCGTCTTCTTCTAAAGAGTCTCGTTCGTCGTGTTGATCTAACATCTTCCTCGCCGCTTCGTTCGCCGCGTCGAGCGCATCGAGCTCGGCTTCCGCATCCGCCAGTCGTTTCTTCAACGCTCTCGATTCCTCGTCGTCTTCTTCCTCCTCTTCTTCCTCCTCCTCTGGAATCTCCTCTTGCGTGATTTTCAACTCCATCGCGGCCTTTTGTTCCGCTTCCATGATCAAATCCTCCTTCGCTTTCGACGCTTTTCTCGCCTCTTCTTCTCTCTCTTCTTCGAGCTCCAACTCCGCCATGCGAGCGGCTTCGTTCGCTTCCTTTTCGGCTTCTTGATCGTCGTCGTCGTCGTGGTTAGTATTATGAATCGCTTCGGAGTTCCTTCGCGTATTTTCCTCGAGCTCGTCGTCTCTTTCGTCTTCCTCGTCTTCGTCGTCCGTGTCCGGCGCCAGTCGGATGTGCTTCCCTCTGACTTGTTCGTTTTGTTCTTCCTCTTGGTGTTGTTGTTGTTGCTGTCCGTCGTCGTCGTCGTTTTCATCGACGAGTACTGTTGGATTCTTTCGAGGTCGTCCACGCTTCTTCTTCCCGCTCCCGTTGTTGTTCATGTTGTTGTTGTTGTTGTTGTTGTTGTTGTTGTAATTCGGCGTCGCGCGACCGTTTCGTCCGTAATACTCTTTCGGGGTCTTGGCGAACGTTTTTATCCTGCGACCGTGTTGATCAAACTCGACGCCATCGACGTCCCAGATTTCCTCATCTTCGGCGTCGGAATCGTGCAAAGGAGCGCCGTTTCTGGCGGTCATCAACTGATCCAACGAGTCTCGTCGTTCGGCGCCGATTTTGTTGAACTGTTCCGTCGGTCTCAATTTGAGCACCCTGAATGTTTCCGACGGGCCTCCGGGCGTTTTTCTTGGCCACATTTTGTTTCGGGTTTGCCGTTGCGTGGCTTTGATGGTCGGTAACGATCCATGGACGCGCTCGTACACCTTCTTCTCGCCTCGCCAATACTCCAACGGTTTTTGTCTTTGGCGCGAACTTTTGCGCACCTTTTGTGAGCCGCCTGTTAAATCTTCGACGACGATGGTTTGTAAACCGCCAAAGGCTAAAGATTTTCTTCTGGCCATTTCTTCGCGCAAGCGTTTGTGCGCTTCACCTCTAGGTTTGCGAATAGGGAATCCTTCCTCATCGAACGCGCGGTCGTCAGCGAATTGACCGCCTACTAAATCTTCTTGGTCAAAGTCGTCGTCGCCGGCTTCGAATCCTCCGCCAAACTCGTCGTCGTCGTTGTTCAAGTTTTCGTTCAACATTCCCACCGGTTGCACTTGCGGTTGCGACTGACCGCCTGCTGCCCCCATGTGCGAGACGCCTTGCCAATCCGGACTGTCTTGATGCAAAATAGCTTCGTCTTCTCGTCCCGGGATGTTGAACATGTTCACCAGCGCTTCCGCAGCCATCGGCGTGTTGGTCACCTCCCCGCCGCTCCCCATGCTGCTCTTGCGTAACATTTCTCGTCGTTTCTCTAATTCCATTTGCTCTCTCTTCAGTCTCTCCTCTTCGATAGCTTCGGCTAACACTCCGCCTTCTTGCATGTGCTGCTCGCGAAGCAATCGTAACTGCGAATTCATCTCCATCGAAACTTTTCTCTGTTGTTGTCCTTTCGCGTGCGGACTCTTCGGTCGAAACATCGGTTGCGCCGTCCTGTTCCCGTTAAAATCGTACCCGGCAAATCCTTCGTTCTCGGCGAACGACCCGGCTCGATCGCCGTCTCTCGATGCCGCCGCCGAGTGTTCGCCCTCACCAGTAAAATTCGTCCCGTCCAACTCCTCGACCACCATCGCCGTTCGTCTTTTCTTCGCTCCTCCATCCGGAAGCGCTGCTCTCCCCAAACTCTCCGCGGGCGCTTTCATCACCAACACGAACGGTCTCGGTTTCACTTGTCGCCCGGTGCCTTTTCGTTTCCGTAACCGTTCCATTCGCGAAGATGACATCGACGAATGTTGGGTTAGATTTTGATGTCGCCTTCTTTGCGCTCCCGCTTGGTCCGTTTGATTCCCCCAAGAGGTCCCAAAGGGTAACTTATTCCCTTGGCCATTAGTATTCGACGATGTTTCTTGTGCTTTCTGTTGCGCCGCTCGTTTCCTCGCCGCTCGCAGTTGCGCTAATCTCGCGCCTCCTTCCACCACCGGTGGGCGTCCGGATTGGAAAGACACTCGTCTTTGTTGTTCGTTCATGTTTTCCATCTGTTGGTGTTGGTGTTGGTTTTGTCTGTACACGAGAGACCGGGAGGTGGATTTTAACGCGGATTTGATTTGCGTCGTTTGTCCATTATTGTTGATGTTATTGTTCATCGGTTGTGCGCCCAGAGGTACCCTGATGATGCGTTTAAAGAGAACGAGAGAGAGAAGATGCGATAGTTTCCCCAAAGCGGCGTGAGTAATAATACAGAGAGAAGCGACAGAGAGGAAAGGAACGAAGAATGGAAAAATTCAAATTTTGAAACGGATCGATTGAAAAGAATGTGAATTGTTCCTATGTTTACCTTGAAACGACGCCCAGAGGAGGATTTGGAGGAGGGAAAGGGACGACGGTATCATCGTTCCTCTCCATGTTGAACTCAGTCTTTTAACGCGCAAAACGAAGAGATGTGGTAGAGTATTTCGTGCGGTTTTTACTCAATTATACTGACGAGACATTTGAATTTTGAGGGGGAACTTAGACACCAATATTTAGGGTTTTTGAATTTTTGCAGCATTGGGTTCAGTTCGAAAGCGTAGTGATACCACATACGTGTGTCGTGTTTATCAGTAGATAATATATATATATATAAATAATTAAAACGTGTAGATGTGTGTAACTCTTCTCTTTTCCTTCTTCTTTTCCGAGGAGGTTGTTCCTTCCTCCTCCTCGGTTTTAGTACAACTTTGTTTGCCGACTTTGACGCGCGGTTAGTCAGATTTTTTATTATTACTTGCGGGTCCACGGATCGAATCCATCACCATCCGAGGATGACGCGCCGCCCATGGCCATTTGCGTTTCGTCGTCGTCGGGGTACCCAGAAGCGATGTCTTCCTCGCCAAACCCGATTCGCGCCACGTCGTCGCTATCCTTGTTGTTATTAAAATCAATCACGGACAACTTTTCCAACGCGTCCTCCGCGGAGGTGCGGTATTGCGTGCTCTTCGCCATCGAGCGCTTCTTCGCCTCTTCCATTTGTCTTTGCTCCTCCTCCAACTTGTACTGTCTCTCCTTGGCAACCTTTTCGATTTCCATCTGTCTTTGGTGCGCTTCCAACACTTTCTGTTCTCTCTCCGTCTCCGCCGCTTCCGCTTGCGCTTCCGCCTTTGCCAACTTCTTCTCTTCGATTTCGCGCTCGGTTCTCGCCTCTTCGTATTCCTTCGCCAATGAAACTTCCAGCGCCGCGGCGCGTTGCTTGGCCGTGTGGGACTTCTTCTTCGTCTCTTCCAACGCCGACGAAGCGGCTTCTTTCGCGGCTTCGACTGATTTCATCGCGTGTTGCACGTGCAAGTTGAAATCTTCCTTGGTTTTCCCAAGCATGTCAAACTCGTCTTCGACTTTACGTCCGGCTAATCGAGAAATGTCTTTTGCGTTTTGCACTTTTCTCTTGGCAACTTCTTGAACTTCTTGGATCTTCTTTTGCGCGAGTTCGGTGATGTCGTCGACTTTTTGGGCGGCGATTTTCGCAACTTCTTGCGAGTGCTCGTAGTTCGCTTCCGCTTCCGCTCTTCTCGCCGCGGCTTGCTTGACTTTCATGGCGGCTTGTTGCGCCGCTTCTTTCGCACGTTCCATGGCTTTACCGCCGTCGCTGAGCGTCGGTTTGCACGTCGTCGCGATGTGTTTCAACTCGACGAGTTTCTTCAATCGCGCGGCGTTGACAAACTCTTCCTTGGATTTGCGTCCCAAGGTGGAAAACAACTCTTTTCTGGTGATGTCCGGCGATTGGTTCGCCGCTCTCCCGATGGCTTCCTCCAACGCTTTCGTGTTGATGGTTTGCTGCTGCTCGCCCATGGACGCTTCACCTTTGGAACCACCCATATTTCTCTTGAGCGTTTCTTGCGCCAAGTGTTCGACTTTCGTGACGTCGTAGTACTTATCCGCGGCGCCGTTCTCAATCTCCAAAGCTTCTTCGTCCGTTTCGCTCATATCAGAAGAAGTCTCGCCTCGTTGGATCTCCAACGCGGATTTCTTCTTGGATTTGGAGCCGTCGCCTTTGTAGACTTTCTCAATCGCTTCGCGTTCCAACGCTTTTTCGCCGTCTTGCGCGAGCTTTAACACCTTATCGGTTCGAGTTTGTTCTTCGGTTTGTTGTTCATGTTCTTCTTCTTCTTCTTTCATTTGTTCTTCTTCTCCTTCGTCGCCTTCGTTTTCGTCGTCGACTTCTTCATCGACGTGAACGCCCATGGATTTGCCCAATCCGGCGGCAACGTTTAAGTCTCCCTTCTTCGTCGTCGACTTCTTCTTATTCTTCTTCGACAACATCTTCGTTTGCTGCGGTAAACCCAACTGCGGCATTTGTCCCGGCTTGACCGGATCTTGACTCGATTGTTCGCCGCCAACCATTTTTTGCAACAAAGCGAACACCCCGGTGTGCTTGATCTCTTCCTCGGCGACTTCAACCAACTCTTTCTCTTCGGATGCGTTTGGCAACGCTTCTTCCAACAACATGCGTCGAGCGCCTTTGGAGGCGTAAGTAGACTTGTCGTCGTCTTTATCGCCGCTGCTGCTCTTGCGTTCGTACAAACGTTCTCTCTGGTTGTTGTTGTTGTTGTCTCTAGAAGAAGAAGAAGAAGAAGAAGAAGAGGAGGAAGAGACGGATCGTCGCTCGTCTCTTTCCGTCTCTCTCTCCACGAACTCCTCGTCCTCGGCGTCCGAGCGAAACTTTTCCCTGTACCCGGAAAAATTCTTGCTTGGACGTCGATGGTCCTCGTCCTCAGAAGCGCTGCTGCGGCTGCTGCTTTTCTGATCCGAAGACGACGATTGCTTCTTCCTCGATGATTGGGGTCGGTGCTTTTCCTCTTCTTCGTCCTCTTCGTCGATATCGTCTTTGGCCAAAGTCTTCGTCAACTTCTTCTCGAACCTCGCGTCCTCTCGCTCTTCCACCGTTCGCTCCCCGTCCGAAGAAGAATCCTCCTTTGCCTCCTCCAAATCATCCTCTTCTTCGTTCGCGAATTTCTTCGTCTCCTTCATCCGTTTTTGCATGTCGTTGAACTCTCGCAAAAACGTATCCGTGTTTTTCGAGGAATCGATTTCTAAATCTTCGTCGTCGTCCTCTTGATCCTCCTTCTTTCCTCCGTTCGCGTTCTTTAATTTGGATAAAAACGCGTCCGCTTTGGCGTATTTCTTATCGTCTCCTTCTTCTCTCTCGCCCATTTCCGACGCTGCTTTTTCTCCCGGTAACAAGGAATACGTCTTCTCGTAGTCACGCAGGGCGGATTTCCCGCACGTGTCCACGATCAAACTTTTCATGACATCGATTTGATCGGAAACGCCCAATAAAGACATCGGAGAGCCAGATTTGAACGCCGCGTCGATGTTATACGCTCCGCCGTTCTTTTTACTCGACGAAGAAGCGCTCAAAGCGAACGCGCCGAGAGATAACGCGCAGATGAATCCAACGCTTTTCGTCGAGGATGATGAAGATGAAATCTTCCCGCGGCTCGTCTTTAATGATGGTGTTGCCGTCTTTTCTTCCTCTAATAAAGAGAGACGTTCGCCAGTATTCTCCTCTCTTTTCAACAGATGACCCATCGTGCCAATGGTGTTCATGATGATATATGCTTTTGTATAGTGTGTGTTCTCTCTCTCGCGAAAGGCGACCTTGATCTCTCTGAAGTAAAGTGATAGCCGCGTTTCGTTTCCCAAGAGAGAAAGTTTTGACGGAAAACACTTGAGAGAGAAGAAAAAAAGGAGGTTTAGAGTTTAGGGTTTAAATTATTTTTACGAAAAAATGTGAAAAAAATGCAGAAAATGTTCCTCTCATCGTCCCTCTTTTCCTCTTTTTTCGTCAATCGTCGACCCGTCAAATCAAAAAACGGCCACTTTACTCGAACGAGGAAAAACAATTTCCAAGATCTCACTCGTGAGACGAGAGAAAAAAGAAGACGAAGAAGAAGACAAAGAAGACGAAGAAAAAACCGAAAGGGGGCGAAACGCGCTCGAAAGAAAAGTAATTCGGAGGTTTTTCTTCCGCTTTTAGTACTACGCGTCGCGTGATGACGACGTTGTTGTGGGAATTGATCGTGAAGTGCGA
>Ga0255775_1003644_pt1 | contig 12626 bp, 12 predicted proteins | sample 011ome_26_FD_179973 | JGI IMG/M metagenome (GOLD analysis project Ga0255775, IMG submission 179973) | Coastal salt marsh microbial communities from the Groves Creek Marsh, Skidaway Island, Georgia - 011511BT metaG (version 2) | ecosystem: Environmental > Aquatic > Marine > Intertidal zone > Salt...
TGACTTTTTAAATTTAGTAGTAGCAGGTGAGTCCGATCTTAATTTTGATGATCTTAATGAAAAGCTTAAAGATATTGAAAATGAATCTGGCAGAAAAAGAGATGTTCCTAAGTTTAGTGCTAGAACGCTAGACATTGATATAGTTCTGCAAATTGACGAAGACGAAATATTATATGAAAGTGATGAGATAGAAAAATATTCATTTGTATCAGAGCCGTTAAAAGAAGTTTTATAAATGGAAAGAAGATTTTCAGTTAGAAAGATTCACAGATACCTCAGTATATTTATTGCTGTTCAGCTTTTGCTTTGGACAGTCTCTGGAATTTATTTTGCATTTAATAAAATTGAGATGGTTAGGGGAGAGCAATATCGATTACCCCTTGAGACCGAATACAGAATTTTTAAAAGACTCGGACAAGAAATTATTGAAACAAATTATAATGGAGCAAAAACTTACTCTACTCATCCTCAAAATCTTCCGGTTGATATGTTGTCGCCCGAAGAGGCAATAACAATCGCAAAAGAAAAAACATCATTAAATCCTATAAACGCAAGCTTAATTGAAAAAGTTAAGAGAGGTGTTGAGTATAGAGGCAGGAGACTACCTATATATAAAGTCTCTACTGACACTGATGATGGAATTAATATTTATATTGATTCTATGACAGGAGATATAGCTGCTATAAGATCTGACTCTTGGAGAGCGTGGGATCTTTTATGGGCTTTACATATTATGGATTATCAAGAAAGAGACAATATTAACAATTTGTTATTAAAGATATTTTCTGTTCTTGCACTAATTAGCTCAATTACTGGAATAATACTTTTTTTTAAAAAAACTATTTAAAGTTATTTTCTACAATTGACCATGCGCCCTGTGAAAGAGGGTAGACTTTCATTCCTCTGTCTTCAGCATGCTTGCTTGATGCAGTTCCATCTCTAACCCTTCCAAGAATGCCCTGGCATATCGCGCCTACTTTAAATAAGCTGAAGGCCATATAGAATTCCCAATTAGCTGATAGATCTTTTCCTGTAATTTCAGAGTACATGTCGAGATATTCCATTTCATTAGGAATACCCATCTCTTTTAATTTTGCATGATCATAAAATAATGGCTCTGTTCTCCATGTAAGACAGTGATAGCAAAAGTCTGCAATTGGATGACCTAATGTAGAAAGCTCCCAATCAAGAACACCTATGACTTCTTGGTTTTTCATTATCATGTTATCTAGGCGATAGTCTCCATGAACAATTGAGGTTTCATCATCATCAGGAATATTTTCTGGCAACCACTCTATAAGATTATTCATTTCTACAATATTATCTGTCTCAGATGCTAGGTATTGTTTAGACCATCTTGAAACTTGCCTTGCAACATAATTACCAGGTTTTCCATAATCCTCTAATCCAACTTTTTTGTAATCTACGCTATGAAGTGCTGCAAGAGTTTTGTTTTTACTTTGATAGACTTTAATCCTTTGTTCTTTTGAAAGAGAGGGGAGCATATGATCCCAATAAATATCTCCATCTAAACAATCCATAACAAAAAAAGTGGTTCCAGCTACATCTTCATCCTCACAAAGACCGTAGGTTTTTGGAACAGGGACATCAGTTTGACCAAGAGCAGTGATGACTTTATATTCTCTGTCGACCGCATGGGCTGAGGGCAGAAGCTTGCCCGGTGGCTTTCTTCTAAGAACTAGATTTTTATTATCTGTAGTAATTTTATAGGTAGGGTTAGATTGGCCGCCCTTAAATTGCTCGATTGATTTTATAGAACCAGCCCCAGGAATATGAGCATCAATCCATGGTTGAAGCTTTGAAGCATCTATTTTTAAACTTTCAGCAACTTCTTTTGTTCCTGAAAATATTTTTTCATATTTTTGAGCATCGCTTGTCATGAGAGTGATCTTCCTCCATCAACTTTAATAACTTGCCCTGTCATATACTTTGAACCAACAACAAACTTAACAGTGTTAGCGATATCTTTTTCAGATCCCATCTTCTTGAGTGGGATATTAGCTATCACTTTTTCCTTTTGTTCATCAGTCCAAGTTACATCAGGTGGTTCGAGCATTGCACCAGGAGCAATTGCATTAACATTAACCTCTGGAGCTAATTCTCTTGCAAGAACCTTAGTTATTGATTCTAAACCCCCTTTGGCAGAAGCGTATATAGAAAAATTTGCAACGCCTTTGCTTAAATTTGTATCCGTAATATTTACTATAGAACCTTTTGATTCAACTAACTTATCTTTTAGACCCTGAATTAAAAATAATGGACCTTTAAGATTGCTACCAACCAATTTATCCCAATGCTCTTCAGAAATATCATCAATAGGAGTTGGATAAAAAGTCGATGCATTGTTTACTAAAACATCGACTGAATCAAAGCATAATTTAGATTCATCAATTAATCTCTGAACATCTGATGAAATGTCTAAATTCGCTTGAATGATTTTTGCAGAGTTGGGGTTATGAGTATTGATTTGATCTGCTAAATCCTGCGCATCATTTTTTGAAGAATTGTAGTGAATAATAATATTCCACCCCATTTGAGAAAAAGTTAAGGCTATTTCCTTACCAATTCTTTTTGCAGCGCCAGTAATTAATATGGTTTTATTCATAAAGATTGATTAACTATTTGTTTATATATTTTATGCTTTTCTTCATAAATTTTCTCAGTTGGAATATTTTTAAGAACAGAAAAATCTGCTTCAATTGTATTTGATAATAATCTTAATATTAAATCTTTCGTATCTGAAAGATGTTGTAGGCTGCATAAGTCACTGATCAGTGACTGATTTCTTTCCATATTAACTTTAGGCAAGAAATCTATAAGTGATTCATTAGACATATCTTTGGTAATTTTAATTAACCTCATCAAAACATCTGAAGCATTTTTTTGTGCATTAGGTACTGGAAGATTTTCTCCTAAAGAAAAATTATTGTTGACTTGAAGTTCGGCCCATCGAACGAGGTTATTTGAACTAGTATCACATATAGGAACTCTTAACTTATTAAAGAAGGGTAAGTGCATCTTATATTTTATTATTACCTCAAAAAATATATTTGGATTTTCTGAGTTTAAGGCTCTGTCAGTCTCAGTCCAAATTCTGTCAGATGACAGATTTGCTATTTCACCGGAGCTAACAATTTCTTCGAGCATTTTTTCCGTGCTTTCATCAATAGTAAAATCTTTTAAATGTTCATAAGTATGGAATCGAGCAAGCCTAATAGCCCGTAATGGGTCTTCTGAAAATGCATCTGATACATGTCTGAATATTTTATTCTTAATATCATCTCTGCCTCCATAGGGATCAATAAAATTGCCATCAGAGTCCTTTGCAATAGCATTTATTGTTAAATCTCTTCTCGATAGGTCTTCTTCTAGCGTTACCTCTTTACCATAATAGAAATTAAAACCATGATAGCCATGACCAGTCTTTCGTTCAGTCCTTGCAAGTGCATATTCTTCTTTTGATGTTGGATGGAGAAATACAGGGAAATCTTTTCCTATGGGCTTAAAACCATTAGATACCATTTCTTCGGGCGAAGATCCGACAACAACCCAATCTTTGTCTTTAGCTTTTTTATTCAGCAGGGCGTCTCTAACAGCTCCACCAACCTCATATATCTTCATTCTTTTTTAATTTGAAATATTTTTTTATCTTCCAATCTTATAGCTGTAAGTTTATTTCCCCAAACACACCCTGTATCAAGTCCTATTATATTGTCTATATTTGTCTCACCATTTATTGATGCCCAATGCCCAAAAATTATATTCTCATTGTTTTTTAGGTTTTCTTTTGTTTGATGAAACCAATGTATATATCCTTTTTTAGCAGTTTTACTTTTTAAATCTAGCTTAAGCGATCCATCATTTGATAAATATCTCATTCTTGTAAAGTAATTAATAATTACTCTTAGCCTCTTATATCCTTTTAAATTGTCATTCCACTTCTTTGGTGTATCCCCCCACATTTTTGCAAGAATATTTGATGCATCATTTTTAAGTGAAGCTTGAACTTCTTTTGATAATTTTTTTGCATCATCTATGCTCCAAATAAAGGGTATGCCTGCATGTGAAATCCAAAAAACCTCGTTTGTTTTTTTTATTTTAATTTCTAGAAACAAAGGAAGAGCCTTTAACCACGATTGATAATGTTTTATATTTTTTGATTCAAGAACTTTTTTCAGTGATTTATCTTTTTTTTGATGCTCTATTAGATAGAGTAAATAAAAATCATGATTACCCAAAACCCCAGATACTGATTTTTTGTTATTAATACAGAATTCAAGAACTTTATGAGAATCTTTACCTCTATTAACTAGATCTCCAGCAAAAATTAATTGGTCTATCTCTTTACTAAATTTAATTTTTTTTAATAGCGCTTCTAATTCTTTGAAGCATCCCTGAACATCACCAACTACATAATGCGCCATTTATTTTTGATACTGCTTTGCAATTTTTAAATAATTTTCTAATGACACCTCTTCAGGCCTAAGATTTTGATTAATTTCTAATGTATCCCAGTCAAGATTAGCTTTTTTTAAATTATTTTTAATATTTTTTCTTCTTGAAGAAAATGACATATCTATAATTTTAAATAAATTATTTTTAGTTGATACATCTATGTCATTTTTCTTAGGTGAAAGCCTTATAAAGCTTGAGTTTACCTTTGGCTTAATATCAAAAGACTCAGGTGGAACATCAAATAAAATTTGGATATTAAAAAATGCAGATAGCTTGATTGAAAGCTTGCCCCAATTTTTTGTACCAACAGCTCCATTAATTTTTTCTGCTACTTCTTTTTGAATAAGAAAATGCATATCTTCAATCACGTTATGCCAGTCGATAAATTTCAAAATTATTTGTGTTGAAATATTGTAGGGAAGGTTGCCAACCACTCTGTATTTTTTATCTTCTAAAAAATTTAATGGAGTGGATAAGATATCCCCTTGAAAAAATTCAAATTCTGCAGGCCCTGTAAATTGTTTTGAAAGATAGTCGATATTATTTTTATCAATATCAATTGCCTTAATAGAAATACCATCTTGGTTTAAAACATTTGTTAGAGCTCCCATACCAGGACCTATTTCAAAAAAATTTGAGTTAGTCTGAGGCGATATCGATTGTCCCATCTCAAAAATTATTGCCGGATCAGATAGATAATTTTGTCCAAATTTTCTTCTAATATCTCTCGAAATCATTAAATTATTTTTTTAGCAATTTTAATTGCCTCTTTAAGAGATGATGTATCAGATTTTGAAGTCCCTGCAATATCTAATGCTACTCCGTGGTCAACAGATGTTCTAATAATCGGAACTCCTAAGGTAATATTAGTTGTTGAACCAAAGCTCAAAGCTTTGATGACTGGTAATACTTGATCATGATACATACCAAGATAAGCATCTGTATCATTTAATATCTTTTTTGTAAAAGCTGTATCTGCCGATTTTGGATGGGATATATCAATTTTTTTTCGTCTTAACTCTTTTACAGCAGGTATTAGAATATCTTTTTCTTCTGAACCAATTTTTCCTCCTTCTCCAGCATGAGGATTTAGTCCAAGTAGAGTAATTTTTGGATTTTTAATTTTAAATTTATTTTTTAGCTCATCATTGAGAATTTTTGCTTTAGAGATAATTAGTTTTTTAGTTATTGCTTTTGCAACATTTTTAAGCGGAAGATGGGTTGTTGCCAATGCTACTTTAAGCCTATCTGAGCCAAGTAACATTAATACATCATCGCTTGCAGTCTTTTTTTGAATATATTCTGTATGTCCTTGGAATTTCTTATTAATTGAAATAATGTTTTCTTTGCTTATTGGACCAGTTACAAGAGCAATTTTTTTATCATTGAGCGCATTATCAATACCAAAATCTAGATTTTGTAAAACATAATCTGCATTTGATTTGTAAATTTTGCCAGGTGTTAAGTTATTGCATTTAGTCACACAAAGAAATTGAATATAATTTTTTTTATTTATTTGTAAATTTTTTAAATCATTTATTTGCAATAACTTGATCTTTTTGCCTAATTTAATGGCCCTATCTGCTAGCAATTTAGGATCTGCAAGACAAACAATAGGAAGTTTAATATCTGTCCAAAATTTGGAGGTGCAAAGTTGAATTATAAGATCTGGCCCAATTCCTGAAGGCTCACCAGGAGAGTATATAATTTTTTTCAATCTAGTTCTTTGAATTCAACAAAGGCTTCTGCTCTTATTGCGCGCAAGGTATTTTCAAGCTCTTCATCAAATTTCCTATCATATAAAATCTGATATGCTTGATCTTTAATTAAGTCTCTTGTCATATCATAATTTCTAGTTTCAATAACTTCTAAAAAATGAAAACCAAATTGAGTTTCAAAGATATCTGAAATCGTACCGGGCTCTATTTCAATCATAACTTTTTCAAACTCTTCAGCAAAAACTCCTTTACCGTACCAACCTAACTCACCGCCACTTTTTGCAGAACCAGGATCTTCAGAGTGATTGTTTGCCAATTCTGCAAAATCTTGACCTTCAATAATTTTTTGTCTAATTCCTTCTAATTCTTTTTTTGTAGCATCAGTATCTCGAATAGTTGATGGCGTTAATAATATATGCCTTGTTAACCATTGATCTTCGTATTGTACGAAGGTACCTTTTTTATCTTCTATTTTAAGAATATGATATCCCGCTCCACTTTTTAAGGGCGGAGTAATAAAGCCAACTGGTTGAAGGTTGATTGCCGTTGCAAAAAGATTAGGCATATCCATCGCCTTTTTCCATTCCATCAAGCCATTATTTTTTTTGTAAGTATTTGCTGGTTCATTTGCTGCAAGAGACTCGAAAGAGGAACCGCTTTTTACTTTCTCATATATCTCCTGGGCTTTATCTTCGTTTTGCACAAGTATTTGTCTTATCAAAAGGTCTGGTTCGAGTTCCTTTAAGGATTCATTGGTTTCTAAAAAAGCAGCAAATTCTTTTTCAGTAATATCAATTTCAGCTCCAACTCTGCCTCTTTGTACCCGCTGTATTAAGATCTGTTTTCTAACATCTTCTCTAAAATCAATATAAGAACCGCTATCTTCTTCAACAAAACCTATAAATTCCTCTAAAGTATAATTATTGTTCGCAGCGATTCTCGAGATAGTAGCATTCAATTCTTCATCGCTAATTTTTATTCCATATCTAATTGCAAGTTGTAATTGCAGCTCTTCAATTATTAAGCTTTCAATAACTTGCTCTCTCAGAACTGATATATCTGGCTTAGGAATATTTTGTTGATCATATCTACTGATTATATCTGCAAGCTCTCTTTTGATTTGAGACTCCATTATTAAGCCGTCATCAACAATTACAGCTACTCTATCCAATATTTCAATTTCAGAAAAAAGACTAGATGATAAAAAAAATGTTGTAATAAAGGTAAATCGTTTCATAAGTTTTTATTAATAATTAAATAAAGAGCTTTTAAATAATTTATTCATTTTATCAAAAGAAGAATTAAGTCCTTTTAATTCGAATTCAAAATTAATCCTGCCCTTATTCTCAATAGCAATTCTATTATCCCATGCATCTTGAAGGTATTGATACACAATTTCTTCATTTAAGTGAAATTTAGAAAAATTCCTGTCAGATCCAGTAACTCTCAAAGCTAGACAACAATTTTCATATTCTATGCCCACAAGACTCTCTATGTTCTGATTAGAGTTATGATCTCTTTTAAGCTTTGCAATAAATTTAAAATTTGGACTCATACTGATGTCTGCAAAAACTTCTGAATAATCCATTTCGATATTGAAATCACCAGCCATTCTTCTGAATCGGTGAGCATAACCTATATCACCTGATTTAAGTTTATGCTTAAGAGTAATTCCACCAAGAGGCATTTTTTTTTGATCTTTAATATAACCACCATAACCCATAATCATTGTATTCATGTTTGGCATCCATGAAGCCATTATTACCATAGGGCCCTCGTCCATATTCATTTCCATCATAGAACCCATTTGGTTCATTGAGTTCATTGTTGGGCTAATCCATACCTTTCTGTCTTTAAGATAATATTTCTTTGAAATATTTAAAGATGCCTTCTTCATTCCCTTTTTTATTTTGGAGTAATCAATACTTAGTGTGTAAAAGCTTTGATCTCCGATTCTATCCATTCCTGAAAATCTGTCATTAATAAATAACTCATTATTTGGAGATATCTCATTACTATCAAAGATAGGGTTATTCTCTTGATTTCTGTAGGCTGTATAACCATAGATAAATCTTGGCTTTAGGACATTGATTGAAGAGCCGTTGTTATTAACATAAATGGAGCTCATATCTATAAGAGCATTTGGTACGTTGACAGTTTGAGTCTTTTTTAATGAGTGAGAAAGGCTATAGTCAATACTTTTTATGCCAATTTTTGATAAGACATTGAAACCATTTATATTAAAAATTTTAGAAACACTAAGGTCTGAAAAAATTCTTTGACCCTCATCAGGATTTTCAATTAATCTTAAGTAATTATTGTCCATTGCTTGATAGCCAAAATATCCATGAATCGTATTAGCCTTAAATGTTGCGATATCTAAATCTTCAGAAATGATAAATCCATTTATATTCTTTCTGTATTTTATATTTAGAGCAGGCGATTTTTTATATCCATTTGTGAGAATAGGGTTAAGTGACTGGTAGGCTTGATGAACTATTGTTAGCTTTGTATTTTTAAATCTTGTTTGAATGGAGATATTTTGATTCAAGTTTTGAATCCTTCTGTTGCCAAATGATGTTATATCTCCAGGTATATCTCTTAAAATTAGGTCATCTGAAGATTTTGACCAATCAATACTTATAGTTGAATGATTTAAATTTAGTACGTCATTAAATTTATATATCCATCTGGAAGAATCAGAATTTAAAGTTTCTTCTTTAAATTCTTCGTCTTTATTAAAATATATGACATCTAGATTTCTGAAATTGTTATTTTTTCCATGAACTTCCCTGTAATTAATCTCAAGACCCAAACCTCTTTTAGCAATATATCTTGGAGCAAATGTGATATCCGACTTATTGGAAATGACTTTGTAATAGGGAATCATTAAATCAATGCCATCTGAAGAATAAGATATTGATGGCTCTAAAAAACCACTCATTCGCTCATCTGAAGTAGCAAATGGAACATAAGGGAATGCAAAAATTGTCGAACCGGCTGCTTTGATTTTTATATTTTTTGCTAAACCTCTATTTGTCATAGAATTTAGGGCTATCTCATCAGCTTGAAGCAACCAACCCTTGTCAGGATTCGAGCAAGATGACATAGAAGCATCAAGTAAATTTATAGTGTCATCAAGATTGCCCTCTAAGCTATCAAAATTAAAAACTAGATTTCTTTCTTGTGAAAATGCAATGCCTTTACTAAGAGCAATAGAATTATCATCTTTATTTAAATACCCATCTTCAGATTTAAAATAAAAATTTGTAAGGAAAATTTCTCCAGAATTTGAAAATTTTACTTTTCCATTTTCTCTATCTAGCTCAGCATTTTGTGCTTTTAAAAGTCCTTCAGGAAAATCAAGAGCAACATTCCCATACAAAACTAATCTTTTATCATCAGTAATTTGAAATTTATCAGAATTAATTTCTAGATCTTCATTTTTTTTAACTTTTCCAATATTTGGAACATATGAAATACATGAAAGAGTATTTTCTTTGGATTGAATAAGAATATCATCCACCAAAAATTCTCCATTTGAATGGATAGAAAAAATTGAGCCTAATAAAATAGGCAGGAGATGTAATTTTTTCATCTTTCTATTCTATACCTCATAGCTTTGAAAGAGTATTTTAAGGAAAGTTCTATTATTTTTTTGAATTTATATATTCTTCAAGTTGATACATATGATCTTTTCCAAAAAAGATCTGATCATCTATTAAAAAAGTTGGAATACCGAAAGCACCTTTTTCGACTGCCCAGGAGGTATTAGCAATTAGTTGATCTTTGCATTCCTTGGTTTCGATAATCTCAAAAATTTTTGTATGATCAATCCCATCATTTTTAAGAGCCTGCTCAAGCACTTCTTTTTCTTGAATGTTTAAATCTTTTTCCCACATTCCTGACATAGTACATTCAACATATTCTTTAAAAATATTAAGCTTTTTAGCTGCAATCGCTCCTCTTTGAATTAGTAATGAATTTTGAGGAAAGTTAGAATTATTTTTAAATTTATTGATATTATGTTTTTTTATCCACCTATTCATTTCTACAAAAAAATAATCAGCTTTGTTCTTCACATCCGCATTAGCTATTAGAGGTGGAGTATTGTTAGTAAGTTTAAAAATTCCTCCAGCAAGACAAGGAATATAATTAAATGTAGTATTTGTTTTTTTTTCGAATTCAGGTATTACCTTGTGTGCTAGGTAACCATTAGGTGTTGCAACATCATATATAAAGTCTACTTTCATTTAGGTTACAATTTTATAAAGTAAGAACAATTAAACAATGTTATGACAGATTTTTCAAAATATTCTGCAATTATAATAGGCGCTGGAGATGCAACAGGATCAGCGTTATGTAAGAAATTTGCTCTAAATGGTTATAAAGTTTGTGCTGTAAGAAGGCCAGGAAATATAGATAAATTTAAAAAACTTGAAAAAGATATAAAGGAAGTAGATGGATGGATTAAATGCTATGGAGTTGATGCAAGAGAAGAAGAGTCTATTCAAGACTTATTTGCGCAAATAGAAGATGAAGTTGCTCCCATTGACGTGGTAGTTTTTAATCCTGGTGCAAATGTTTACTTTCCAATAGATGAAACAACTTCAAGAGTTTTTAGAAAAGTATGGGAGATGGCAGCTTTTGGCGGTTTTCTTACTGGTAGAGAGGCAGCAAAATATATGAAAAAAAGAAATAGAGGAAGTATATTTTTTACTGGTGCAACAGCATCTATAAGAGGTAGTTCTGGTTTTTCTGCATTTTCAAGTGCTAAATTCGCTTTAAGAGCATTAGCTCAAAGCATGGCAAGAGAATTAGGACCTCAGGGAATCCATGTCGCACATTTCATAATAGATGGCGCAATAGACACAGCTTTTATTAAAGAAACTTTCCCCGATATATATGCTCTCAAGGAAAAAGACGGTATCCTTCAACCAGATGCAATTGCTGATGCATATTGGTTCGTTCATACTCAACAGAAAAGTGCATGGACCCATGAATTAGATTTAAGACCATATATGGAGAAGTTTTAAAAATAAAGGAAGAAGCTATGAGTTTAAAAGATAAAGTAATATTTATATCTGGTGGTAGCAGAGGTATTGGCCTGGCTATGGCAAAAAAGGCTGCTAAAGATGGTGCTAAAATTGTGATAGCTGCAAAAACTGCTGACCCTCATCCAAAATTACCTGGAACTATCTATACAGCTGCAGATGAAATTGTTGATGTCGGCGGCGATGCTCTACCAATTATTTGCGACATTAGAGATGAAGATAATGTTCGAGATGCTATAAACAAAGCGGTTGACCATTTTGGCGGTATAGATATTTGTATCAATAATGCTTCTGCTATTCAGTTAACAAATGTTAAAGATACAGAAATGAAACGATATGATCTCATGCATCAAATTAATGGAAGAGGAACCTACATGGTTAGTAAATATTGTTTACCGCATTTAGAAAAGGCATTAAATCCTCATATTTTAAATTTATCTCCCCCTTTAGATATGCATCCAAAATGGTTTGCAGGAACGGTTGCTTATACAATGGCTAAATATACTATGAGTATGTGCGTTCTTGGTATGGCTCAAGAGTTTGCTGATAGAGGCATAGCTGTAAATGCTCTTTGGCCTAGAACAGCAATTGCAACTGCTGCAGTTCAGAATCACCTTGGCGGCGATGAAATTATGAGACTCTCTCGAAATGTTGATATTATGGCTGATGCTGCCTATGAAATTCTCATCAAAAACTCTAAGTCTTTTAGCGGTAACTTTTGTATTGACGACTTAGTTCTTCATGAAGCTGGCGTAAAAGATTTTTCAAAATATGCCAATGTTCCATTCAGCGAACTCATGCCTGACTTTTTTGTTCCTGATGATACTCCTTTACCTGATGAAGTTAAAAATAGTTAATTGAATAAAGAAGAAGCATTAGAACTAGCAAATAAAACCGGCTTTAATGCCATTGATGTTGATGTCTTAAAACTTGAGGCTAGTGGTAGAGAGTATTACAGATTACACTTTGATAGATTAGAGTCTTTGATCATGTGCTATCTCGATCCTGAAAAAGGCAATCATACTAAATTCCTTCATGTTTCAAATTTTTTCAAAAGCTCAAGCATTAATTCTCCTGAAATTATTTTGGCTGACCAAGCTACTGGAGTAATTGTTCAACAAGATCTGGGAGATAAATGTTTGATTGATATGGACCTCAATGAAAATCCTAAATTGCTGAAGCAGTCAGTTGAGATCCTATCTAAAATTCAAACAGCTCATATTCCTCAAATAGATAAACTTGATGAAGAATCTTTGATGATGCAAATGGAAACAATACAATCTATTTTTTTAGAAAAATTTTTATCTTGTAAAAAATTAAAAGAGCTAGAAATCCTTCAGGCCAGAACCTTATCTAAGTTATCAGAGCATCCATGGAT
>Ga0255775_1003652_pt1 | contig 12608 bp, 9 predicted proteins | sample 011ome_26_FD_179973 | JGI IMG/M metagenome (GOLD analysis project Ga0255775, IMG submission 179973) | Coastal salt marsh microbial communities from the Groves Creek Marsh, Skidaway Island, Georgia - 011511BT metaG (version 2) | ecosystem: Environmental > Aquatic > Marine > Intertidal zone > Salt...
GGAATATTTTTTGCACACGAAAAACGGAATAATAAAGAGAGAAGAGAAACGCGCGCAAAAAAGAACAACAACGTTAAGAAGAAGAAGAGAAAAGAGTAAAAGAGTAAAAGAGAGAATGATCATCGGTTTAGCGGGCTCCTCTGTTTCCTCTGTGTGTTGTTCCCAGCAACAACGACGAGTTTTACGACCCCGACAACAATTTCGTCGTCGGTTACTACGCCGCGATGAAGATGACGATGATGATGACTCACGTAAACAACGACGACCGAATTTTGTGGTGCACTCGTCGTCGTCGTCGTTGTTCTCAAAACGAAGGACATCATCATCATCATCATCTAAAATATGCGCCGCTTCTTCGAGTAATAATAACGGGGATACCAATAATAATCAACTCGGAGGAAAACGACGAGGGAAACTAAACGGAGCGGGAGTGGTAACCAAGTTGGTAAAAAAAGACACGCAAATCGAACAACTCGGCTTATCTCCGGACGAGTTGGAGCAGTATAACCAAGAAACTGCTGGATACAAAAGCATAATAAACGCCGCTCTGGAAGTTTTATTGGAAACGTGTCCACCGTTTATACCGGAAGGCACGGAAACCGACGTGGAGCGGTTTAAAGACGAAGACATTGAATCCTTTACTCTGAACGATAAGATATTTAACCCGGAGATGTCGTGGTTGGCGTTTAACTGGAGAGTTCTGGCAGCCGCGGCGGACGAGAACATTCCGGCGTTCGAACGACTTCGGTTTTTAGCGATTAGCGGGAGAAACCTGGACGAGTTTTTCGCCAAGCGAGTTGGGGCGTTAAAGAGGCAAGAATCTGTCGGGGTTGGGAACTTAGTCAAGAAAAGAGGTAAGAACATATGGTCGCCGAGGAAAACGCTCGAATACGTCAGCGCGGAAGTAGAAAAAATGTCGGATATTCAGGCGGAGTTGTACATCGAACAAATAGCGCCGAGTTTAGCGGATTATAACATCAGGATTTTATCGCACGACGATATGGACAAGGAAACGGTTCAGAAAGTTCGCGAATGGTACCACGACTATGTGGAACCGATTTTAGATCCGAGAGCGATCGATCCGTGCCACCCGTTTCCGTTTTTACCGAGTTTGTCCATAGCGTTGGCAGTGGAGTTGGAAGACGCGTACTCAAACGAGAAATTCGCGGTGGTTTCTGTTCCATCCGTGGTGGACAGATGGATCGACGTTGGCGAGTTTATGGACGAAACTAAAGGTAAACTTTTTTTGCCTTTAGAGCAAATTTTAGAGGCGAACATGGACACGTTGTTTCAAGGATGTAACATTCGCGCGTGTCACGCGTTTCGAGTGTGTAGAAACGCGGACGTCGAAAGAAACGAGGAGGAGGCGGAAGATTTGTTAGAGATGATGTCTGACGAAGTTCGAACGAGACGTTTTGCATCGTTCGTTCGGTTGGAAGTGCAAGACACGATGCCTGAACACGTGAAAGACCGTTTGATGAAATCTCTTGAGTTGAGATCGTTCGACGTGACTTCGGTGCCGCACGCCGCGCCGTTGGGATTCGGCGTTTTAGATTCCATCGACGTGAGTTTTGAAATGGACGACGCCTTAGTTTTTGACTACTGGTCTCCGAGAACGCACCCGAGATTGGTTGGTATCGACGTCCCTTCCTCGTCGGCTTCCGAGGCGGAAGAGATGAGCAAACGTAATATTTTCGACGAGATTAAAAAAGGAGACATTTTAGTCCACCACCCGTACCATTCGTTCGCGACGTCCACGCAAGCTTTCTTCGAAGCCGCGGCAAGAGATAAGGATGTTTTGAGCATTAAATCGACGTTGTATAGAACTTCATCGAACTCGCCAATTATATCGAGTTTGATTAAAGCTTGCGATAACGGGAAAAACGTCGCCGTGTTGGTTGAATTGAAAGCTCGATTCGACGAAGAGCGAAACTTGGGTTTTGCGGAACGACTTGAAACTGCCGGGTGTAACGTCGCGTACGGCGTAAAAGGCGTGAAAACGCACTGTAAAGCAACTTTAGTCGTACGAAGAGAAGGAGAAAAGCTCGTGAAGTACGTTCACTTAGGAACTGGGAACTATAACCCGTCCACGGCGGGTATTTATACCGATTACGGCATGTTTACGTGCAAAGAAGAATACGGCGAAGACGCCGTGAATTTGTTCAAGTTTTTAATGGGCCATCATTTCCAAAAAGAATTCAACAGATTGCTGGTTGCGCCGCAAAGCTTACAATCTAGCATGGTGGATTTAATCGAGAACGAAATCACCGCCGCAAAGAAAGGGTACAAAGCGTCCATCACGGCTAAAATGAACGGTTTAGACGACCCGGAGATTTGTAAAGCGTTTTATCGGGCGAGCCAGGCGGGCGTGAGCGTGAATTTGATCGTTCGGGGCATTTGTAGAATTCGCCCTGGCGTCCCAGGCATTTCCGAAAACATTCGCGTGATCTCAATCATCGGTCGATTCTTAGAACACCACAGATGCTTTCGATTCGAAAACGCGCTTCAGACAGGGAAAGCGGATCCGAAGATTTACATGGGTAGCGCAGATTTGATGCGAAGAAATTTGTTACATCGCGTCGAAGTCGTCACGTTAGTCGAAGATGAGAGAATCAGGTGCGAAATCCAAGACATGCTCGATGCTTGTCTCGTGGATGGTGTCTTAGCGTGGGAGTTAGGTGCGGATGGACGATATCATCGTACTCCGGAAGCGCGAGCGATTGCGGCGAAACACTCGAGCCAAGATCCCGGGAAAGGAAAACTCATGCCAATTGCCGCGACAAAAGGTTTACACGCGAGTTTAATGGTCGACGTGTTAAAGAAACGAAGTAAAAGTAAAACGAAACAATCTGTCGCGGGTATTGCGGCCAAGAATTTAAAATATGCGGCGAGAATGCCAAAGCAAGCGATGGTGAAGAGTGCGGAGGATATGGCGCAGCCGGAGAAGTTGGAGAAAGCTGAAAGTGCCTTTCCCGTGTCCTCTTCTTCTTCTTCTTCTTCGGACAAGAGACCTTCGATGCATGAAATCATCGATGCGAATGCGAGACCGATAGAGGAAGAAAAAGTGATTAATGACACCAGCGAGGATAGTATGGACGACGTCGCGTTCGATATGGAGGTTTAAATTCATAAGAACGATTGACTTCTAGAACAAAAATGAATTTTCCAACTCGTAAACTACAAACTAATCAACACATCTTCTCTCTTTCTCTCTCTCTCTCCCTTCTGCTTACATATGATCACACATCATAGGTCTATACTATACAGGAACCAAATAATAATTCTACTAACAAATACACAAAAAAAGTTCTCCACGCATGCGTGACAGCGAGTGTTTGTACTTTCTTTTTAAATGTAATTTTCCGTCGAGAACGCCGGCGATAACACGGATTGACTCGCGGCTTTCTTCAACGTCTTCCATACTTGCACGTTCGCCTCGAAGAACCCAACAGAGTGGAAATTCTTCAAACCGTTTTTCTTGGCATACGGTTTAATAACTTCTTCTCGGAAATCTCTCAGTTTATGTCTCGGTAGTCTTGGACACAAATGGTGTTCGACTTGAAATTGCAAACCGCCATGGAACCAATCCAAATATTTTGGGCACTCAATGTCCATCGTCCCGGCGAGTTGCATCTCAATCCATTCGTTGTTTTTTGGAATCCCATCGAACACATCTCTCGAAAAGTGCGACAAACATATTTGAACGTGAATGATCCCACCAATTGCGTGCGAGAGGAAGAAGAACGCCCATTTCTCACCAGCCGTCGGTAACATGCTCACCAGCGTCGAATACCACGCGAAGTAAAAACCGAGCGTGGCGAATTCAATGACGCGCTGTTTCTTGGACATTTTTACCGTCGCGCAGTGAATCAACGTTTGCGCGTATAAGTTCACTCTCGCTACGGCCATGATCGGGTAGAACGTGTAATGCTGCACGCTAACAAACTTCTTCGCTAACCAATCAAATTTCAACTGTCGGTTGTGGTACAACGAGTACACGGATTCGAAATACTTCCTCGTGACTGCCAAAATCGGCATGTGTTGAATATCCGGATCGCACTCCAAAGAGTTCACGGCGCAATGATGGACGTTGTGCGTGCTCGACCACCAACTAATGCCAACACCGTTACACATGTTCCCAATGAGCCACCCGATGGCGGTGTCCAATTTCCTATTGTGGGTCACCGCGCAGTGCCCCGCGTCGTGTCCGATGAACATGCTTTGCTGCCAAAACATTCCCAACGATACGGCTCCGAGCATGTGAGAAAACGTATCCTCTTTATTCACGACCAAATGAATTGCCACGGCTAACAAAGACACCAAGCGAATGGCGATGGCGTAATAGTGCTTATAATCCGTCTTGAACTCTGCGTTCTCCGCCGTTTTCACCAACTCTCGAAAATCGTGTAAATGCTGGGGCGCTTCCTCCGAAATCTTTCTTTGAACGGCGCCAACGCGCATGGATTTCAACGTTTTCATCGCTTTTCCGCTTTCCGAGTGATACGCTCGGAACGCGTCCGTAATGTCTCTCCCGGAGTACTGTTTCAGGACGGTTTCGCCTCCCGGATGTTTTGAAATCCAACTCGAAATGTCGTACACGTCGTCACCGAAGATGACCAGTTTTGGGGAGTCCTTCGCGGTCATGTGATCGCACTCGTTCACCTGCGAAACCGTGTACGTGGTGGCGGTGCTCGCGGGAGACATATCCACATTCGTGATTGGGGAAGAACCCGAGGCGTCCTTACCGCCTTTGCCCATGATGAATACGATGTTAAAGTCCTCCTCTGTTTTTATTCCTTTTTATCGCTTTTCTCTTTTATCACCACCCGAAAATGTGTCCCGAAACGTCGCCACGTCGTTTACTCTTTTCGCGCGCGCGCGTTCGTCCGTTCTTCTTCGATCGACCAAATCTCTCTCTCGATTGAATACTCTTTTAAATATCTATCCGTTCTCAAGCAGATCCCGACTGTAAATACAATACTACAATAAGAAGTGAGCGGGGTCGGCTTTGAATAAAATGTGTGACGTCGGAGGACGCCTTTTTTGTGTTTGATGAGTGGCTGTTTTTTTTAATGAGCGGCTGTCATGGCTGTCGGTAACAACGACGGCGACCTTTCTCTCTTTTTGCTTTTTTTCAGACAAATTGAGCCCAACCACCAAAATACCAAAACATGTGAAATAATAGGAATACAATACGGTGATGATATATTAATATAAATAACAACGAAGACGAAAAGTAATAATCGTCAATAAGAAAAACGTTCTCCTTCATTTGCGTACGTTTACTTCTTATTAATGTCGTAGAAGAAACCAACCGTGTTGCCGACTTTGATGGTGACTTTCGGAGCGCCTTCGGGAAGGCGCGGACCTCCTCGGCTACTATTACCACCGCCGCTCTTCTCCTTATAGATGACTTTTTCGACGATTTTCTCCTTGATGATCGGTACTTCCACTTTCTTCTCGATGATTTTGTCCTTGTAGACAATCTTCTCCACCGGCTTGTCTTTGTAGACAATCTTCTCCGGACCGGGGACCTGAACTTTCTTTTCGACGATTTTGTCTTTATATACGATTTTCTCCACCGGCTTCTCTTTATAGACAACTTTCTCTTTCGCTGCTGCGCTACCACCGCTGCTACTATTCTTCTTGCTGTTATCGGTTTTGTAGACGATTTTTTCGACTATTTTGTCTTTATATACAATCTTTTCCGGACCGGGCACTTTGACCTCTTTCGTGATTACTCTCTCTTTACCCGGAACTTCCACCTTCTCTTTGACAATCTTTTCCTTGTAGACAATCTTCTCCACCGGCTTATCTTTATAAACAACTTTAACAGTTTCTTTCCCGGGAGCCTCAACCTTTTCTTTAACCACGCGGTCTTTGTACACAATCTTCTCCGGTCCGGGAACTTTTACTTTCTTCTCGACGATTTTCTCCACAATCTTCTCCGGTCCCGGTACTTTTTCGTATCTCGTAACCACTCGCGTTGGGCCCGGAACTTTCACGATTTCTTTCACGACTTTGATTCGCTCTTTTCCCGGAACCTCAACCTTGACTTCTTTCACGCGCACTTTCTCGCCCGTCGATGAGGGTGAGGACGAGAGTGCTTTCCCGACAATCGCACCGGCGAAGAATCCAATCGCAATCTTACTCAGATGATTCATAACGAATCCAACCTTACCACTGTTATCAACATTGCTCATTGGTACACCATCGGTATTCGTAGCGGACGATGTCGATGGTGGCGAAATCGAACTACTCGGCGCACCTCCTCTTCCGAGATTATACGGACTTTCGTCAAAACTCATCACCCCGTTTCTGTTCTTATAATTCTCCATTCTCGATTTCTCGAATAGTTGTATCCACTCCGGCCCTTTCTCTCTCAAGTCAATGCCCATGGGGTAATCCAACTGCATCTTCTCCGGCTGAATGCCTTCCATGGTTAATCGATATTTCAACCGTTCCCAAACGCGTTCTTGTCCTCGGGCGTTGAAATGAATTCCATCCGTAAAATAGCCTTTCGTATCGTGCTCAAACGCGACAAACAAATCCTCAACCGGTACCACGCATTTTCTACACGCTCGTTTACACGCCATCCCATACTTTTGTAGCTCTTCGTTCGACCTATCCAACCTCGCGAACGCCTTGTCGCCGTACATTTCGACTTGATAGTTCAACCGTCCTTGTTCATCCATCGCCGGTGGGGCCATAACAATCACGTGCTTCGAGCACTTCTTCGCTCGATTAATAATAATCTCCATGTTCTTCTCGTATTCCTCTAAGGGCACGTACGCGCTCGTTTGAAACTTGCTCGTTTTTTCCTCGATTGCGCTATCGTTCGTCCCAAACATGATTATCGTTAGGTGATGTTTGCGCAATCGTCGGTCGAATTTCTCGGGAAAGATATCGTCCATAACTTTTAACGCCCATCGAGTGTTGTACCCTCCGAATCCTCTCACGTACACGTCCGCTCTTCTCGTAAAGTGGTCGTTCTGTTAAACGGTGTTTGTTTGCGTTCGACGTGTTTTGTAACACAACACAACAGAGAAGTAGTAAATATTGGTTAGTTTATATTTAAACTTCTTCTTCACGACAAAATTCAAGGCGCGCGGCGATCAAATTCAAGAATAAAAAACACCAACACAGACACGCAAAGAAAGAGAACACATAACTTTGCGTAATAATAAACGAAAAGAAAAAGGAAATGAATATAAACTCTCGACGACGTACCAAACTCTCTCCCCATCCGCCTTGTTCGATCGCGCGTTGCGTCAAAGAGTCTCCGAACAGAACGATCTTCTCTCGCCGAGACGTTAATCCCATGATTTGTGTTTTTGTCTTCTGTATAATACGAAAGAGGAGTCCAAACTTGAAAATTTCTGAAGAGGACTGACGATTTTGATTTTGACGACCAAAAAAATTAAAGTTTTTTGGGGGGAACCTCGAATCAGAAGAAAAAAACGAAAAGTGTTCAGAATGCTATGGAATCGTCGTGTGTTGTTGTTGCGTGTTGTTAAAAATGTCATCAACAAGGAGAACATCATCATTGTCATCAACAACTACAACAACAACAACTAATGAGGAACAGTTTTGGCGACAACGCGCGCAAATCTTGCGCAATTTGAGCCGCTGTTCATCTTCAGACGTTTCTAAACTCGTGAGCCGGTTAGATTCGGTCGTTTTTGGAAACGGGGAGGATGGAGGAAGTAGCTGTGGGTTCGTGCACGTGAAGGATACCGAAGAGGAGATTGAGAACGTGAGGAGATGTTTCCAACGGACGATGAGGAGACACGAGAGCGTGCGAGAAGTGGAGATGGATTTGTTGAAACGGAGAGAGATTGAGAGTACGAATGGAAAGAGATATGAGAAGGAGAGCAAAACGACGAGGTTGTTGGAGGAGATTTTCAACGAGAACAACAAAGTTGATGATGTTTCCACCACTCAAAAGAGCTCAAAGGAGACGAAACAGACGAAGAAAACGAAGAAGAAAGAAGACCCGTTGTCGCCGGAGATGTCTCTGTCGCCAGACGTCATCGCGGACGAGAACGATGCGAATAAGAGAAAAGTGCGACGACGAACGCCTGGCGGTGAAAAACCATCGAGGTCGCCGTTATCGAACGTGAACGAAAGCGGTATTCGCTACCACCGAGAGGTCTCTCTCGGAAAACCGCCGAGAGGAAACGTGAAACGGGCGAGGACGACGGACGATCCTTTCCCAGTAGTTCATAGCAAAGAAAGCAACGAATCCAGAAAATCGTACGTGTGCCCGTTTGAGTCGTCGTTTGGATGAGTAGTATTTTAATGACACATCGTAGCAGTAGCATCCCAAACTCATCAGCGTATTCAGCGCCGAGTCGCGCCAAACGTGATGAATTTTTTCCTTCCCATCATCTGCACGTCCATACTAAACACCTTAAAAAACGGGTACGTCAACACTTTGAATAACGGCCTTAAAATCTTATTTCTTCTGGCGACTTGCGGGAAATGACTCCACGGCGCCGGTGCCGTGCTATAATCGCAATCGAGCGCGCGTAACTCCTCCATATCTTCCTCCGTGAGCGAAAACGTTTCCAAAGCCTGAAAATCGGCGTTTTCCTTCGCTCGAATTTCAGACGCCGATTTCGGAATCACAATCACGCCTCTCTGTAAATGCCATCTTAAAATCACTTTACTTGGCGTCGTTTGTCTTCTTTCTGCTATTTTTCGTACAATTTCGTTTTTAAACAACTCGCTTCCTCTCGCGAATGGAGAATACGCCGTCACCGCCACGCCCATCTTCTTTGAAAACTGAATCAACGCATCGTTCGGTAACATCGGGTGCGACTCGATTTGATTCACCGCTGGTTTAATTTCTGAATGTTTCATCAACTTTGTCAACTGTTCTTGATTAAAGTTACTCACCCCAATCGATTTCACCTTCCCTTCTCTCTTCAACTGTTCCATCGTCTTCCAACACTCCTCGATGGACGTCTCCGTATCGTCCACTAATACCGTTCCTCGTTTCCAACACACTGGCCAATGAATTAAGTATAAATCGATGTACTCCAACTGTAAATCTTCTAATGTTTGTTCCAACGCCTCTCGAACGTCATCTGGTTTCCGTCTATCGTTCCATAACTTACTCGTAATGAACACGTCCTCTCGCGACGTATCTTCGTCGCCAAAAACTTTACTCAAACACTTTCCAATCACGTGTTCGTTCGCATACGCCGACGCGCAATCCAAATGCGTCAACCCGTTCCGTAACGCCGAAGTGATGGCTAAAGTGCACTCCTCAGGTGGATTCGATTTCCACGTCCCTAATCCTAAAGTCGGTATGACGTTCCCGTCGTTTAACAGTTGCGTTCGGGAGATATCGTTTTTCTGATGTTTTTGTTTTTGTTGTTGTTGTTGATGAGATGTCGCTTGTGCCGTTTTCCTGAAAGAAGATGTGCCGGCGGCCATTTTCTTCTTCTTCTCGTTGGTGTTGTTATCACTATATCCTGAATATAATAAAGAAGATACCACAGAGAGACTCTTCCTCGATTGCATCTCTTAATCTCTTACTCTCTCTTCTCAAAGTGCGTTGTGTATTATGTAGAGAGTGATGATGATGATGGTTTAAAAATAGACATCTCGCCGGCAAAACTTTTTTTTTCTGTTTTTTCATTTTTCAGTCTGTTTTGTTGGTTATGGAAGACACAACACTCCACATAATAATATAGAACAACAATAATAATAACAACAATAATAACAACAAGAACGAGAACATTATTATGGGGGTCACGCGAACGAAGAAGAGCACGTCGTTGAAACGGAAACGGAAAGATCCCCCTGGGGACGACAACGACGACGGGTGCGTCCGTCGTTCTTTCTTTTTTATTCTTTCTTTCTCTTTTTCCAATTTTCGATTTTCGCCGCCATTGTTTTTCTCGTTTCGATGAAGCATCGCTCGCGCGTTGTTTAGTAGTATCTCATTTATATCTTCTCTCTCATACATCATCATAAATCACGTAACATAAAAACAGAAGAAGAACAAAGAGTGAAAACGTCTCCATCGGCAAGCTCACCAGTCAAATAAAAAACAAGCAAAGACGCTCGGAAGTCTACGGGAAGCTCTTACACGAACAAAGCGTAGAGAAGAAAAAACGACGTCAACTGAGACAAAAAGAAGAACTGAGAGCGTTGGAAAACGGGGAGACGCCGGCACCGAGACAAGTCCCGAAAACGATAGAAAACCAACGCGTGATAGATGAGACGCACATCGTGAGAGAAGACGAGGAGGAGATTCACAACGAAGATAAAGAGGACGAGTTTGCGTCGTATTTTTCGTTCAACTCGAGCCCGAAGATTATAATAACGACGAGTAGGAAACCGAGCGGCGCGATGTTTAAGTTTTTGGAGAATCTATTTACGGTAGTCCCGAACGCGTATTATTACGCGAGAAGAAACTACCACGTTAAAGAGATGGTGAAGCACGCCACCGCGAGAGGATTCACGGATTTGCTCATTTTCAATGAGAATAAAACGTTTAGTAAAGGTGCGCGAGTGAACGGGTTGTTACACGTGCACTTGCCGGAAGGACCGAGCGTGATGTATAAACTGACGAATTTAATTTTGAGTAAAAAGATTCGAAATCACGGCCGAGCGACGTCGCATTACCCAGAGTTGTTGTTGAATAACTTTAGCACTCGATTAGGTCACCGAATTGGACGAATGTTTGCGAGTTTGTTCCCTCAGAAACCAGAGTTTAAAGGAAGACGCGTGGTGACGTTTCACAACCAACGAGATTTCATTTTTTTTCGACACCATCGATACGTGTTCGAGGAGAAGAAAGGGGTGAGAAGAAGACACGGCGGGCACTTATCCACCGCCGAGGTAGACGAAGAGTCCTTTTCCAAGAATAGAATAAAGAAGAGTAGTAAGAGGAAGAGTAAACCGAGCTTAGCGCTTCCGTCTGGAGAAGACGAAGAGGACGGGGATGAAGAGGACGTGCAGTTTAGCGGCGACGAAGATTCCGATTCGGACTCGGACGAGTTCAAAGCTGGGAGTAGTAGCGACGAAGATTCCGATGACGACGACGACAGTAGTAGTAGCGGTAGCAGCAGCGATGATGATGATGATGATGATGATGATGATGATGATGATTCAGACGACGATAGCGGGGAAGATGAAGACGGTAAAAAAAAGGAGAAGAAACCGTTCGAGCGAAAGAAAAAATTGACCAAGGCTCAGAAAAAAAAAATCGCGGACGAGAACGACGATCGACCAACCTCTGTCATCGCCAGGTTGCAAGAATTAGGGCCTCGATTCACGTTGAAGCTAATGAGCGTACAAAAAGGAACGTTCGATTCAAAACACGGCGAGTTTGAGTACGTGCGCAGCACGGAAACGGACGGGACAAGAAAAAACAGACGAAAGTTTGTTCTTTAATTTTCTGGTTGTGTATCTCAGAGCGCTATTCCTACGTTAGCTAATGTTGTTGTTTTTGTTGTTATGATTCCTCCTCTACATCCTCCTCCTCTTTTGCTACTCCTACTCTCTCTCACTCTCTTCCTTCCTGCCGCCATTCCTCTCCGTTATCCAGACCTAAACAATAAAATCGCAATGTGCCCGATGTAGAAATATATAAAGTGTCCGGTTTCGTGCGTCACGTAGGACCCAAAGTTTCTCCCGACCACGCAGTGCCAAGTCGGCTGGTACTTCTTATCGAACTCCTTCTTGATGTACGCGGCTATGTCTTTTTCTATTTCGTATCTCTCTAATGCCTGTTGTTGTTGTTCAGTTGTTGTTGTTGTTGTGGGTATATTGCAGAAAACGGAAAATGTCAAAGAGAGTAAGACGAAGCGTCGTCGGTCGTTGAAAAAGTCAAAATTTTTAACGACCCAGACAAAGGCAAAATGTGACTTTCCACGTTCGCGCGGAGGAAGAGAAAACAAAAAAGAAGGTCTCACGCACAATTTTGGCGCAATCTACCGCGTCTTGTATGACTTCCTGTTTCGCGTGTTTTCGATGAGCGAGTGAAAGAGAGAAGAGAGTATTAGTGTTATTAGTTGTTCATCAAAAGAGACGATTCGTTTTTCTTCGCAAAAGCGTCTGTTGGTTTGACTTTCGAAAATTTTGCAACGACGAGATGACGCGCGCGCGAACTACTTTTATTCGTCGTTGTCTTTTGATGACAAACCTCTTTCATGTCCGCAGACTTGATGGACGGTTTCATTTGTCCTCCGTTGCTGTTGCTGTTCTCCATTTTGATGTTTTGTAGTAGATAATAGGCGTCGTGTGGTTGTGATGAGTGTTCGCTTCCTCTGTCTGTTGTATCCGCGAAATAAAAAATGACGACAGAAATGGAAGTTTCGTCAAAAGAACTGAATTCAGAGACTGGAAGAAGAAGAAGAAGGACGAGACAGTGTAGCAACAAACAAACAGGTATGTAAAAGAGATGAGAAAAAAACTTTCGTCTGATGATGAAATGAATTAAAGAGATCCAGGAGATCATAATACACATATATATTATTACGAGAACAACAATTTGATGTGAACACAACAAGCCTTTCTTTCAACAACTTCACGTTATTATTAATCGTCTCTTTGTCCTTTCGCTCGATCTTTGCCGTTGAACTGCCTAT
>Ga0255775_1003654_pt1 | contig 12607 bp, 7 predicted proteins | sample 011ome_26_FD_179973 | JGI IMG/M metagenome (GOLD analysis project Ga0255775, IMG submission 179973) | Coastal salt marsh microbial communities from the Groves Creek Marsh, Skidaway Island, Georgia - 011511BT metaG (version 2) | ecosystem: Environmental > Aquatic > Marine > Intertidal zone > Salt...
AGCAGAGTGGGATGAATGTATCAGCTCTAGCTACTAAAAAAGAAAATGATTCAGTATACTTTATTAAAGAAGCAAAAGTGACTACTTCCGAAAAGGAAAACCCTGATTATTATATTAGAGTAAGAAAAGGAAAGTTTATTCCAAAAAATAAAATTATAGCAGGACTAAGTAATATTTATATTGCGGATGTTCCAACTCCAATTTTTTTACCTTTTGCATATTTTCCACTCACTGAAAATAGAAAAACAGGTTTTATTTTCCCAAGTATAGGGCAAAATAATGACAGAGGATATTTTGTTCAAAATGGTGGATACTACTTTGCTCCCAGTAAAAATTATGATGTTACCTTACTAGGTGATTATTATACAAATGGTAGTTATGGATTTAGATTAGAGTCAAAGTACAGAACAAGATATAAATTTGGCGGATCATTGAGTTTACGATTTGAGAATTTAATAAACGGAGAAAAAGGATTACCCGGTTATTCTAAAAGTAATATTTATAATTTTAGATGGTCTCACAACCAGGACTCAAAAGCAAATCCAAACAGTAGATTTTCTGCATCTGTTAATCTTGGTAGTAGTAATTATTTTAGAGAATCTGTAAATCAGTTAAACACTGCAAATTTTCTCAACAACAGCATGAATTCAAGTATATCATATTCAAAAACTTTTACTGGATATCCTTCTGTAAATCTGTCATTAACAGCCTCACATTCTCAAAACACTAGAAGTAAAATAGTTAGTATGATTTTGCCAACATTTCAAGCAAATGTTGAAAGAATATATCCATTTGTAAAAAGAAATGGTCAAAAAAAAGGGATTGTACAAAATATAAATTTTCAATATTCTGTCAGAGGAGAAAACAGAATTACAACTACTGATTCTTTGTTTTTAAAAAAAGAAATGTTTAATGATGCTAAAATTGGAGTAAAACACTCAATTCCTTTGACGACTAACTTTAAAGTATTGAAACATTTTAGTGTAAGTTTAAGTGGAAGATTTGAGGAAGTTTGGACAGGGCAAACCATAAAGTTTAATAATTACGATATTATAAATGAAACTCAAGGAAAAAAAGATACAATAAAAGGGTTTGACAGATTTAATAAATACAACTTTGGAGCTAGCATTGGAACTACTATATATGGGGTTTTTAATTTTAAGGAAGATAGTAAAATACAATCCATAAGACATGTAATTCGACCATCCATTTCTTATTCTGTTGCACCTAGTTTTGAAAAATATTATGATGAATATATTATTGATGCTGATGGAAATACTAGAGATTATACAAGGTTTCAAGAAGGATTTTTTGGTGTTCCAGGAAATACTTTCTCAAGCTCAGTTGGATTAGGACTAAGTAATATTTTAGAAGCAAAAGTAAAATCAAAAGATAGCACAAAATTAGAACCTAAAAAGATTAAGATTTTTAATAATCTAAATTTCTCAACCAGTTATAATATTGCAGCGGATTCTTTAAAATGGAGCCCAGTAAGAATGACTACATCAACATCACTGTTTGATGATAAACTAGATTTAAACTTAGGTGCTACTTTTGATCCCTACGCTATAGATGATAATGGAAATAGAATAAATACATTAAATATTAATGATGGTGGAGGACTATTTAGAATGACCAGTGCTAACATCAATCTAGGTTTTTCGTATAAGAGTAAAAATTCAAAAGTAAAATCTCAAAGGTTTAATAATACAAGTGGCGGTGGAAGAAAAGATGATCTGTTTGGAAGAGCAACAGATTTTGCTGATAGTTCTTTTGACAATATGAATGATGAGGAAGAAGAAAACGAGCAAGATGAAAAAGAGGAAAAGTCTGAATTTTATAAAAATAGAATACCTTGGGATATTCGTTTGGCGCACTCGATAACCTACTCAAATAACAGAAAACAAAGAGATATTTCAAATAACTCTTTAATGATGTCAGCTAATTTTGAACTATCTGAAAAATGGCGAGTAGGTGGATCGTCAGGATATGATTTTAAAAATAAAGGAGTTACATATACACAGTTGAGATTTGAAAGAGATTTAGACAGTTGGAAAATGAATTTTAATTGGGTACCGTTTAGCACAAGAGCATCATGGTATTTTTTTATAGGAATAAAATCAAACCTTTTAAGCGATTTAAAATATGATAAAAGAAGACTTCCTGATAAAAGATTGTAGATTAAAGTATTTAACTTTAATATTTATATTATTAAGTTATAACTTTTATGCACAAACAACTATGAAAAAATATATAAACTCTGAACATGCTCCTGATCCAGTTGGACCTTATAATCAAGGAATTCTTATTGATGGAACTTTATACACTTCAGGTCAAATAGCTTTGGATCCGAAAACTATGATAATGAATAATGAAAGCATTCAAACAGAAACTAAACAGGTTTTTAAAAATATTCATGAGGTTTTAAAAGAAGCTAATTTTAGTTTCAAAGACGTAATCAAAGTTTCTATTTTCTTGGATGACATGGAAGACTTTGCTACTGTAAATGAAATATACTCTACTTTTTTTGAAAAAGGAAAGGAACCAGTCAGAGAAACAGTTGAAGTTTCTGGACTTCCTAAGAAAGCAAGAATTGAGGTCTCTGTGATTGCAAAAAAATGAGCTTAGTGAGATTGATGATATGCAACTAGACCTTCAATTGGTCTTCTCAAAACTTTTCCAAGTTTTAAATTTTTTGAGTCTATAACTTCTTTTAATTCGTCTTTTAAATAGTAGCCTATTGAACCTACAAAATGCAATTCCACATCTTTGTGATTATCAAATTGTTCAATTTGATTCTCAATAAAAAGAATAAAACCTTTTTTTATCAAATTTTTTGAATATTCTAAATCTTTATTTTCTACCAAAAATTTTGCAAACTTTGCCAAATATGTGTTAGGGTTAGGTTTCTTGTAAAGAGAATCTTTAATAATTTCTGCTTTTAAATCAAACTCTGTTTTAAATTTATTTGCAAGATCCTTAGAAAGTTTATTAAAGTAAAAATCTCTTAGAAGCTGTCTACCAAAATAGTTTCCACTTGCATCATCCATTAAAACATATCCAAGGGAAGTAACTTTTTGATGTAATCTTTCACCATCATAATAGCTACAATTAGAACCTGTTCCCAAAATAGAAACAATCGCTTTAGATGTGGGTTTACAACAGGCATATACGGCAGCATAAGTATCTTCTTTAATGTCAAAATCTGAATTAATAAAAATTGATCTTAATACTTTAGTTAAAAGTTCTTTTGGGGGTTGGGTGCCACAACCAGCTCCGTAAAAGTAAATTTTATTTATTTTTTTTCTATTCTGATATAAATCATAATTATTTATAATTCTTTCTTCTATGATATATTCAGTCAAAACTTGGGGATTTAACCCTAAAGTGAAGGTTTCAAAAATAATTGCTCCACTATCATCTATAGCTATCCAATCAGTTTTAGTGGATCCGCTATCAACAATTAATCTCATTGAAAATTAAATTGAATTAATATGACAAGCTAAGTCAATTAATTTATTTGAATAACCTGCTTCATTGTCATACCAAGTTACAATTTTAAAAAAAGATGGATTTAACTCAATTCCAGCATTATAATCGACAATAGATGTTCGAGCATCACCTATGAAGTCTTGAGAAACTACTAAATCTTTTGTAAAACCTAAAATACCATTCAAGTCATTCTCGGAGGCTTTCTTTAATGATTCCATAACTTTATCATAAGATGTTTCAACATCTAATTTTACAGTTAAATCAACAACAGATACATTGGCTGTTGGAACTCTAAAAGCCATACCAGTGATCTTTCCAACTAATGAGGGAATTACTTTTGTTACAGCTTTTGCTGCACCAGTGGATGCAGGCATAATATTTACAAGTGAACTTCTTCCACCTCTGTAATCTTTTTTTGAAGGTCCGTCAACAGTAAATTGAGTAGCAGTAGTGGCATGAACAGTGGTCATAAGAGCTTCTGATATTCCAAAATCATCATGTAAAACTTTTGCAACTGGTGCAAGACAATTGGTAGTACAAGATGCATTAGAAACTATTAAATTATCAGACTTAACGTCATTGTGGTTAACCCCCATCACAAACATGGGAGCATCAGGAGATGGTGCTGAAATAACAACTTTTTTTGCGCCACCATCAATGTGTGCCTGAGCTTTTTCAATAGATGTAAAAATTCCTGTACATTCAGCTACGATATCAACATCTATGGTATCCCAACTAATTTGTTTAGGATCTCTTTCGGCAGTGATTCTAATATTATTACCGTTTACAACTAAGTCTCCATCTTTAACATTGATCTTTGCTTTACAAGTACCATGTACTGAATCATATTTTAACAAATAAGCTAAATGCTCAACATCCAATAGATCATTTATTCCAACAATCTCTACATCATCTCTAAGTAAGGAAGCACGAAATACCATTCTTCCAATTCTTCCAAATCCATTAATTCCTAATTTAATTTTTGACATTTTAATGTGTTTTAATAGTTAGCGATGGCAAACCTAAAAAAAAAAAATTGATAGTATAATTAAAAAAAAATAAAATTTATCATGAATGTGAATATGTCAATAAATTAATCAAAAATTGAGATTTTGATAATATTTTTAAATATTCATTATTCTTGAAATTCTGATTAGTTCGGGATCAATTTTAGTTTCACCTTTGATAGCCTTTTTTAGAGAAGTTTTAACAATTTTACCATTATCGACACCAATCATATATCCAGATTCACCATTTAGAAGAGATTCAACTGCTGTAACTCCCATTTTTGTACCCAATACTCTATCGAAACAAGATGGAGAACCTCCTCTTTGCATATGTCCTAATACAGATACTCTAATTTCATATTTTGGAAACTCTTGCTCAACCTTTTTAGCTAAGTCAAAAACATTTTTTCCTGTTTTATCCCCTTCGGCTACAACTACAATACTGGATGTTTTGCCATTCTTTTTACTGTCTTTTAAAGATTGTATTAATCCCTCAATACCTATATCGTGTTCAGGAACTAAAATTTCTTGAGCTCCAATTGCAATTCCTGAATTTAAAGCTATATGACCTGCATCTCTACCCATAACTTCAACAAAAAATAGTCTGTCGTGAGAAATCGCCGTATCTCTGATCTTATCAATGGCATCCATTACAGTGTTTAATGCTGTATCATAACCCAAAGTGTGAGTTGTTCCATAAAGATCATTATCAATAGTCCCTGGGATTCCGACAACAGGAACATTAAATTCTTTTTGAAATATTAGACCTCCAGTAAAAGATCCATCACCTCCGATGACAACTATTCCATCAATATTATGTTTTTTCACATTTTCATATGCTTTATTACGGCCCTTAACTGTTCTAAATTCATCAGATCTAGCAGAGTATAACATAGTACCTCCCCTATTTATAATTCCTCTTACACTTCTAGTTTTTAAAGATTTAATATCATCATTTATCAGGCCTTGGTATCCTCTCGAAACGCCGACACAATCAATATTATTAAATGCACAGGTTCGAACGACAGCTCTAAGAGCTGTATTCATTCCTGGTGAATCTCCTCCAGATGTTAAAACTGCTATTTTTTTAACTTTCATTCTTCTAAAATTTAGATGCAAAAATACAAACTAATTTTTTAAGATTATTTTATTCTTTTAGACTTATTTTGGTTTTGTTTTTTAAATAGGGTCCTTATACTATTAAAATCTATTTCATATGAGAGACCTAAACCTTGGGTGTAACCTATATCATCACCAAAATACTGATATTCATTTTCTTTGTTAAAAAATCTAGCTTTCAAATTTCCTTCTTCATTTAATAAAAATTCGATTTGAACATCTCCTATAATCACATTTTCCTCAACTCCCCCAACTGGAACACCAATTTTACCATTTAATAAAATTCTATCACTAATCTCTGACTTTAAAGTAAGGCCAAGCCTGTCTCTATTTAGAAGGGATGATGATGAATTTCTGTCTCCCTGTAAATAATTAATTCCAATGTTCATTTTATCTTCAGAATTTGTAAATATGTTGTCTAACAAACCTGATGCACTTTGAAATAAATTATTAGTTATCGCTTGAGATGATATTGAAGAGAGTGAAACTTCATCTATAAATGATCCCTGGTATAAAAGAGATAATGCCTGTTTTTGTCGTTTTTCGTCATCAATCAAATAATAATTTAGTTCTGATTTTATTGGCCCTCTAGTATTTGGAAAGTTTATTTTGAATGAGGGTGTTTTCATTTCATTAAAATTACCCTCCAAATTTACATTTACAGTTGTAGGAATCTTTCTATTAAAACTAGTATTTTGAATCAGTATCGCAGGATTTGCACCACCAGGTATTTCATAATTAGCGTTAATATTTAATTCACCAAGATAAGGATCTCCATTCCAGGTAATTCTTGAACCTTTTAATAATTCAAATTCTCTATTGATTATTCCTAAGGTTCTATAATAATAAGATCCTCTTTCAACAGTATAATCTCCAAACATATTAAAGTTGCCTAAAGTATTAATTTTAAAATTTAATTTTCCATTACCAACTCCGGTAATTTTGGATTGAGATTCCGAATCTAGAATAACCTCAAGATTAGCATTTGTATTAAAATCAATGTCTAAATCAACAAGCAAAGATTTAGTCTTTAATTCATTTTCATCATAGGAGATGGAGGGATCAACAAAATTTAAAAATTTTAAATTTCCAATATTTTTTGAATCGTTAATAGGAATTACAAGTGAGGTATTTTTATTTGTTGAACCGTTGAGTTTTATCAATAGATTATCGGTTGGACCATAAATTATTGCATTTCCATTGAACATTCCTTTACCATAATATAAATCATTATCAGAAAATTTGGTATTTAGTATAAGTAAATTATCTGTGTTTATATCCAGTTCTAAAAACCATTTTTTAAATAAATTATGCGAAATTTTTCCAGATATAATTCCTTTTGTTTCTGTTAAATTATTTAAAAGTGTGAAATCATCAATAAAAAAAGATTGATCATCTAAAAAAAATGTTGAGTTATTATCAATTTCATATCTTACATTGAGGTAAGGTAAGTGAAAAGCTACATTTGAAGTTTGAATACTTCCATAAAAAACAGGATTTAAGGAATTCCCTCTAATTATTATTTCAGAATTGAAAAAACCTTCAAAATCATTAATTACATTTTTTCCAATTTTTGAAAAAGGAGAAATATTAAAGTCTTGAGTTGTTAAAATCATATCTAAAGGAAAGTAATCTTCTTCAATTGCAAAACTTCCAAAGAGGTTTAACTTTTCCTTTTGATTATTATTTATTTTGAAGTCTAACTCTATTTGACTTGAATCTTCAGAAGCATTAAGTTTTAAAACGGCACTACCAAGATCTTGGTTGTTTGCTTTTAGATTTGTGATTGAAACGTTAGAATCTCCAGAGTATGTTTGGTCATTTTTTGTGACTGAAATATTACCATTAATTCTTCCATTAAAAAAAATAGTATTGGAAATATTTGTAAAACTTCCAAGATCAACATCGTAAAATGAAATATTATAATCTGAACTAGAATTAGAATCAATTAAATCTAGTTTAATTTTTTGTTGATCGCTAATTAGTGAAATGTTACTAGCTTTAAATTCTTTGAAATTTGAGTCAATTACTAAGTTAGGATTTAAAGCTTCTTCAATAGACCAGTTATTTTTATTAAATACTAAATCTAGATTCGTAAAGCCTAAAATTGAATTTTCATCTGTATCAATTGTGTGATAAAAATTTAATTTATTGTTGTTATCATCAAAGCTTTTATAATTTGAATCTACATAAAGTGTATCATTCTGAAATTGAGATTTAATATTAAAATTTGTCCCCTCAAGAAATTGAGAATTAAGTTTATTAATCTTAAAAAAACCACTTTTATTATTAAAGCTGATGTCTATTGCTTCTGCTTTTAATTCATTATAGTTTATATAATTAGATTTTAGTTCAATTTTGTATTCCCCATTTTCTTTAAAATCTCCTGAGATAAATGTACTTTCATCAATATCTAAATTATAGCTTAATAGTTGAGCCAACTTTGGCTTTAAATTTAAATTAAATGAAATGTTTTTAAAATCTACTTGATCATTAGTTTTAAAGTTGGAATAATGGTTACCTATGTTATTAATGAAAATGTTTTTGATATTAAAAATATCATACTCACCAATTATTACTCCACTTATTGCATCTTGTGAGGTTAAATTAAGAATTCTAATATCATCGTTATATCTTAATTGTGCTTGAAAGTCATCAAATGAATTTGTAACCTGATTATTAAAATATTTTAAATCATTAATTGATAAATCACCAATTACATTTTCAATATTGGATCCCCTAAGTTTAACATTAACATTAGCACTTAATGAAGCATCTGATTTTTTATTAAAAATATTAAGGTTAGTGTTCAGCAGGTCTAGATTAAAATCAAAATCAACTAAATCCTCAGAAAAATCAATCAATCCATTAAAGTTAAGAGAAACATTTTCATCAGTCACAGAAGATTTTCCGTCAAATATTTGATCTTTAACTACTCCACTCAAATCAATATTTTTTAAATCATAATCATAAATATTAAGATTAGTAATTGATCCATATATTCTAGAATTTAAAAGTTCCCTAGTAAAACCTTTACCCTTTATGTTAAATTCAAAATTACTATCACTTATTTCTTTTGAATTTAGAAACCTTGATAAATCAAGATTAACTCCAATAATTTTACCCTCATAGGAAGCATTATCGATATTTGAGAAATCATATAAACTTAAATTGGCTTTAATTAAACCTTCATTTGTATTCAAATTTAATTTTGACTTAATATCGTGTTGTGTGATATCTATTGTTCCCTTTATATTAAATCTACCAAATGACTTCAAAGAAGATGGTAGTATAGTTCCAAAAAATTTTGGAAAAGCAATATTTATTTCCTCAGAATCAACATCGAAGTCAATTAAATCAAAATTTAAACTGTAATTCTCGTTTAAAATATTTTTCAAATTAGATTTAATATTGATTTTATTTTTTTTGTTTTCTAGTGAAAGTTTATCAATATTCAAATCATTTGTATACCCATTAATATTTGCATCAAGTACCCAAGTTGCATCGTATGAGGTTTTCAGAGTTGGTAAAATATTACCTAGATCTGTTGATATTAACTTAGAATTAATAATATTAAGATCAATTTTCAAAAAATCAACAAAATTTGATGATGAAAAATTTGAAGATAAAATCTCTGAATAATCTAAATTGAAGTTTCCAACAATCTCTGAACTTCCAAATTTAATTTTAGTGTTATTAAAATTGATTATTGAATCTCTCTTATAAAAATTTGATTCAAAATTTTTAATGAAAATTTTGTTATCAAAAACTGACGAAAAATTCTCAATTTTAAAATCAAAATTTGAATTTTCAAGATTAAGGTCTCTCATCAAAAAATTAATACCCGTCAAATTAAAATTATTTGAGGGGTTTTGATGATCAATAAATTGAATTTTTGAGTTTTCTGCTGTAAGCTTAGATGCGAAACTTAATTTTTTAACTTCATTAAATTTTGAGTTGTTTTGTTGAGAAATATTATTTAAAAAAACTTCTAAACTATTTGACTCATCACCATTATAATTTGAAATTTTAAGCTCCAAAGTATTAAATGAAATTGAAGAAAAATTAAAATCATTAGACATTAACTTTCCAAGATTAACAGGACTTAAATAGAGATTTCTAAAAAAAATTAAAGTATCACTTTTATGATCTTTAATTAAGAAATCATTCAAATCAATATCTCCATTTATACTAAAACCAGCTTTATTAATGTTAATTTGAGTTCCATATTCATCGTTTATTTCACTTGCAATTCTATTAGCCAAATTTGTTTGAAATTTAGAACTGGATAAAACGACAAAAATTAATAGAATTAATAATGAAAAAAATCCTAGTAAAATGAATTTATATTTGTTTAAAAAATTTTTGATACCTATTATATTATCTTTGTAAAAAACAATTTTAGTGAGTACTTACATTTTAGGGATTGAATCCTCTTGCGACGATACTTCAGCATCTGTAATCTGCGATGGTAAAGTACTTTCAAATCTGATAGCCAACCAAGAAATACACAAATCTTTCGGAGGTGTAGTTCCAGAACTAGCTTCAAGAGCTCATCAACAAAATATAATCCCAGTTGTTAATCAAGCAATCTCAAATGCAAATATCGATAAAAATCAATTAAATGCTATCGCTTACACTAGAGGACCTGGATTACTTGGTTCATTACTAGTTGGATCCTCATTTTCAAAATCATTATCAATTGGATTGAATATCCCATTAATTGAAGTTAATCATATGCAAGCGCATCTTCTAGCCCATTTTATTGAAGATTGTGGAGAAAAAAAGCCAGAGTTTCCATTTATTGGGGTTACAATCTCTGGAGGACATACTCAAATTGTTCTGGTTAATGATTACTTTGACATGAAAATCATTGGACAGACATTAGATGATGCAATTGGTGAAACTTTTGATAAGTGTGGAAAAATGCTTGGCCTTCCATATCCTGCAGGTCCTCATATTGATAAAAAATCAAAACTTGGTGACTACAGTAAATATGTTTTCACTAAACCAAAAGTTGATGGATTAAATTTTAGTTTTAGTGGCTTAAAAACTGGTTTTATGCGTTTTTTGGAAAAAGAAAAAAGTTCAAATAATGATTTTTTAACTTCTGAACTTGATAATGTATGCTCATCTTTTCAAAACACTATTGTCGAAATTTTATTTGAAAAAGTATTATTAGCTATTAAACAGACTGGAATTAATAGAGTTGTTTTTGGCGGTGGGGTTTCGTGTAACAGTGGAATCATTAATAAGTTTAAGGCTAATGAAAAAATAAAAAATTACCTTTCTTTTTTTCCAAAATTTGAATATACAACTGATAACGCTGCAATGATTGCTATGGTTGGATATTTAAAATATATAAAAAAAGATTTTTCTAGCTTGGATAAAGGAGCCGAAGCAAGATATAAGTTTTAATATGCAACTATTCTATATATCAGATCTTAACGAAAATTCAAAAACTGCCATTTTCAGCTCTGATGAAAGCAGGCACTTATTTAAGGTTTTGAGAAAAAAAGTTGGAGATGAAATTTTAATAACAAATGGAAATCATTTAATGTTTAAAGGCAATATTTCAGCTATTTCAAAAAATAATTGTGAAGTTGAAATTTCTAAATGTGAAAAAAAAGAAAAGTTAGGTTACTCACTTCACATAGTTATTTCTATTTTAAAATCAAATGAAAGGTTTGAATGGTTTTTAGAAAAAGCTAGTGAAATAGGTATTACAGAAATAACACCTGTTTTATGTGAACGAAGTGAAAAAAAATTTATAAACGAAAAAAGACTTAACAAAGTACTTATTTCCGCCATGAAACAATCCTTAAAATCTAACCTACCTATTTTAAATCCAATTGTTAAGCTTAAAGATTATTATAAATCAAATTTAAGCGATCAACTGTTTATTGCTCATTGTAACGAATCTGAAAAAGATTTCTTGATTAGTTCAGTAAAGCCAAAAGAAAATGTAACAATATTAATTGGTCCCGAAGGTGATTTTACTAAATATGAAGTTGAAGAAGCTGTAAAAATTGGTTTTAAACCAGTTTCACTTGGAAATACTAGGTTTAGAGCTGAAACAGCAGCTATAATAGCAACACATACTGTATCAATTGCAAATATGTAATATATTTGTCTTATGAATCATAAAGAAATATCGAAAGGAATTCTAAGATCTGTAATAATTTTAGCTGCTGTTTGCTTAGGCCTATTTCTTTTAAATGAAATTCAAATTTTAATTTCTTACGTTATAATTGCAGCAATAGTTTCCTTAATTGGACGTCCATTTGTAACATTTTTTACAGAAAGATTAAAATTTAAAAATTCTACAGGTTCAATTTTAACAATGACAATATTGGTAGGAATATTAATTGGTATAATCTCATTATTTGTTCCGCTTATAATCGAGCAGGGTAAAAATCTTTCCTTACTAGATGTTGAATCTTTTCAAAGTAATTTAACTTTCCTTTACGCTGAACTTTCTAATTATTTGTCTGGATATAACATAAATTTAGATAATACTATTTTTAATATTGATCTTCTTGATAATATAGATTTTACATTTCTTCCAGAGATTTTAAATTCAGTTGGTAAAACTCTTGGAAATTTAACAATAGGTGTTTTATCTGTTATGTTTATTTCCTTTTTCTTTCTTAAAGATTCCAAGCTAATTCAAAATATTTTAATCATTTTGGTTCCAAAAAAATCAAGCAAAAAGTTTAGAAAATCGTATAATTCAATATCAAAATTATTATCAAGGTATTTTGCTGGTTTAGTTCTCCAAATTTCAATTTTGTTTATAATTTATACCATACTTTTACTTATAATTGGTATTCCTAATGCAATAGTTATTGCTTTTTTATGTTCTCTTTTGAACTTAATTCCTTTTATTGGACCTTTTATTGGAGGAATTTTAATGATATTACTTACCATGACTAGTCATATAAGTATGGATTTTAGTTCTGTGATTTTACCTAAAACCATTTACGTTT
>Ga0255775_1003672_pt1 | contig 12569 bp, 12 predicted proteins | sample 011ome_26_FD_179973 | JGI IMG/M metagenome (GOLD analysis project Ga0255775, IMG submission 179973) | Coastal salt marsh microbial communities from the Groves Creek Marsh, Skidaway Island, Georgia - 011511BT metaG (version 2) | ecosystem: Environmental > Aquatic > Marine > Intertidal zone > Salt...
TATGGGGCAGAGTATAAAAGAACTTATTAGAGAAGAGTACGTTAAATGTGCTCAAAACCCAGTTTACTTCTTTAAGAAGTATTGTTATATACAACACCCAAAGAGAGGTAAAATTCTTTTTGATTTGTATCCTTTTCAAGAAGATGTTATGGGTGAGTTTAACGACCACCGATATAACGTAATCCTCAAATCACGTCAGTTAGGTATCTCAACATTATCCGCAGGTTATTCTTTATGGATGATGTTATTCCACGAAGATAAAAACATATTGGTAATTGCAACCAAACAAGAGGTAGCTAAGAACTTAGTTACTAAGGTTAGGTATATGCATGAGAACTTGCCGAGTTGGTTAAGAGGCGATACCGAAGAAGATAACAAACTATCCTTACGATTAAGAAATGGTTCAACAATCAAAGCAACATCAGCAAGTGGTGATGCAGGTCGTTCCGAAGCACTATCAATGTTGATTATTGATGAGGCTGCGTTTATCAAAGGTATTGATTCAATTTGGGCATCTGCACAATCAACACTTTCGACTGGTGGTAAAGCAATTGTACTATCAACTCCAAATGGGGTTGGTAACTTCTTTCATAAGACATGGTTAAAAGGTGAAGGTGGCGATGGTTGGAATCCAATCAAACTCCATTGGACAGTTCATCCAGAAAGAAATGAAAAATGGAGAGCAGAACAAACTCAACTATTAGGTGAAAAGATGGCAGCACAAGAATGTGATTGTGATTTTATTTCATCTGGTTATACAGTTGTTGATGGACAACTTCTACAATGGTATGAAGAAACTCATGTACAAGAGCCGGTTGAGAAAAGGGGGTTTGATGGAAACTATTGGATTTGGCAACAACCAAACTACGCAAAAGATTATATTGTAGTTGCGGATGTTGCGAGGGGAGATGGTGCTGATTATTCGGCATTTCACGTTATTGATGTAGAATCGGTTGAACAGGTTGCAGAATACAGAGGTAAGATTGAAACCAAGCATTATGGTAATATGTTGGTAAATGTTGCAACCGAATGGAACGATGCATTATTAGTAATTGAAAACGCAAATATTGGATGGGCAGTAATCCAAGAAGCAATTGATAGAAATTATTCAAACTTATATTATTCCTACAAAGAGTTTGGATATGTAGATGATGATATTCATTTACAAAAAGGATATGATTTAAAAGATAAATCTCAGATGGTGCCTGGTTTCTCAATGACAAGTAGAACCAGACCATTGGTGATATCTAAGTTAGATACCTATATGAGAGAAAGAGTTCCTATTATTCGTTCTAAAAGGTTGATAGATGAATTGTTTGTATTCATTTGGAATGGTAGTAGAGCAGAAGCACAACAGGGTTATAATGATGACTTGGTAATTTCCTTCTCAACATCTCTATGGGTAAGAGATACCGCATTAAAATTAAGACAACAAGGTATCGAACTCAATAAAAGAGCATTATCATTAACCTCTAAAAATACAGGTGTATTTAGAACGAATCAATCAAAAGGAAAAGATTCGTGGAAGGTAAAAACTGGTAGAGGTGATGAAGATATCACTTGGTTATTGTAAATCTATTTTTTATCATATTTATAGTTTGTAGGGATATTGTAATAAAGAACAAAAATTATGGCAGATAAATCATTATTTAGTAGACTCCAACGATTATTCTCAACTCAGGTAGTTGTAAGAAAGGTCGGTAAAAATAAATTAAAGGTAGTCGATTCATCCCGCTTACAAGGTGATGGTAATCGTAGAGGTTCAGCATACTACGATAGATATGGTAGATTGCATGGTTCAAATTCACGAAAGAATTGGCAAACCTACAATGAACGATTTAATTATCATTCAAACAAATTAGAACTATATACTGATTATGAAGCAATGGATAAAGATTCCATTATTTCATCAGTATTAGATATCTACTCAGATGAGTGTACACTTAAAAACGATATGGGTGATGTACTCAGAATCAACTCATCAGATGAGAAACTAAAGAAAACCCTACACAACTTATTCTATGATGTATTGAATATTGAATTCAACCTTTGGAGTTGGGTTAGAGGTATGAACAAATATGGTGATTATTATCTTTATTTAGATATTGATGATGAGTTGGGAATTGTAAACGCATCACCATTATCAGCATACGAAACGAGAAGAGAAGAAGGTTACGATATGGATAACCCATACTCAGTACGTTTCGAAGTTGAAGAACAAAACACAAACGCAATCTCACAAAGAAACAACACTAAGTTTTTAGAATCGTTTCAGGTTGCACATTTCAGATTATTGACTGATACAAACTTCCTACCTTATGGTCGTTCACTATTAGAAGGTGCCAGAAAGACTTGGAAACAATTAATTCTTATGGAAGATGCTATGATGATTCATAGAATTATGAGAGCACCTGAAAAGAGAATCTTTAAGATTGATATTGGTAATATTCCACCTGCAGAGGTTGATACATATATGCAGAACATCATCGACCAGATGAAGAAAGTTCCTTATGTTGATGAAACAACAGGTGAGTACAACCTAAAGTTCAATCTTCAAAATATGTTGGAAGATTATTATTTACCTGTTAGAGGTGGACAGAGTGGTACTGAGATTGATTCTCTTAGTGGTATGGAGTTCGGTGGTATTGATGATATTGAATACCTAAAGAACAGAATGATGGCAGCACTGAAAGTTCCAAAAGCATTTATTGGATACGAAGAAGGTGTTGAAGGTAAAGCAACTCTTGCACAAGAAGATATCAGATTCGCACGTTCAGTTGAGAGAATCCAAAAGATTGTTCTTTCAGAATTAACTAAGATTGCAGTTGTACACTTATACGCACAGGGTTATGAGAATGAGGATTTAGTAAACTTCGAATTAGAACTTACTACACCATCTATTATTTACGAACAAGAGAAAGCAAATCTTTGGTCTGAAAAAGTAAATCTTGTCAGAGATATGAAAGACCTAAAAATGTTATCTCAAGAGTGGATGTATAAAAACGTATTCAATATGAGTGAAGATGAGTGGAAGATGGAACAATACAGAGTTATCAACGATTTGAAACTTGGATTTAGACACGAACAGATTGAATCAGAAGGTAATGACCCTGCTAAGACTGGTGAATCATTTGGTACTCCACATGATTTAGCATCACTATCTCAGCAAGGTGGTGATGATTCTGAAGGTGGTGGTTCTCCTTTTGGTGAAAATGAAGGTGGTTCACCTGAAGGTGGATATGAAGGTGCAGGTAGACCAACAGAAACTGGTACATATGGTAAAGATAAATCACCATTTGGTAGAGACCCATTAGGTAATAAAGGAATTGATGTAAAATCAGATTCAATACGACATTCTTACAACGCAAATGAAGTATTGAACAAAGAGGTAACTAATTCTATGTTATCAAATATGAAAAAGAAAGTAAAGAGTAAGAAGATAATTATAGAATCTCTTAAAATTGATGATGATATTATCGAATCATCACTATTAGATGAGAAAAATATATTGAATTCTGATAATTAAGATATTTATAACTAAATATATAGGTTACTCTACCAAAAATAGAAGGAACTAATGAAAAACATTAAGCATAGTAAGTACAAAAACACAGGCATTCTATTCGAATTGCTAGTACGCCAGATTGCGACAGATACTTTGAACAATAAAGATTCAAAGGCAACAGCAATTATCAAAGAACACTTTGGGAAAAAGACGGAATTGGCAAAAGAATTGAAGTTGTATCAATCTGCGATTAAAGAATCGTTTAGTTCAGAATACAAAGCAGGTGAATTTTTAAATATTATCCTAAAAGAAAGGTCAAAACTTACCGAAACTACTCTAAACAAACAAAAATACAACTTAATTAAAGATATTAAGAAGAATTTTGTATTAGAAGATTTCTTTAAGTATAGAGTTTCTAACTATAAGGAGAATGCATCTATCTATAAATTGTTTGAATACAAAAATTCAGATAACCCAAAGCAATATGTTGAGTGTAAATCAACATTGATGGAACATTTAACAGGAAAAACACAAAATTCCGACAAAATTGTTACCACTATCAATGAAGATTACTCAAAACAACCTAAAGAGGTAAGATTATTGGCATGGAAGATGTTGGTAGAAAACTTTAACACCAAATATACTAATTTATCTAATAAACAACGTAATATTCTTAAAGAATATATCGAATCAGTTGATAATTCAGAAAAATTAAAGAGTTTTGTTGTTAGAGAAACAACTGAACTTCAAAAATCACTCAAATCTATTAAAATTACTGATAAAGTAACCAAAATCAAGATTAATGAGGTAATTACCTTAGCATCTAAGTTAAAATCATCAAAAGTTATAACCGAATCACAAGTATTATCATTACTCAGATACTATGAGTTGTATGATGAACTAAAGAGGGTGTTTAAATGAAAAGTTTCTTAAAAGAAATAGAAGATAAGTTTGATGAGTTAGAAGAAGCCAATGTAACTGCTAACTTAGATGGTGGTGAAGGCCCAATTAAAACTCCACATGCTTTTGCTAAGAGTAAAGATGAGGATGATTTGGATGATGACCACATTGAGGTATTAGGGTATAAGAAATCTAAGGAGAAAAAAGTGAATACTAAGAAATTAGAAGCATTAGAACGTAAATTAGAGAATAAGATAAACGAAATCTCATATAAAGAGTTTAAGAAAGATGATTCAAGAAAACAACATCAGAAAATAAATGATTCAATCAAAGAAATCAATAGTATGATGTTTAAGTTAGAGAGAATTGTTAATCAAAACGCAAAACTAAAAACCGAAGCAGGTGTACACGCTGGACAGTATTGGGAATCTACACAAAAACGATTTGGAAAAATTTCTGAAAGAATGTTAAAGGTTGCAAGACAACTTAAAGAGTTAAGTGCATGAGTGTAAGTAAGAAACATAATAAAAAGGTGCTAAAAGAGGAACTTTCAAATAAGGATTTGGAAGATATTCGTCTACTTATTAGATATGAGGTTGCACAAATTATGTTTGACCTATATAAGAAACGTAAAGTGTGGGATAAGTAATGAGTAAATTATTAATTGATACTATACCATTTAAAATGAGTAAAACTCAAATCAACGAATCATTGAAAGAGAACAATGGTAGGTTGATTGTTGAGGGAGTACTCCAACGTGCTGAGGCTGAAAACCAAAATGGTAGAATCTATCCTACTGAAATTCTCAAAAGAGAAGTAAAAAAGTATATGGGTAGAGAAGTAAAAGAAAATAGAGCGTTTGGTGAATTAGACCATCCAGAATCATCAGTTGTTGAATTAAAGAACACATCTCACATTGTAAGAAACGTATGGTGGGATGGTGATGATGTAATGGGTAAAGTGGAAATCCTAAAAACACCAGCCGGAAACATACTTAAAGAATTATTAGAAGCCGGATGTACGGTTGGTATCTCATCAAGAGGTATGGGTTCGGTAAAAGAATCTAATAATGGTAAGACAGTAACAGTAGAAGATGATTTTGATTTGATTTGTTGGGATTTTGTTTCTAATCCATCAACACATGGTGCATTTATGAAACCCGTAAACGAATCAGTTAGTAGAGGTACTACAAAATCATATAAAAAAATTAATACATTGGTAAGAGATATCATCTGCGAGATTGATGGTGTTTGTTCTATATAAGAAGGTATTCAAATGAAAAAACTAAAAGATTTACTAAACGAATCAGTAGAAATTGGAAAAGTATATTCTAATCCTTATGCAAAATCATTTGTTAAGGAAGAGGAAGAAGAAAGACCACAAGCTGAAGAATTAACAACTGAACAAAAACAGGCTTTTTTAGAAGCAGTAAAGGGATATAAAGCATATGGTGAATCCGTTTACAGAAAAGAAGGATTGACCAAAGTGTATGAATCAATTAGAGGTTTGGTTGAGGTTGCAAACAAAGTAACCCTTTCAGAAACTGGAGATTGGTTTGATGGTGTTACTGTTGGTAGACATATGAAGAGAATGAATGAATCTTTTAAAGTATTTGAAAAAACTCTTAAAGAAGTATCAACACTACAACAAAGATTAGAATCATCATATGATGAAATCGGTGAAGTTCTTGGTAAGTATTACGAAATCAATGAAACTGAAGAAATGGAAGAGGGAAATGAATTCGGAGCAGCAAGAGCAAAAGCAATCGCAAATGGTGATGATTCGTTTGAAGTAGATGGTAAGAAATATCCAGTAAAAGATGTAGATAAGGGTGATAAGGAGAACGCAAAAGAATTCACCAAAGAATCTATGAAGTTAACTGATATGATTAAGAAACCATCAGTAAACGAAGGTGCATCATCCGAAGAAAAAAGAATTGTAATGTTGGCAGTTAGAAAAATCGCTAAATATCGTAATGTCCCAATCAACCAATCAGTAGTAGATGTTCAAAGAGCTGCTGAAGAATTGGAAAGAGATATTCAAAAAGGTAAGGTGAAAAAATGATGAAACTAAAAGATATATTGAACGAAGGTAGAAAATCTAAAGATGGAGTTGGGGTTAGATTCGCAGAAGCTGTTTACAGTAATGTTTACGCTATTGAAGATTTGATAGTAAATGAAAAAAAAGACCCAAATGAAGTAATACCGACAATGGGGCCTGTATTACTTAATGCAATTAATGCATGTTTAAAACACAACTATAAACCAAACCCAAAACCAGCATTTACACTAAAAAGAGATTTAGAGAGTTGGGGTGATATCAGTAATCAAGAAAGAATTAATATCTTTAAAAAATCTTTGATGGAATTGAAAAAAGTTGTAGAATCTTTAATTAAAAGACCATCTAAAGCTGGTGTAAAGAAATTGATTATAGCACATAGAGATTGGTGGAATTATAACTATGGTGCAAACATTGCACTAAATGGAGAAGGTGCTCATCATAACACAATAATTGAATCAGTAAACGAAGGTAAGCATGATGCTATGCTAGATAAACTTGCTGATATCGTAAAGGGTGCTAAATCATTTATGGATATTGGTAAGGAATTGAAAAAGAATGGAATCAAGTATTCATTTGGTACTGATATGATACCAATGTACACAATTGATAAGCCAGCTAAGATTGCTATTCTAAATAACAAATATGTAGATGGTGCTGAAAGAGTAGTTGGTACTACCGCAATTGGTTTGATGGAAGGTATGGTTGCTGAAGTAACTTACGATTTAGGAATGGCTCGTAAAGGAAATGGATTAACCATTTACAACAAAGCTGAAGAAGAAAAAGGTGATTACAAAAACATCGCTCACGTTGATAACAAAGGTAAAATCAAATTCTACGATAAGAAACTTCCATCTAAGATTAAAAAACAAATCGAAGATGAAGCTAAGAAAATGATTGAATCAATGAATGAAAACAAATCAACAAAATTAAAATCATTGTTGAATGAATCATTCGGAATCGGTGAACTACCATCATCTAAATTAATTAAGATGAAAGTATCTTTCTCAGAGATTATGAATGAAGGAAGAGCCTCTGCTAAGAAACTCTTACAATCAGTAGTAAAAGGTGAAACCAGTAGAGTAGAAGGTATTAAGATGTCAAAAGAAATGGCACAATCATTTTTAGATTGGCAGAGATTATCACCTTATGGTAAGAAGTATGGTGATTTACCATTCCATATGTTATTTAAAGCAGCATTCAATTGGGGATTACATAGATACGCTGATAAGAAATCTAAAGAGTATAAAGAGTTGGAAGCAAAAGCCAAAACGATGAAAAAATAAGGATACGATTATGAGTGATATGGATAGAATGCAAGAGATAAATGTTGATTTTTCTCAGTTCATCAAAAAGAACCTTAAAAAAATTAAGATGTTACCAAAAGATAAACAAAAAGAATTTGGTAGACTCTTAGGTGATTTTAAAGAAGGGTTGGATAATTTATCTGAAGGAACTTATTAATTAAATCTAAAACAATATTTATATACACCTATCATCGGTTTGGTAGGTGTATTTTTTTATAAAAACAATATATGCAAGAACAAAACAAAAAACGTTACAAAAAAGTGAGAAGAGAAGATATGGAAGTGCCAGGTGCACCATTAGCAGTGAAAGTGGTGAACAATCAAATTGAACCAGCATTAAGACTTTGGAAAAGAAAAGTAAAAGATAGTGGTCATTTGGATGAGTTGAAAGAAAGACAACAATACACAAAACCTGCTGCTAAGAGAAGAAGGCAAAAGCAATTGGCAGTACGAGCTGAGTGGGTTCGTAGACAAAGAGAAAACTATTAAACACTTTTTTAGTGTTTTCAATTATAGTACACTATTTATTAGAAATCAAAATACCATCTCGTCTAATAGATGGTTAAGATTATTTGTATAAAATTCTATTAAGATTCCCAATAATCTTATTTCCGCAAGAAAAATTTAAGGAGAACAATTATGGCAAGAAGAAAAGACTTGTTATCAGAAGCAATTGCTGATGCTAAGGCTGTTAAAGAAACTGCTCTAGCAAACGCTAAGTTGGCTTTGGAAGAGGCGTTCACTCCAAAACTTCAATCAATGATTTCTGCAAAGTTAGCTGAAGAGGCTGATGAAGAAGAGATGGAAGAAGAATTAGATTCATCAGATTTAGGTGCAGGCGATAACGCTCAACCTGATGCAGATGCTGCTAGTTCATCAGATATCGAAAACGATGATGAATTGATGGGAGAAGAAGAGGAAACCGAAGAAGGCTACAACGAAGAAGAAGAAATGGACGAAGAAGAGGACATGGAAGAAACCTACGAAGGCGAAGACATGGACGAAGAAGAGGACATGGACGAAGAAGAGGACATGGAAGATTCTGAAGAAATGGAAGATTCTGAAGAAATGGAAGATTCTGAAGAAATGGAAGATGAAGAAGAAGATGATTTAGATTTAGAATCTGTAATCGCTGAATTGGAAGCTGAAATGGCAGAAGAAGAGGACATGGACGAGGAAGAAGAAATGGACGAAGAAGAGGACATGGACGAGGAAGAGGACATGGACGAGGAAGAAGAAATCGATTTGGATGAAGTTATCAGAACCCTGAAAGAAATGGAAGGTGATGAAATGGATGAAGAAGAGATGGATGATGAAGAAGTTGAAGAAGATAATCATGCTGAAGAATTGGAAGAAGCTTACGCTACTATCGAATCTTTAAGAAAAACAATCAACGAAGTTAATTTGTTGAATGCTAAACTTCTTTACACTAACAAACTATTCAGAACATTCGACCTTAACGAAGGACAGAAAGTTAAAGTTCTTGAAAACTTTGACAGAACATCTTCAGTTCGTGAAGTGAAATTAGTATTCTCTACTTTAGCTGAGAATTTAAATGTAGCTAAGAAAAGAAAAGCAGTTGTTAAAGAAGGATATGCTTCTAAGGCAACAAAAAGTTCAGCCCCTAAGAAACAAATCATTTCTGAGGGTAACGAAATGGCTGCAAGATGGAAGAAACTTGCAGGTTTAAAATAATTTAAAAAAGAAAACGGAGAAATAAAATGAATTTAGGAAACATTCTTAATGAAGGCGCTTCTCACCAGGCACGTTTGAGTGAAGCAACTCGCGTGTTGGCATCAAAGTGGGAAAAGACTGGTCTTCTTGAGGGTATTGACAACGAAGTTGAAAAAGCTGGTGTTGCAACCCTTTTAGAAAACCAAGCACGTCAGTTAGTAAAAGAGGCATCAGCTACTGGTACTTCTGCTAACTCTGAAGAGTGGGCTGGTGTAGCTCTACCTTTGGTAAGACGTATTTTTAGTGAAATCGTAGCAAAAGACTTTGTAAGTGTTCAACCAATGAACCTTCCTTCAGGTCTTGTATTCTACTTAGATTTCAAATATGGAACAGGACAACCTGGTTTCACAACTGGTTCTGGTAAAGATTCACAAGCTGATTCTGTATTCGGTATTACTGAAACTACTTCAGACCCATCAGGTGGTTTGTATGGTGCTGGTAGATTCGGATACTCAGTAAACGACCAAGTATCTGCTGCACAAACTTTGAATAGTGGTTCTGGTACTAACACTTACGCTACTGGTTCTGTAACTGCAGCAACTTACAACTATGATACTAACTTCTCATCATCTTACGCAACTGAAATTGCTAGTGGTGCAGTAGTTACTGTAACTGTTCAAACTGCATCTATCGCAGGATTTGATGATAAAGGTATCAGAGCATTCAGATTGACTGGTGTTGATGACCAATTCCCACAATTCACTACTCTAAGTGGTGGTAACATCGTATTCGTAGCACAAGATACTGCTTTCGGTGATGTGAGAGTTAAATATCACAAACAACCAACTGATACTTCAAGAGGTGATTTCGAAGCAACTGGAACTTCATTAAGTGAGAATCCAGAAGTAGATATCGATATTCCTGAATTGAACGTAGAAATGAAGAGTTTACCAATTGTTGCTAAGACTCGTAAGTTGAAAGCACAATGGACTCCAGAATTCGCACAAGATTTGAATGCATACCATTCAATCGATGCTGAAGCTGAATTGACTTCAATGTTATCTGAGTACATCTCACAAGAGATTGATTTCGAAATCTTAGATATGTTGATTCAAGATGCTAAGAGTACTGGTTACTGGTCAACTCAAGTTGGACGTGAGTGGAATGGTTCAGCATTCGCTGCTTACTCTTCTACTGCGGCTCAATCATCTGCATTTACTCAACAAGCATGGTTCCAGACTTTGGGTACTGTGATTGCTGGTGTATCTAACAGAATTCACCAAAAAACATTACGTGGTGGTGCTAACTTCTTAGTAGTATCTCCTGATGTTGCAACTATCATCGAATCTATCCCTGGATATGCTTCAACTGCCGATAACGGTGATGCTCAGTTCGCATTTGGTGTAACTAAGATTGGTGCATTGAATAGCAGATTCCAAGTGTACAAGAATCCTTATATGAAAGAGAACGTAATCCTTATGGGATATAGAGGAACTCAATTCCTTGAAACTGGAGCAGTTTACTCTCCATACATTCCATTGATTATGACTCCTTTAGTATATGACCCTAAGAACTTCACTCCTAGAAAAGGTGTTATGACTCGCTACGCGAAGAAAATGCTAAGAGGTGAATTCTACGGTAAAGTATACGTTGATGGTTTACACAAAATTCAGTAATTGATTATTGAATAACTAAATTAAAGAGGGGGTACTTAGGTATCCCCTTTTTTACGTCATAATCTAAGGTAATCTTCTATTATTGGATATTTATATCAAAGGTTCTATAAAATAATTAAGGAAATTTAAATATGGCGGAAAACATATCCAAAACCCCACCAAAAGGTAATGTAAGGTTTTCAATATCATTATCTGAAGAACAAAAGTTAGCAAAATCTGAAATTTTAAGACATCCATTTAATTTTATAGTAGGAAAAGCCGGAAGTGGTAAAACACTACTAGCAGTTCAGATTGCATTAGATTCATTCTTTAAAAGACAAGTTAACAAAATCGTTATAACAAGACCAACTGTATCAAATGAGGATAATGGATTCTTATCAGGCTCATTAGAAGAAAAGATGGAGCCATGGCTAGTACCAATTCGTTCAAATATGAGAAAAGTTTACAACAAACCTCAGATTTTAGAGAAAATGGAGAAGGATGAGAGTATAGAATTAGTAAGTTTATCACATTTTAGAGGAAGAACTTTTGATAACTCCATAATTATAGTAGATGAGTTCCAAAACTTAACCAAACAACAACTATTAATGGTGTTAGGTAGAGTGGGAAAAGGTTCTACAATGATTCTTTGTGGTGATAAACAACAAATAGATTTAAAATTCAACAATGATTCAGCAGTACACGAAGTTCCAAAACTAAAAGGTTCAAAATGGGTATATGATATTGTATTAAAAGATAATCATAGACATGAATCTTTAGATGAAATTCTAACATTACTAACTGATTACTAAGATTAGTTATATTTATATAAAACAAAACACATATAGAGGATAGATAGTGGCAGATTACACAGGTTCATTTAGTGGGTCTTTTGAAGGTAATGGTAGTGGGTTAACTAACATAGATTACTACAATCTGAGTAACCTACCTACTACAATTACACCATTTCAAAGAAATTCTATATCAGCAAATAATGCTTTTAGAGATAACTTTGCCGATAACGTAAAGGATAGGTTAAATGCTGAAAGTGTAATTAGTTCATCTGCGCAATTAACAACTGAATTTGATTTAAGATATGGAAACGAAGAAGGTGATAACTTAATTAGTGGTTCATCTCAGGTAGATTTTAATTCAATATCAAATGTACCAAACGGGTTAGTAAGTTCATCAGCACAAATTACCATAACTGAATCACAAATTAGCGATTTAGCACATTTTACATCTGCAGATGTTAGAGGTGTAATGAATACAGATTCAGTAGTAAGTTCTTCTGCACAGGTAATTCAACATTTACCTTCAGGTACTGTAAGTTCATCCAACCAAATTACTATAAGTGAATCTCAGATTTCAGATTTAACACATACTGATGTAAGTTCTTTAAATAATTTTACATCATCTGTTGTTTTAAATTCAGTAACATCATCTATGAGTGTTGCAACCGCATCATTC
>Ga0255775_1003683_pt1 | contig 12532 bp, 9 predicted proteins | sample 011ome_26_FD_179973 | JGI IMG/M metagenome (GOLD analysis project Ga0255775, IMG submission 179973) | Coastal salt marsh microbial communities from the Groves Creek Marsh, Skidaway Island, Georgia - 011511BT metaG (version 2) | ecosystem: Environmental > Aquatic > Marine > Intertidal zone > Salt...
ATAAGTCAAGTGCTAAATTATTAGATACAGATTCAACAACTGATTTATCAATTCTAGTCACAGGCAAGCCCAACAATAGCTTTCTGTACCTCAGAAACCGCAAGCCTGTGGTGACAGGCGAGCAATCCTTAGCATTAGGCTATCCATTCTCATCAACACTAGGATCAGAACTTAAGGTCACTTCAGGCAATATTGCAGCGCTCACAGGCTTTAAAAACAACATCGCTGAACTACAGCTCACCTCGCCCGTACAACCAGGAAACTCAGGTGGCCCACTACTTGATGACAACGGTAATGTGATTGGTGTTATTGTTTCAAGACTGGAATCATCTTCTGAAATTACAGGCAGCAGACCTGCTCAGAACGTAAACTTTGCCATTAAATCAAACATGGCTAAAATCTTTATGGATTTGAATATGGTGGATTATCAAGTTAGAAAATCAAATGGCGCTAAAGAAATTAGTCAGATTGTCACTGAAGCAAAAGAGGCAACGGTGCAGGTTATTTGTAAAGAGAAAGATTAAGTGCTGGGTAGCATAAAATACAAGAATAATTAATATTAATAATATTGTTATAAAAACTATAAAAACTATAAAAACTATAAAAACTATAAAAACTATGAACACAGATACGTCATTTTTTACCAATGAACCTGGGTTTCAACTTAAAGATAGGTTCAGTAAATTAGTCAAAGGAACTGAGTTATTCGACTGCCTAGTTGGGTACTTTTACTCGAGCGGATTTTATGCAGTTTATCCATCACTAGAAGACACCGATAGAATTAGAATTCTCATTGGCATTTCTACTGGCAGTGACACGTTTAAGATGATTGAGCAAGGGAATGCACCAACTCAACAAGATTTAAGGTTTAGCCATTCAGAGACTAAGAAAACTGTTGAAGGCTTAGTGCAGCAGGAAATGGAGTTATCTGAAGATACTCGTTATGTTGAAGAAGGCGTACATAAGTTCATTGAGTGGATAAGAAGTGGAAAACTTGTAATCAAGGCATATCCGTCTCAAAATATTCACGCAAAATTGTACATTATGACCTTCAAAGAAGATGCAATTGATAAAGGACGTGTCATCACTGGTTCAAGTAACTTTACAAAGTCAGGATTAGAAGACAACCTTGAATTCAATGTTGAATTGAAGAATCCAGGTGATTATGAATTTGCTCAAAATAAGTTCAACGAGTTATGGAAAGATGCTGTTGACGTTAGTGAGAAGTACGTTGAAACTATTGAGCAAAAGACATGGTTCTCCGATAGTGTTACACCTTACCATTTGTATCTCAAGTTTTTATACGAATACTTTAAAGCAGAATTAAATGAAACTGGCGAGGTGTTTTTAGACCGTACACCAGAGGGTTTTTTGCGACTTGAATATCAAGAGCAAGCAGTGCTAAATGCTAAAAGAATTGTAGAGGGCTATGGTGGTGTATTTATTTCAGATGTTGTCGGACTTGGAAAAACCTATATTGCTGCAATGCTTGCTGGGCAACTTGGCGGAACAACATTGGTTATAGCGCCTCCAGTGTTATTAGATGATAAAAATTCAGGCTCATGGGGTAATGCTTTTTTTGACTTTGGCATAAGAAGTTTTAAACTTGAATCCCTTGGTAAGTTGGACAACCTATTAGATGGTGTGGCAGATAAATTCGACAATATTATTATCGATGAGGCGCATGGCTTTAGAAATGAAACCACTGCCACCTATGAGAAATTATCCGAAATATGCCGTGGCAAGAGAGTGATATTAGTAACTGCTACACCGTATAACAACACACCTAAAGATATTCTCAGTCTATTAAAGTTATTTCAAAAGCCAAGAAAAAGTGATTTTCCAAACCTTCCAGATTTAGAATCATTCTTTGGAGGGCTTGAGAAAAATTTACGAAAGTTAGACCGAAAGAAAAATTACGAAGAGTACATGGACGTTACCAAAAGCAATGCTAAAGAGGTGCGTGAAAAGGTATTAAAGCATCTAATGGTTCGTCGTACAAGGACTGAAATTAAAAAATATTTCGGGGAAGATCTTAAAAATCAAGGGTTGTCATTCCCTGATGTAGCGAAGCCCAAGCCTTTGTTCTATCAATTAAATGAGAAAGAAGATAAGATTTTTACTGAAACCATTGGACTAATTGCAAGTGAATTTACTTATGCGCGATATATGCCAATGACTTACTACACTGGTGAATTCGACCAATCTGAAATTCAAGGTCAGAAGAACATGGGTCGTTTCATGAAGATATTGTTAGTGAAGCGCTTGGAAAGTAGTTTTCATGCATTTAAGCAATCTGTTGATAGATTCCTAAACACCTATGAAATTTTTATCAAAGAATTTAATAATGGCAATGTGTATACCAGTAAAAAACACACTAGCAAAGTGTTTCAATTTTTAGAAAATGATGATGATGGCGCTGTTCAAAGGCTAATTGATGATGATAAAGCCGAAAGGTATGATGGTAAAAATTTCACAAAGGAGTTCTTGAGAGACCTGGAACACGATAGAGAATTACTAATTACAATCAAAGAATTATGGAAAGGCATGGATAGAGACCCCAAATTGCTAACTTTCATTGAACAACTATCTACCGATGAAACTTTAAAGAAAAACCATATTATTATATTTACTGAGTCTAAAGAAACAGCGGGGTATTTATTTGAAAATATTGATAAGCACTTTCCAGGTGAGGTTCTGAGATTTGACGGCAGTTCTCATGCATCTGATAGAGACAAAGTAATAAGAAATTTTGATGCTAAATCAAAAAATAAAGAATCAAATTATCGAATTTTAGTTACTACTGAGGTGTTGTCAGAGGGTGTAAACCTTCATCGCTCTAACGTGGTCATTAATTATGATATCCCATGGAACCCAACTAGACTCATGCAGCGTGTTGGTCGTATCAATCGAGTAGATACTAAGCATAAAACCATTCATACGTACAACTTCTTCCCGAGTGTTCAAGGTGATAGTCATATAGCATTAAAGTCAGCCGCAGAGATGAAAATTGCAGCATTCTTATCGTTATTGGGTGATGATGCAGAGTTATTAACTGAAGGTGAGCCTGTTGACTCACATGCCTTATTTGAAAGGCTAACCTCCAGTGAGGCTATAGATGGAGAAGGTGAAGAAGACTCTGAACTTAGATATCTCAAAGTAATCGAAGACATACGTGAAAATGACTCTGACTTATTTGAAATAATTAAACAGTTACCAAGAAAATCCAGAACTGCAAAACAAAATCCAATTTATAAGGACTCATTGATTACGTACTTCCGTAGTGATAGATTGCAGAAGTTCTTTATTGCTGATAAAAAAGAAGGCGCTGATGAAATCGACTTTATGGAAACTGCAGGATTCTTTGAGTGCCCACCTGAAACTGATAAGCAAAAAGTTTCAAGTGAAATGTTCGACTTACTAAAGTTGAATAAAAAGGCATTTGAAGATACTCTTGTTGAGGAAGAGCCTGAAGTAAAGGGCAAAGGCGGTCGTGATGCAGGTACACAGATTCTTAAAATACTTAAGGTAACGCAAAGGAATTCACAGGCACTTACTGATGACCAAGAGATTTATCTTGATAAGGTTATCGCGCAAATTAATGAAGGTGGAATTCCTAAAAAGACATTAAAGCATACATTGAAAGCATTAAACGACCTCGGAGAACAGATAATCAATCCTAGAAAGGTGATTGCTGTATTGCAAAATAATATTTCAGATACATTGCTTAAGGCGCACTATGCAGAAACTGATACACATGCAACTGGTGAACGTAAAGTAGTGCTATCACTTTATCTAACAGACGATTAATTATGGATAAGAAGCAAGCAAGTTCAATTATTACAGGTGTTTTTAATAATATATTTGATAAAGATAAGTTTATTGGATTCGTTGGCAATTTACTCAATTTAAATTCTGCTGATTACTCACATCGAAATATCGGTATTTATGATACCTACAAGCAACATGTTCAGTCGTTAGAGGTTGTTGCAAAATTCTCTGATGGTAAGAATGAGATTGATGTACTGATTGTTACCCTAGTTAAAGATACATCGCTAGATAAGGCAAGAACCATGCAACGAAACTTTGTTGCACGCTACCTTAGTGAAAAACAGGGGGATGCTGCAATAGTTGCATTTACTTCACCTGATGCTGAGGATTGGCGTTTTTCTTTGATAAAGATGGAGTCCAGTTTTAAGAAAACTGATACTGGCATTAAAGTTGAAGAAGAGTTTACTCCCGCAAAACGCTGGTCATTTTTAGTTGGCAAGAATGAAAATAGCCATACTGCACAAAGTCAGTTGGTTGGTATTTTGGCAAATGATGAAAATGCGCCGACATTAGAGGAATTGGAGCAAGCATTTAGTATTGAAACGGTTACTAATGAATTCTTTACAAAATATACAGATTTATTCTTGAGAATGAAAGAATCACTTGATGCGCTTCTAGAAAACGACTCTCAATTAAAATCAGACTTTGAAGAGAAAGAGATTGATACTGCTGATTTTGCTAAAAAGACCATGGGTCAAATGGCATTCTTGTACTTTTTGCAAAAGAAAGGCTGGTTTGGCGTTGCACCCGATAAAGAATGGGGCACTGGTGTAAAGAACTTTTTACGTGAGATATTTGAGCGTCGTGAAAAGTACGGAGAAAACTTTTTTGATGATGTTCTTGAGCCATTATTCTATGAGGCGTTAGCGCAAGATAGGGGTAATGACTCCATCTACCCTAAATTAAATAATTGCCGCATGCCATTCTTGAACGGCGGCTTGTTTGAGCCAATGAATGGATACAGTTGGGAAACAACACACATTCGCCTACCTGATGAGTTGTTTTCGAATGATATAAAGACCAAAGAAGGTGATATTGGCGATGGCATACTAGATGTGTTCGACCGTTATAACTTCACTGTTAATGAGTCTGAACCACTAGAACAAGAAGTTGCTGTTGACCCTGAAATGCTGGGTAAAGTTTTTGAAAACTTACTAGAAATCAAAGACAGGAAGAGTAAGGGTGCATTCTATACACCACGTGAAATTGTTCATTATATGTGTCAAGAAAGTTTGATTAATTACCTTGAAACTGAAACAAATAGTCTAATACCCAAGGTGGATATTGAATCATTCATCCAGCAAGGTTCACAAATTATTCAAAATGATAAATCTATTATCGAGCAAGGTGGCGATAAAGGCAAATTACTGTTGCGTCAAAGCGTTATTGACCAGGCAGAAGAGTTGGATGATTTGCTTGCCAATATTAAGGTTTGCGACCCTGCAGTAGGTTCGGGTGCTTTTCCACTTGGAATGCTTAATGAAATCGTTACAGCGAGAACGATTCTTGGCATTCATTTGAGAAATAATTCTTCTGCTTACAAACTAAAACTGCATGCTATCTCTAATTCTATATACGGTGTTGATATTGACCCAGGTGCCGTTGAAATTGCCAAGTTAAGGTTTTGGTTGTCATTAGTGGTCGAGGAAGATAACCCGACACCGTTACCAAACCTAGAGCATAAGATTATGCAGGGTAATAGTCTTGTATCTCAGTACGAAGGCATTGAATTATTTGATGATGATTTTCTAAACAGTGCCGAATCAATTAATGACGAAAAGAATAAGGTTCAAGAAAAACTTGATGCAATTCAAAAAGAATATTTTTCATTACACAGTGATGGTGAGTTTACAACTGCTAGAAAGATAGAGATTGAAGAAGATATAAAACGAATACAACGTAGACTTAAGTTTTTAAATAATAAGAATACTGCCACTGTAGAAACTGGTAGTTTATTTGACATGCCACAAGTAAAAAAAATAGCACAACAAAAGGCAAAATTACTCCAATCAAAAATAGCACAGTACGTAACAGTTGATAGTAGAACCAATAAAGAAAATCTGAAAAAAGACATTGATGACTTGAAGTGGGATTTGATTGAAGCAACATTAGAAGAAAGAGACGAAATTGATAAACTCGATGAAATAAAAAAACTAAGGAAAGATAGAATTAAACCATTCTTTATATGGAAGTTAGAATTTGGAGATGTGTTTAAAGATAACGGTGGGTTTGATGTAATAATTGGTAATCCTCCATATATTGATTCTGAAGGAATGATTAATGCTGGGCAAAAAGATCTTCGTGAGTATATTTCTAAAACATATAAATACACAAAAGGCAATTGGGATATTTACATAGCTTTTTTTGAGATTGGCCTAGAGTTGTTGAAGGATATGGCTGTTTTGACATACATTACACCTGACAAATGGCTTGCAAAACCATTTGGAAAGGAGTTTAGAAAGCACTCTCTAAAATATATTACTCATTTACTGAAATCTGGCAGAGACGTTTTTGAATCAGTTGGAGTTGATTCTATAGTCACCATCTTTTCAAAGAAAGACTCGTCGTATTTCAAATATTTAGATTCAATCGACCATGTTGTAGGAGATATAAAGAAAGAGATTATTAAAGACCCATATCAACTAGATATTGTTTTTTCAAAAAATCTAGAATTAATTCTAGATATTACGAATAATAACAGCACAATAAAGACTACTGAAAACCTATTATTTGAAAATGCGTGTGCTACTTCTGATTGTTATACATTAAAAGACATACTGCGTGATAATACAACTAATGATAATTTTTTAGAGGATGATTATTATAAAGTTATAAATACTGGGACCATTGATCAATATTTATCAAAATGGGGAAAGAAGGATATGACTTACCTAAGAGGAAAATATTTATATCCAGTTGTTTTAAAGAAAGAGTTTCATAATACTTTTCCGAACTCTTATGGGGGGAAAGCCTCAGCTTCAAAATTAATTATCAAAGGTCTAACATTATTAGATGCTTCAATTGACATTAATGGAACAACGATTCCAGGAAAGTCGACCCTAATATTAAGATCTGAAAACATTGAAACTTTAATGTTGATTTCAGCAATCTTAAATTCTAAATTTGCTTTATTCTATATCAAAGAAAGATATTCAGCTTCAAGTTACAATACTGGCATTAATTTTACAAAAGACATGCTTAATAACTTTCCTTATCCAGCCTCAATTTCGAAAGAGTTTAAAAATGTTGTGATTGTCTTGGTTAAATTAATCTTGTCTAATTCCCTAGAAAATAGAGATAGAATAAAAAATGTTTTAAATATGGCAATATTAGAATTATATTTTTACGATCATATGAAAGAATTAGAAATTGATATAGTGCGATTTATAGCAAATGATATTAATACAATTACCGAAAATAATAATAAAAATCTAACCCGTATTCAAAAAATAAGTCTGAATGATAAAATTAACACTTTCTGGAATGATAGTAATAATGAAACTTTCAAACGAATAAATAGTTTTTCAGAAAAAAGCCCTAATATTTTAAAACCCATTTTAGAAGGATAATATTGAGAGACGTTGAATATAGTGTGATTGTCAGTTGTGAATTACTTATAAATTAGCTAGTTAAAAAGTGTTCTGATAGGAGCAGATTCTATATAAAAAATGAACATCAAAAAAATACAAAAACAACTTTCAGACTTCGCCGATGAGCGTGATTGGAATCAGTTTCACAATCCTAAGAACCTTGCCATGGCATTATCTGTTGAAGCATCTGAACTTGTTGAAATCTTCCAATGGCTAACACCTGAGCAGGCTGAAGCGATTATGAGCTCTAGTGAAAATGAGCACGTTAAAGAAGAGATGGCAGATATTATGATTTATCTAATACGCATGGCTGATAAGCTTAATGTTGATCTTGGAAGTGCGGTTGATGATAAGATTATCAAGAATGGCAAAAGGTATCCAGTCAGCTTATCAAAGGGTAATGCTAAAAAAATAACAATTTAAATGACAGAAAACGAACAATTAGAAGATCAGATCCCAACTCTTAAGCGAGGATATTTTTCTAGGCATTGGCATGGAGAGCTGTCTCTGGCCAAATCTTACTGGGTTAATTTTTGGCTCTTATCAATTGTATTAACATTTATCGTGGTTTTTTGGATTACTCTCTCTATTAATGAGAATCCAGTTTTTTACTCAAGAACTATGCTCATTATAATGGCCGTTATATATCTTATTATTTACCCTTGGCAAATTATTGGCCTATGGCGTAGCGCAACAAACACAACAGCAAATACTGGAAAAACTTTCTGGCCGCGTATTGTTAAATTCCTCGTTATTATCGGAGTTTTAGGAAGTTTCATCGCAGAAATGCAAGACAAAGAATGGTACAAACAATTGTATTACGATGCCTTTGTATTATCCAAAGCCAAAAATTACGATGTATCCGTTAAAAAAAGTATTATTACTGTTAATGGTGATTTTGATTATGGCATCTCAGATAAAGTGGAGAAAATACTAAAAAATGATCAATCAATTAAATTTATCATTCTTAATAGTGATGGTGGTTTGCTCTATGAGGCAAACAAGCTTTCCAAACTAATCTTATTAAATAGCCTTAATACACACACCAACGATGGCTGTCGATCTGCATGTACCATCGCCTATATTGCAGGCAATACAAGATATATTTATAAAGATGCTGACTTAGGATTTCATCAATATAGTATCGCTAGGCCAAGTGCTAGGGTTGATAAATTAACACTTTTAGATTTATTGCGTGATCAAGAAGAAGATGCAAAGTTCTTTCAGAAAAGAGGTGCTAGTAAAACGTTTACAGATCAAATGTATAAATATGAAGCTGATGATATGTGGTACCCATCCATTAATGATTTGAAGCATTATGGAGTAGTACACAAAATATTAGAATAAATAAAAAAACGCCCATTCTTAAAATTTCCGAAATTTTTGATTATTGATTTGTGGTTTGGTTGTTATGTGTCATTACAAGCGCGTAAAGGCTGTTTTAAGACGATTTTAGTCTGTTAGGCAGGGTTTATCTGTCCTAGGGGTGGATTTTTAACCCTGCTTTGATTTTTCTAACTATTTTTTACTGGTTTTTTTGTCCATTCGCATTATTTGTAAAATTTTTGTTGGTAAATAATTGGAATTTAGTCTAATTTTATTTTCAAAACCAGGCGCCAATTGGCTTGTAGAAATAACATCAAAAAAACATTAAAACTTCATCAAATCTTCATTCAATTTGCTCTACAATTGATACAAATTCCAGTCGATTTTAAAGTCATTTTTTATACTTTTCGTTGTTTGTTAAGTCAGCGTTAGGGCTTTTATTCTCTGGGTTAAAGAGATTTTTATTATTAATAAATGGGGAATAAAATGATTAGAAGATCCAAAGGTCATGCTGTGGTTGAAGTAATGAATGTTGATCGTGAAATTAGAATGGCATTGGTTAAATTAGTTGATGCTTTAGCATTTCATAATGATGATGAGATTGACTTGAACAAGGTGAAGGCGCAGTTCAAAGAAATGACCGATCGAGCTCTTCGTGATTTTGGTCAGGACTTACAGACATTTCCAGCAGAGTATGATTCTGAAAGGCCTGTTGAAAGAAGAGTTTACAGTCGTTAAATGCTAGGTGCTATTACAGGTGATGTAGTCGGCTCGGTGTATGAGTGGAACAATATCAAGCATAAGGATTTTAAGCCGCTATTTAGCCAAAGAGCTTTTTTTACCGATGATAGTGTTTTGACCGTGGCACTGATGGATGCGATTGATCGTAGTGTTAGCTACGACACAGTGATGCGCTGGTATTACACTCAGCACCCACATGCTGGCTATGGGCATCGGTTTCATCATTGGTGTAAGTACGATACAGGTATGGCTTATAACAGCTGGGGTAATGGCTCAGCAATGCGAACCAGCGCTGTAGGGTATGCGTACGATACAATTGAAGAGGTATTAGAACAAGCCAAACACTTTGCCTCGTTTACACATAATCATCCTGAAGGTATTAAAGGTGCACAGGCAACCTCTGCTTGTATATTTATGGCAAGAAAGGGCGCTACTAAAGAGGCAATTAGAACTTACATTACCAATCAGTTTGGCTATGATCTTAATCGTACGATTGATGATATTAGACCTGATTATAAATTTAATGAATCTTGCCAAGGAACGGTGCCTGAGGCAATTGTGGCTTTTTTAGACTCAACTGATTTTGAAGATGCAATTCGGTGTGCGATTTCTTTAGGCGGTGATAGTGACACTCTAGCTTGCATTACAGGCGGTATTGCTGAGGCATTTTATGGCGACATTCCACAAAATATTGCCGTGCAATCAATGCATAGATTAACGCCTCAGATGAGAGATGTAGTGGTTAAGTTTTATGACAAATACCGACCTTCTGAAGCCATTCGACTAGCTCATAAAATGGCAGGCCAATTTGTAGTTGCAAAGCCTGTGGAGCGCGATGATTATTTTCATATTGATCAGCAAAACTTTTGGAAGACGGTGGTTAAAGATGGGGATGGAAATATCCTACCAAGAAAAACAAAAGATATGGACTATCTAGATGACTTTGAGAGGCGCAATATAACTAAAAATAAAGATACAATTATGGAAAAATTTAAACAATTATTTGAGCTGTAAATATGTCAATACTTAAGCTATTTAAAACTAAAGATCCTTCTCTAAAGCCAGGGTTGGAGCTTAATTTTTCAAAGGATTTTAACAATCATTCTTGTCGCTGCGTGCAGCAAGAATTGGACTTGTCAGAGCTTGTTTGGATGGATGCAAGCCCATATCAACATGTCAAAGAAAAACTGAAAGAAAATTCTGAAATAATAACGAGCAAATACTTAACTGCCGATCGCCAAAGAGATTTGTTTAAATGAATGCAGTTAAGTATATTGACAATCTATTTACCACTATGCGCAAGGCTGACCAAAATGGTGGTCCGACACAAATGGCATTTCGCCTAGCAGGCAGTATTCTTCAAAATGAAGGGTTTGATATTAATGATATTGGTGAGCGCTATTTAAGATGGTATAAGAAAGACGGCTATGATTCTGGACCTACGGCTAACAGAGTATTTCAACTAGTCGAGAAAGGCATGAGTTTCCACGAAGCAAGCGAACAAGCTAATCATGAAGTAAGTGGTAGAACTGCTGGGTGTGGTCCTGCTCATAGAGCGGCACCATTGGCTATATTGGATGTGAACGATAAAGAATTGGTAGATATTATCATTCAAGAAGCTAAACTGACACACTGGCATCCTTTAGCTGCTGATGTATCGGTAGCAACTGTTTTGTTATGTAGAAAGTTACTTCAAGGAAATGATTGGCATACTTCGCTGGCATTTGCCAGAAAAGGTAGGATGAGTGAAACTCAGAAATCGCTGGAAATGCATAATATTGAAGATTTAAAAGGTGATGGCTATGCGCCTAATGTGCTTGCTTCAGCTATATATTTTCTAATGAATTCAAGCAGTCTTGATGAGGCCATAAAGAGATCAATTGACTTTGCAGGACCTGCTAATTATTGCCCAGTGTTAGTTGGATCGATTGGATCTGCAAGATGGGGTGGTGAGCAAAAACTAGATGACAACAAGTTTGTATTTGTTGATAGAGGTGATGGTGAATAGCTTAAATAGTATAAGTGTATTTTGTAAAATAACTAATTACGATTAATGAGTAAACAAATAGAGTCATTTTCTATGTTTTGGTTGCCGGTTGGAGATAGTAATCGATACTACCTTGTTCCTGACGATTATTATGGTCAGATCCCCTGGTTTATTTGGGGCGAAAATCTTGAAAGTTTTGAAGCTGACAGTACGTTTACAATAAGTGAAGAGTGTTTATTAAAAGGCATACTTTATGGCCTCTCACCCACAACCCGTAAAATTGGTGCTATTTATCAAGAAGAGGTTCTATTAGGCATTCTTGATGAGTTACAACAAGGCTATCATCATAAGAGTAGAGAAGAGTTAATTCTTAATGTAGCGCACAATATTAAAGAAAAAAATGGAGTTCTGGTAGCTTTAGGCATTTTAAGAACAGGCATGTATTTACTACCAAAATCGTCAAAGATAAAAAGTGATTATATTATGGGACTTTGGGAAAAGGCTTGTGAAAAGGATGCGGATGAAGGTATTTATAAAGAGATTTTAGAGTTAATTCCAGAGGTTGATTTAAACACTATTCATAGTAACGCAAAAGAATGTATTTGCTACTACGGTTTTTGCTCATTGTTTTTATTAAAACAAGATACAAAGCTGAAGCACAACACTGATAAATATATTAAACAGTATATTGACGGGGTGATAACACTTGATGAAATACAGATAAAGATTGATAGTTTATTGAATAATCTAGATAAAGAGTTCGCTCCAATCGATTTAATGGTTCATAATGATTAATTGGCACTGATTTTTAAAAGATAATTATAGTTATTTGAATAATGTTACAATATTCAAATGGACAAACAAATACAAAATCATGGTGGCGCTAGAGAAGGTGCCGGTCGTAAAAAACACTCAGGCAAGTTTAAAGAGGATACTAAAGTAATGCGTGTACCACTCAGTTTAGTGGAGCAGGTTGCATCGACTTTAAATGTGTATAAATCCCAGCTTAAATCTGACATAGAAGTGCTTAATCCCAAATTTAATGCACCTAGATTAT
>Ga0255775_1003684_pt1 | contig 12531 bp, 14 predicted proteins | sample 011ome_26_FD_179973 | JGI IMG/M metagenome (GOLD analysis project Ga0255775, IMG submission 179973) | Coastal salt marsh microbial communities from the Groves Creek Marsh, Skidaway Island, Georgia - 011511BT metaG (version 2) | ecosystem: Environmental > Aquatic > Marine > Intertidal zone > Salt...
GATCCCACAAAAGCACCGCACTGATGCGAAACCATCACGATTCCAAAGAGTGTTGATAAATATCTTGTTCCAAAGCGATTGGCGACTATTCCTGAAGTTGGCGGAACAGTAGAGAGCCAAAGTAAACCAATTAAACAACTAAATGCAATGATAATGAAATTATTTGTAGGCAATATCAAAAGTAAAAAAATTACAATGCTTCTTGTAAAATAAATAAAAGATAAAACATATTTTTTTTTGACGATACCTGAAACACGGCCAGATATGAGCGTTCCCATCATATTAAAGATACCAACTAAGGTTAAGCCAGTGGCTGCAATAGTGGTTTCTAATCCTTTGATTTTTGCAAAAACAGGCAAATAGTTAGATATTAAAGCAACATGAAGTCCGCACACAAAAAAACCTAAAATTAAAAATTGATAACTTTTATCTTGAAAGGCTGTTTTAATAACATCTGAGATTTTTCTGGGGGTATATTCTTTTTTATTTTTGTTTACTGGTTTGGGTATCAAAAAAATTAAAGACATAGGAATAAACAACAAAAAGAAAACTGAAACTATTTGAAATGACACACTCCATTGGAAAGTAGAAACTAAAAATTGATTTATAGGTGTGAAAATAAACATTCCTGAAGCAGCCAGAGACATTAAAATTCCGGTGACTGTGCTTCGCGTTTTATCATCTTCAAAATATTTGGAAACTCCTCCTATAATAACAGGAACAGAAATAATTCCTGCGGACAAACCCCCAACAACTCCTAAACCAAAAAGGAAATGAAGAGGGTTTATCGCAGAAGAAGTAATATAAAAACTAAGTGAAATTCCTATAAAACCAACTATTAGGGTTTTGACATAACCTTTTTGCTCTGCAAAGGCGCCTGCAATTGGAGACATGCAACCCCAGAGTAAATTAAAAATTCCGTATGTTAATCCAATCATCGATGCGCCAAAAATTGTGGAAGTTAATAAATCGGGGACATAGATTCCCAATGACATTCGAAATCCATTACCGACTGAAAGAATTAATCCAGCGACAAGAATGAGGAAGAAGGACTTCATTGGCATAAAATATATTAAAGTTATGAAAAAAATATGTTTATTTTTATAACCAAAATCACTATAGTGCCTCGCTATGGGATATCCAAAAAAACACCGTGGACGCAGAAAAATTGGTTCACGTAAACGTCGCGCTAAAAGAAGAGCAAAGAAGAAGTAGTTTTAATTATTCTTGATTTCTAATTAACTGTTTAGAATTTCGAAAAGCTCAAGATACTCTTCGCTATCTTTACCTGCTGCAGACTCTAGTCTATCCAAAAGTTCAAAAGCCTCTTCAAGCCTGTCGGTTTCATAATATAATTCACCCAAGTACTCTAAAGCACCGATGTGCTGATCGTTAATCTTTAGAGCTTTTAAGTAATATTTTTCAGCTTTTTCAAAATTAGGTTTTTGTTGTTTACGAGTTGCGTACCCAAGATAATTATAAAGATCTGCTTTTGTATATCCATCAGGAGTTTCAGTAAGTAATTTATTAAGAGCTTTGATAGCTTTTTCAAATTCATATGATTTTATTAGTTTTTCAGCCTTTAAGTATTCTTTATTTGCATCAATCGAACTACTGGAGCCAGCGCTAAAAGCGAGGGATTGAACAAGCAAGAAAAGTGTAGCAAAAATTAATTTCATCTTATCTTTTTATACTCACATTGTTATAGTCAGATTAGGAATAATCATGATTAAATTAAATCGTAGATCCTTTATTTTATTTTTAACAGGAAGTTTATTTACAGGAGTAAAACCTTTGATGTCTATAGAGAAGCTAGAATTGACCGATGTGGAATGGCAAGCCAGATTAAGTAGTGAAGAATATTATATTTTAAGAAAAGAAGGCACGGAAAGACCTGGGACGAGTATTCTTAATGATGAAAAAAGAAAGGGTACTTATCACTGCGTTGGATGTGAGCAGCCACTCTTTAGTTCAGATATGAAGTTTGATAGTGGAACTGGTTGGCCTTCATTTTTTGATTACCTCCCTAATGCTTTAGAATTTAAAACTGACTTTAAACTTGTGATTCCTCGTAAAGAGTACCATTGTTCACGTTGTGGAGGACATCATGGGCACGTATTTAAAGACGGGCCAGAACCCACAGGTCTACGTTACTGTAATAATGGATTAGTACTAAACTTTATTCCGGATTAATTTTTTTTTATTAATAAGTAAACAGCCAAAATTGCGAGAGCAATTTTCAAAAGTTCACTGTAAATAAATGGCATCAAACCGGCCATTACAGCTTTTTCGATACCGATAAAACCTGCTAGGTGAGCAATTCCACATGCAAATGTGATTAGGGCACCTACAAAAACTGCAAGAGAAATTTTGATTATCTTTTTGTTAAATAAGTCTTTTGAAAAATATGCTATTGCCAAGGAAGCCAAAACCATTCCGTATAGAAAGCCAAATGTTGGCGACATGACGTATCCTATACCACCACCAGCAGCAAAAATTGGCAGTCCCATCAAACCTAAAATTACGTAACTCAGTGTAGAATAAAAACCAATCATTCCCATTGATGCAGCAATAAAGTAAACAACAAAGGTTTGGAAAGTCATAGGCACAGGATAGAAAGGTATAGATACCTTACTTGAAACAGATAAAAGAATTATGCCTAATAAAAAGAAAGCTAATTTGGAAATATTACTAGTGGAATATTGGTCAAGGACCGAAACATTGGTTCTGAATTTCATAACTATTTTTTATATTTTTGATCTGGTTTTGGCAATATTTATAATTGAGCCAGTATTAAATCTTTCAGTTTCAACATATCTTTATTAAAAAGTCTTATTCCCTCAGCTAGTTTAAATGATGCCATTTGATTTTCATTTAAATGCCATCTGAATGAATTTTCATTAACGTTTATTCGAGGAGAGTCTATTGAAATGGCTTTTTCTGAAGTTAGTTTTGGCTGTAGTTCTCCCTCAGATTGATTAAGTTCCTCTAAAAGTGCTGGACTTATTGTTAGTTTATCGCAGCCTGCAAGATTGATTATTTCTTCTTTATTACGAAAAGAAGCTGCCATCACCACGGTTTTAAAATTATATTTTTTAAAATAGTTATAAATTTTTTCTACACTTTCGACACCAGGGTCATTGGAGGAGTCATAATCTCTAGAAGTATTGGCTTTAAACCAATCAAGAATTCTTCCAACAAAAGGAGAAATTAAAAATGCTCCTGCTTCAGCACAGGCTACTGCTTGAGTTAATGAAAATATTAAAGTGCAATTACATGAAATTCCCTCAGCCTCTAATTGTTTCACGGCTTGTATTCCCTCCCATGTTCCTGCTATTTTGATGAGAATTCTGTTTCGACCAACTCCTGATTGCTCATAACTATTAATAATTTGTTTTGCTTTTTCTACTGTGGCACTTGTATTAAAAGAGAGATCTGCATCGACTTCTGTTGAAACATATCCTGGAACGATCTTTGTTAACTCTATACCAAAGGCAATAGCTAATTGGTCAGATATATAATCTATTTGGTCAGTATTTTTATTAAACTTCCTACTTTTCGAATTAGAAATAACTTCTGAGACTAATTTATCGTATCTACCCGACTGAACAGCTTTATAAATTAATGATGGGTTAGTGGTGCAATCATCAGGACTAAATTGCTGAATACTATCTATGTCTCCAGTATCCGCAACAACAGATGATAATTTTTTAAGGCTTTCTAATTGAGTTACCATGAAAATAAATAATCTTTCTTATTAATAAGTTAACCTATATATTAATTAATCTTAATATGCAAAAAACTATTATTATCTGTGGTTTAGCCGATATTCAACACTGTGTGGATAAATACAATCCAGATAAAATGCTAACTATCATTAATCAAAATTTTTCTCCAGATACTCCAAAAGGTATGAATGAAGATAGACATTTGAAAATGCTTATAGATGACATTTCTGAGCCAAGGGAGGGATTTATTTTACCTCAAAAACATCATGCTCAAGCTTTACTAGATTTTACAAATGACTGGGATACTTCCAAGCCGTTATTGGTCCATTGTCATATGGGTATCAGTCGGTCCACATCAACCAGTCTTGGCATAGCAGCAAAATTTGATCCTGATAATATAGAACTGATTATTGAAAATTTAAAAGAGATAGCTCCCCACGCAAGCCCAAACAAAATCATGACTAAGTATTATGATGAAATTTTAGGGTTGAATAATCGTTTATTTAGTTCTCTGGCTTATTTTGACCCTGAACCCATTGAAGAAAGCCGTGTGGTTGAACTAAAATTTTAATTTATTCATGAGCAATCAAAATTGTGAGGTTTGCAAAAAAAAGATTAATGACCCTTTATATTGGGCAGATCCGAAATTTTATGATATTCCAAAAAAAATCTTTTTCTGCGGTGCAAAATGCTCTTTAATTTACTATGAAAAAATTAAAGATTTATTCAAAAATCCCTAAAAATAACACTTTTAGTTATGACAAATTTGCACATCTGACTTTAAATAAGTGCAATTTGCTTTTTTAAAAAAAATAGGTATAAATCATCAATCTTAAAACTAGCTCCAACCTTATTCCTATCCTTACTTATATTCCTCCGGGGCTAGTTTTACGATAATTTCCTTTCAGTTTACTTTCCACTTATATAACTTGCTAATAGAGATTTTATTAGAAGCATGAGTGATCAATTCATTTTTTGGGATCTGGAAACAACAGGTCGAAACGATAAGTATGATCAAATAACTCAAGTTGGTGCGGTTCTCACTGATAAAAACTTTGAGGTAAAAGATAAATTAGAAATTCATTCAAAGCTTCGTGAGGGAAAGTGGTTTGAGCCAGGTGCTCTTATTACAACTGGTGTTGATCCCATTAATCTTTTTAAAAATAATTATCCAAACTACTATGAGGCTAGTGCGCAACTCTATGAAACATTTCAACAGTGGTCTTCACCATCTGCAATTTTTATTGGTTTTAACAATATAAACTTTGATGAACCTTTTTTAAGACAAGCTCTTTATCAAAATTTGATGCCTGAACTTTATATGACGGTGACTAGCAATAATACCAGAATGGATGTTTTTGAAATTTTAAGACTTGTATCTGTTTATAGTCCTGAACATATAAAGTTTAACCAAGATGATCAAGGTTATCCCATTTTAAAACTAGATCAAATTTTTAAACTAAATAATATTTCTATAAGTTATGAAGCTGGTCCTCATGATGCTGTCTTTGATAGTTTAGTTACACTTGAGCTCAATAAAATTTTAAGTATTCGGTGCCCTCAAATATGGAATGCTGCATATGATTTTCGGCTAAGAGAAACTCCCAAAAAATTCATGATCAGTAATTCTGTTTTTACAAACACGACGTTTTGGGGCAGAAGACCAACCATTAAAGCTCAAACCTTAATTGGAGGTATACCTGGTAAAAATCATCATTATTTAGTCTATAACTTACTTTTTGATCCTAAAAAACTTCAAGATTTAGATGACAAGGAACTCCTAAAAAAGATGAACGACGGAGCAAAAAGAATTTGTGAAGTATTTGATGGCTCTAAATCAAAGACTTTACTCAGTGAAAGCTATTGTTTTAAGGATAGTAAATTTGCTGAAATTGGCATTGATGAACTAAGACTGAGAGCCAACTTCATAAAGACCAATGAGAAATTTTGCTCCAGATTAATTCAACTACACTTGGATAATCAAAAACAGTGGCCAGAACCCTTTAACATAGAAGAGAGAATATTTGAAAGCTTCCCCTCACCTCAAGACAAAAAGCTAATGATAGAATTTCATACCGCACCAAATACAAAAAAATATGAAGTATCAAAACTATTTAAAGACGAAAGATACAAAGAATTAGCTGTAAGAATTCTATATGAGATTGCTCCTCAAACTTTGCCTGAACAAGAAAGAAGAAATTATGAATTAGAAATTCAGGAAAGATTTAATGATGATGATAAAGCAAAGTGGAATTCTAAAAATAGAATATTAGCAAGCTTAGAGACAGATTTAGAAAAAATGATTGAGGATGAAAATGAAAGAGTGCAATTCAAACAAAGAGTAATAACTTTTTTAAATAATGAATCAGCTAAGTGGGGTTAAAAAAAAAGATGAATTAATATTCATCCAAAAAACACTGAAAAAAATAACCAATCAAGATCTTGATATAGAATATATTGAGAAAAATTATTTAAAAATTTTATTTAAATTAAAATCTAAAAATAAAATAATGATTGCAGGATCTCAAGGTTCTGGCAAATCATCATTATCAAAATTAATAAAACTTTATCTTGAGAAGTTTTGTTACAAAAGTGTTGTTATAATTAGCATGGATGATTTTTACTTATCTAAGAATCAAAGAACACAGCTTTCAAAAAACATACACCCCTTATTTCTTACTAGGGGAGTTCCTGGTACCCATGATTTGGAATTAATGAATAAAAAAATAAAGCAAATTTTTAAGAAGGAATTTCCTATTTATTTACCCATTTTTGACAAAGTCTCAGATTCAAGAAAAAGAACTTATAAGAGAGTTTTTAAAGCAGATGTTGTTATCTTTGAAGGATGGTGTGCTGGCGCTCGGCCAGTTCATCTAAACTACCTTCATGAAAATTTTAATAATCTTGAAAAGTACAAAGATAAAAATTTTATTTGGAGAAATTCATATAATAAGTATTTAAATGAATACCAAAAATTATTCTCACAATTCAATTTTTTTATCTATTTTCAATTTAATCACTGGGATCATGTTCTAAATTGGAAATATAAACAGGAATTAGAATTAAGAGATAAAAAAAAAGACTTAGGACTTAAAAAATATCTAAGAGAATTTATTCAATACTATGAAAAAGTATCTAAATGGATGCATTTAAAAGTTCCTAAATATTGTAATATTCTAATTAAACTCGATGATCATCAAAAAATTAAATCGATAAATTTGAGATGAAAAGTTATTTAATTTTTTCAGACCTAGACGGTACATTTTTACATCATCAAAATTACTCATATGGTAAAAATGATTTGGTTATTGAAAAATTAAAAAAACATAACCACCAAATAATATTTAACTCTAGTAAAACCTTTTCTGAAATAAAATTAATTTTAAAAAAACTTAAATTAACAATGATGCCCTTTAGCTGTGAAAACGGTGCTATTTTATATTTCCCAAAAACAATATTTAAAAAAATAAAAAAATCACAAGGCTTTGAAGATTATTGGAAAATAAATTTAACAAATAAAAATTCATTAAAATGGTACAAAATTCTAAAAAAATTAAAAAAAGATTTTCATTTTGAATTAATTTGTGATCTATCAAAAAAAGATCTGTTAAAATTAACAAATCTCAAAAATATCAAACAAATGCTTAATAGAGAGGCAAGCCAGCTTATCATTTGGAAAGACAGCAAAAAAAATTTTAATGAATTATCAAAAATAATTAAAATCAATTATAAAGGCGCGTTAAATCAAGGTGGAAGGTTTATCCAAATATCATCCCCATGCAATAAAAGAATAGCTACAAAAGAAATATGTCATATTTATCATGAATCATTTCGTGATAAGTATCATCAATCATTTATAGCCCTTGGTGATAATGAGAATGATAGAGATATGTTAAATTTTGCAAAATATGCCTGTGTAATAAAAAACAAATATTCCACTCCTATCAAGCTTAATTCCTTAAAGAAAAATGTTTTTTATTCACAAAAAGAAGCCCCAATGGGTTGGTGCGAGTCTTTGATAAATCTTGATAAAAAGCTTAATGGAAAAATTAAATTATGAGTGATTTTCATCAAAACGGAGTTATTGCAACACTTCATAATTTCAAAGAAAAAAGTTTAGAGCAAATAGAGTCAGATTTATTGAAATTTTCATCTAAAAATCCTATGACACTTATTTTGCCCTCTCTTTATTCTGAGCTTGAAAGGCCTGCGCTTACTTACATAGTAAATACTCTTAAAAAAATCAAATATATCAAAAATATTGTTATTGGATTAGATCAAGCGACTAAAAGTGAATTCAAAAAAGCGAAAAAATTTTTTCAAGTCTTACCTCAAAATACTTATATTCTTTGGAACGATGGGCCTCGATTAAAAAAGATTCATCAAAGTCTGCATCAATTAAACCTATCTCCTGAAGAAAAAGGCAAAGGAAGAAATATTTGGTATTGTATGGGATTTGTTATTTCACTTAATGAAAGCGGTGCTGTTGCTATGCATGACTGTGATATCGTTACCTATGATCGTACTCTGCCAGCAAAACTTTTTTATCCCGTAGCCAATCCAAATTTTCATTTTGATTTTTGTAAAGGTTATTACCCTAGAGTAGCTCAACAAAAAATGAATGGTCGAGTAACTCGATTACTGGTTACTCCTTTATTAAAATCTCTTCAAAAAATTGTTGGTCACAATGAGTACCTTCATTTTTTAGATTGTTTTAAATATCCGCTAGCTGGAGAATTCTCTTTTAAATATGATCTGCTCAGTGATATTCGAATTCCTCACGACTGGGGATTAGAAATAGGAATTCTTTCAGAAATGTATCGCAATTTTGCGAGCAATAGAATTTGTCAAGTTGATATAGCTGATACTTACGAACATAAACATCAAGAAGTCTCAAAAAATAATAAAAATAAAGGTTTATCAAAAATGACTATTGATATTTCAAAAGCTATTTTCAGAAAACTTGCAACTCAAGGTCATGTTTTCTCAAATGAGACTTTTCGATCCTTAAAGGCAACCTACTACCGTATGGCTCTGGATATGATTCAGATTTATAAAAGCGATGCTGAAATGAATGGATTAAAATTTGATGTCCATAAAGAAGAGGAAATGGTTGAACTATTTGCTCAAAATATCATTGAGTCTGGAAAAATATACTTAGAGTCCCCTACCGCCTCACCTAATATGCCGACTTGGAGAAGAATAGAAAGTGCTGCCCCGAGTATTTTAAAAGATTTAAACTCCAGCGTTCTGGCTGACTTAAAAGATTAATTCTCTCCACCTAAGTAAACATTTTTAATGTATTGCCCATAGTCTGATTTGCTAAATTTTTGAGCAATGTTTAAAAGCTGATTTTTATCAATGAAACCTTTTTCATAAGCAGCAATTTCATAAGATCCCATTTTTATTTTATTTTCTTTTTCATAATTTTTGACTTTTTGAGCCGCTTCAAGTAAAGCATCTGCATTTCCTGTATCATGCCATACAATAGTTTCATCAAGTCTTTGAAGGGCTAGTTTATTTTGAGATAAATAAATTTCGATTAAATCAGTAATTTCTAATTCTCCTCTTGCTGAAGGCTTGAGAGTTTTTACTAATTCACAAGCGTTTGAGTCAAAAAAATACATTCCTGGGATGATTAAATTACTTTTAGGGTTAGAAGGTTTCTCCTCTATACCTATGACATTATCTTTGTCATCTAATTCGATTACTCCAAATTTTTCTGGATCAGGCACAGGAAGACCAAATACACTACTCCCAATTTGGTGCATTTTGCCCAATGCTTGTTCTGCATAATTAAAATATTTTTTTCCTAAAAATATATTATCGCTCAATGCTAATACCGATGAAGATCCACTTAAATAGTCCTCAGCGATAAAATAAGCATCTGAAATTCCTCTTTGTATTTTTTGTATTTTGTAAGAAAAGTTCAAACCAGTATCTTCCCCTGATCCGAATGTCTTTTGGAAAATAGGGAGATCGTCTTCTTGCACAATAAAAAGGATGTCTTTAATTCCAATACGCACCAAAGTCTCAAGGGGATAATAAATCATTGGCTTATCATAAAGAGGTAACAAAGGTTTAGATGCCGGCAAGGTTGCTGGCATTAATCTTGTACCCTTGCCAGCGGCAAGGATAATTCCTTTTGTTTCAACAGACATACTTAGTTAAATATAAATATAGCGGGTAGTATGATTGCCGCAAAGCCCAATAAAATAAAATTTAATTTATTACTACCATGTGATGGGTCTACAATATCTCTATGGGAGATAAAATTAATTAACTTTTGACTATCATCAACGATAGGTAGGTGTCTTATCTTATTAGTTTGCATTAACTTTAAGGCATCTATTTGACTGGTTTTTTTTGTAACTGTTATTACTTCACTTGTCATAATGTCTTTAGCGGTGACTAGGTCAGAGTCTCTGCCATTTTTAACTAATTTTCGAACAATATCTCTTTCAGAGACAACACCCATTAATTGATTATTTTCGTTAATAATTGGAACGGCTCCGATATCTTGAAGGTCCATCATATCCGCTATTTCACTGACTGTAGAGTCAGGGCCAAAAAATCGACAAATCTCATTAAATTTAACTTTTTGAATATCGCCTACAGAAGACATTTTTCTATTATAGGTTTAAATTATAAAATCTTGAATTATCACTTTTGTAGCAGGGATTTGTCTTCAAAAAGTAAAATAAATTGAATATTCTCAGATAATCAAATGTTTCGATTTTTTAAATTAAAGAAATGGTTTTTATGGGCTTGGGGTGGTAGCGCCACCATATTAATAAGCCTTTGGTTGCAAGTTCAAATCGATGTCAAAATCAATGAATGGTTTGGTACTTTTTATGACATGATCCAAAAGGCTTTAGCCGAGCCTAATTCAATCACTATTGAAGAATATTGGGGCGGACTTATATCATTCATAACCCTGGCTGCCATTTATGTTGGTATTGCTGTTCTGGTTAGTTATTTCACCGCTCACTTTCTATTTCGTTGGAGAACTGCAATGGTGGAGTGGTATCACAGTGTTTACAATTACGCCCGAACAATTGAAGGAGCGTCTCAACGTGTCCAAGAAGACACGATTAAGTTTAGTCGAATAATGGAAGGTCTTGGGACGAGTTTAATTGAATCGGTAATGGTCATTGTTGAGTTCCTGCCAATTCTTTTAGGTCTAAGTATAGGAATTCCTATTTTCTTTTTTGGTGATTGGGAGTACGGATTAGTCGTTGGTGCTCTTATCTGGTCAGTCGGTGGAACAGCGTTTTTAATTTTATTAGGTATACTTTTAAGATTAGTTGGTGTGGAGTATGATCTCCAAAAACAAGAGGCAGCCTATCGAAAGATGCTTGTAATTGCAGAAGACGATGAAAACGTTCGTCCCAAAACAATTGATGAATTATTTAATGATGTTAGGAAAATTCATTTCACCTCTTATATTCGATATCTTTACTTCAACATCGGTCGAATTGCTTATTTGCAAGCAAATGTCTTAAGTGCTTATGTATTTTTAGCTCCTGCTATTGTAGCTGGCGTTGTGACCTTGGGTGTAATGCAACAAATAATAAGAGCCTTTGGAAGAGTTGAGGGCTCCATGCAATATTTACTGAAATCATGGCCAACAATCATAGAACTAGCTAGTGTATATAAAAGATTAAGAGAATTTGAACGTCAGTTAAAAGCTACGACAGATACTGCCAAGGCGCCTGAGTAAAAATCTTTGACATCGTAAAGATTGCACTTAAGGCAATTACAAGAATTACTACCCAAACCCATTTATTTTTATCTTCATAGTTTTCACCGTTCTTATTTGAATCAGCCATGAATTTTAATTAATACAAAAAAATAAAAAAATCAATTAGGCTTTTTTTAAAAATCGGGTCCGTGATATTTCTTCATAATTTTTAAATAATTTTTGTGCCAATAAATTACTTTTTTCAACCCCTTTAATAATTAAATCTAGCTTCTTTTCTTTAGCAATAGACTCAATTTTATTAACTAAAGCACGAGCAACTCCAATTTTACGAAAATCAGGAAGAACAAAAAGGACATCTATTTCAATAATTTTTTGATAATAAGTTTCATTTATTCGTCCTACAATAATACCCATGAACTTATCTTGGTTTTTGGCAGCAAACGCAAAATAATCTTCTTGAAAGATACAATTCCAAAACATATCAAAATTTACCTCTTGATATTGAAAATTATGAGAAGGAGAGCTTTGTTCAATAATACCCCTCCAACTTTTGATGTGAATTTGTTTAGGTTTTTCAATTGTAAACATTAATTTTTTATCTTATCAGTTTCATGTTGACTAAAAAGGTATTTATTGTTGAGTAACTTGACCTAGAGGATATAGTCCCCATCTTCAATATATAAAGACATGTTCGAACAGTTAAAACAATATTTTGAGTCTATAAAATCACGGGATCCAGCAGCTACCTCTCTAATATTGGTACTATTGACCTATCCTGGAGTTAAAGCAGTATTGTTTCATCGAATTGCCAATTTTATTTGGGGGCTTAACTTAAAAATCCCTGCAAGAATGATCTCTCAACTATCTCGATTTTTAACAGGTATAGAAATTCACCCTGCGGCCAAAATTGGCAAAAACTTATTTATTGATCATGGGATGGGTGTTGTTATCGGCGAAACAGCTCAAATTGGGGATAATGTAACTTTATATCATGGGGTAACTTTGGGTGGCGTATCACCAGCCATTAAATCATCTGAACAAGTAGGCATCAAAAGACATCCAACACTTGAGAACGATGTAATTGTTGGTTCAGGTGCA
>Ga0255775_1003709_pt1 | contig 12461 bp, 10 predicted proteins | sample 011ome_26_FD_179973 | JGI IMG/M metagenome (GOLD analysis project Ga0255775, IMG submission 179973) | Coastal salt marsh microbial communities from the Groves Creek Marsh, Skidaway Island, Georgia - 011511BT metaG (version 2) | ecosystem: Environmental > Aquatic > Marine > Intertidal zone > Salt...
AGAATTGGACGACAATTATCATCATCATCATCATCATCATCATCGTCATCATCTTCGTCGCGAGAGTAGAAGTCATCGGAGAAACAGCGCGTCGTGTTCTTCTTCTCGTAATAATTCTTACGACGATTCGTGTAGTAGCGCTCGTCCTCGGAATCGTCGTCGTCCCCGGGGTCATCGCGGGGAGAATACTACGGAGGAAAAGGAGGAAAAGTACAGAAGGCGAAGGCGGCTGCAGAGTTTTTCGTCCAATTCGTTCTTCGAATCGGCTTCCTCTTCCTCCTCTTCGTCTTCAAATACAAACAATAACGCTCACAACAACAACAACTCAAACAACAACTCAAATAACAACAACAACTCTAAAGAGAGAGAACTGAGCTCGAGCAGTTTGTGGTGGCGTTGCGCGAAACTGCCGATGTATTCGGTGGCCATAATTCCCGTTTTAGTCGCTGCTTCTTCGGCGAGTTATCTTAACCTGATTGACCCAAAAATTGGCGCGAGCGCGATGAACTTGACGTTACGTTTACTCTTAGGCGCGTGTTCGGTGATCGCGTGGCTGAACATATCGAACGACGCGTGGGATTATCAGACTGGAGTGGATAGTGGGAACAGGAAACCGGAATCGATTGTGAATTTATTAAACGGAGACGTCAAGGCGGCGCACGTGACGAGCGCGTTCTTTTTAATCGCCGGGGTGGTGACTTTGTTGCCGCTTTTTGCAAACGCACCGGCTGTGGCGCCGATGGCGTTGTTGCTGGCGATCGGGTGCGGGTATGCGTATCAAGCGCCGCCTTTGCGGTTGTCCTATAAAGGGTTGGGGGAGCCGTTGTGCTTTACCGCGTTTGGACCTTTGGCGACGAGCGCGTTTTTCGCGGTGTTTGCGGGCGCAAACTTGCCGAGTTTTTTGAACGTGCCTCCGTTGTTATGGGTCAACGCGTGGATGGTTGGCGTGACGACGAGCATGATTCTATTCGCCAGTCATTTGCACCAAAGAGAAGGGGACGAGGTGAGCGGGAAGTTGTCGCCGTGCGTTCGATTCGGCGTGGATTTTTGCGTCAGCTCGATTCAACACGTCGTTTCCGCCTATTACGCCTTGATCGCGACGTTCGTCTCGTGCGGATGGTTACCTTCCGTTGCCGGAGCGATGATTTTTATCACCTACCCATTAGCGAGAGCGATGCAAAACTACGCGTTGGATAACGTGGAAAACGAAAAGATGTTGTTCAAGACGAAATATTTCGCGGTGAGATGGCACGTGGCTCACGGCGTAGCGTTAGCCTTTGGGTTATGGTTGAGCAGAAGATTAGCGGTGCCGTTTTAGAAAAACGAGAAAAAAGTTAGGGAACAGCAGCAGCGAGAAAGAAGTCCGAAAAAGCGCTACTGCTGTGTAATACTACTACCAACATAATAAGTAATAATAATACCGGATGAATCGGAGAGAAAAGCGAAGAGACGCGATGCGCAGCCGCGACGACGAAGAGTATATGTAATAAAACTATTGTCAAATCATATTTAAGAAATGCTCCCCTCCTCAACGACACGCACCACGCGCGAAGAGAAGAAGAACAGAAGAACAAGAACACCAGAAGAGAGAGCGAAAAATAAATCGCACGCTTTACTAAAATCCACCAAAAGCTCTTCTTTTGACTGAAACGTAAGTGTCTTTTCACTCCACAACTAACGAACTCATATCTCTCTCCTTCTTCCATTCTTTTCTCTCTTAGACTCTCTCTCGCGCAAAGCACTCGATACATCGAAAGAATAAACGAACAAACAGATACACTCTCTGATACTCTCTACCGACGATGGGGTGTTGTTTCTCGTCGACGACCGCGACCGACGACGAAAATGAAAGAAGAAGAAGATCAACGGGGAGAAACGCATCGTCAAATCACAATCGTCAACGAATCACCAACAACGCGCGCCGGGAAATGGACGGACGGTTTCGCCAACATCAACACCGAGGCCATCGGCAAACGATGTCCTCGGAGTACGTTTTCGGGGTGAAGAATCCGTTCGCGAAGTTTATGATGGGAAATGGGTCTCAAGAAGAAGAAGAAGACCAAGAAGACCGAGGAGGAGAGGAGGAGGAGGAAGAGCAGTTGGAGGAGGAAAAGAGCGCTTCGGCGATCCAGAGCGACAACAAAGAAGAAGAAGGAGACGAGATGGAAGAAGGTTCGGAAACTACCTCGAACAAGGACGAACAGGAGGTGAGACTGTTGAAAAAAGGGAGATTAAGCGACGATCGGGAGAGCGGGAATAAAGTGGAATCTTTGTCCGCGTCGTTTATGCGGAGGGGCTTTGGCGTCGGCGCGAGCGGGAGTAGTAATAAAAATAATAATAAAAAAGGCAAACATCGAAGGACGGAATCGGAGCCGCCGCCGAAAGTTACTGGTCACTTTCGTAACAACAACAGTAGCAATAGCAGCGGGAAGGAGCCGCCGAGCGGCGGGCGAACGTCGCGGATGTCCAGGTTGATATCTCCGATTGTTATAAACGATAGTTATAAAGCGTTCGAAGACGACGGAGAAGACGAGCAGCAAGCGCAAATAGAACAGAAGAACGTCGTCCGGCGAAGCGCGACAACTGGTGCGACAATTGCATCCACTTCCACGTCGAGGCACTTTAGAAGTCTTTCCCTCGTACCGGCGGCGAAATTTGAAAGAGACGGGTCGAACAACGGCAAAGAACCGAACGATTTGCGCGCCTCCATCTTCCAAGCGCTCGAAAAGAGTAACAACAATAACAAAGACGATGTGCAACAACACGAAAAAGAAGAAGACCGTCCATCGACACCTTTTGACGACACCAACTGTTGCCCAACCTGTTTCGAGGAGTACCAAGAAGATAACCCGAAAATCACCTTAGCGTGCGCGCACCACTTCCATCTCGCGTGTATCGTCGAATGGAACGAACGAGGTCACAGCGAGTGTCCGACGTGCATGACCGACGTCGGTTTTTACATGGACGACGACGAGTAATAGTTTGAGATATAAAAGGAAGAAACTTCTTCTCCTCTTTATCATCATCTCATCATCAACAACATCATCATTTCAAAAATCGCTTTTGTAATAAATTCTGTATCTAAAAAATACGCGATAATAGATCTCTCTGCTTCACTTTAAAACGCAAACAGTTGCGCGATGACGCTGATGCTCCCCGCATCGTCGACGACGACGGCGGCAGTATTTCGAAGCAGCAGCAGCGGGAGAAGAAAGAACCACGGGGCGAAGAGAATGTTGAGGGTTCGCGCGTCGTCGTCGTCGGAGAAAGAGACAAAGAAGCGCGCAAAAGAAGAAGAAGAAGAAGAAGAAGTTCCTCCTTCGGTTTTGGGACCATCGCACGCGACGATCCACTCCTCGAGCGTGGAGAAAGAAACGATTGAAGTCGTCACGGACGATCCTCGCGAGCAGTTGAAACGGTACCAGGAGAAGTATCGGTATTCGATTCGGCACCCGGGTGCGTTTTGGGCCGAACTCGCGTACGAGAACTATAGTTGGGAAAATCGAGACGAGTTTTTCAAACACAACGAACACAACGAACGCGAAAATTTCGACGCGAGGAAAGGCGACGTAAACGTCGAGTTCTTTAAAGGCGCGAAGACGAATTTAGCGTACAACTGTTTGGATCGAAACATCGAGAAAGGTTTAGGAGACGCGCCGGCGATTATTTTTGAGTCCGACGAAGGCTTCGAGCGAGAGAAGCGGTGCGAAACGCTCACGTATTTGGAGTTGAAAGAGAAGAGCGATAAGTTAGCCAATCACTTGATTTACGTGTGCAACGTGAAACCGGGGGATGTGGTTGTGTGTTACTTACCGATGATTCCAGAGGTTGTGGTGACGATGATGGCGTGCGCGAGGATCGGCGCGGTGCATAACGTCGTTTTCGCCGGGTACTCTGCGGAGGCGTTGGCGAAAAGAATCATCGATAGCGAGGCTAAAGTTTTGGTATCGGCGGCGATGTCGTATCGAGGCGGAAAGGCGATTGAGTTGTTTAAGATTGTCGCCGAAGCGGAAAAAATTTGCGAGATACAAGGACATCGAATCGAGGAAAGAGTGTGTCACTTTAACTTGCCCGGATCGGAGCCGCACACGGATTGGCCAAAGGAAAAAGCAGAGATATTAGCCGCGTACAAACAACGACACGGAGGTAATGAAATGTCACCCGCTTGGACGGACGCGCCGCACGGCATCATGCGTCCATATTATGGTTTATACCTTCTTGAAAGTAGGAAACTGACGCTAACTTATAACTCTCTTCTCTTTTTGCTTTGAAAAATAACAGGTTTTGATTTGGCGTTGGACGAGCAAGAGTCGCGACCTCCGCCGGTGACGATCTGGCGCGACGCGGAAGACCCAGCGTTTATTTTGTATACGAGCGGGTCAACGGGCGCACCCAAAGGTGTCGTTCACGTGATTGGCGGATATATGGTTCACGTCGGGGAGACGATGAAAGAAGCGTTTAACGTAAAAGCTGGCGACGTGACATTTTGCACCGCAGACGTCGGATGGATAACGGGTCACTCGTATCTTGTCTACGGTCCGTTACTGAACGGTTGCACCTCGATTTTATACGAAGGTAAACCAGATTACCCGAACGCGAGTCGATTGTGGGAAATTTGCGACAAATATCGCGCAAAAGTTTTATACACCGCACCAACTGTTATTCGATCTTTGAAGAAACAAGGCGACGAGTGGGTCACGAAAACGAAACGAGATTCTTTGGAGATTTTAGGAACGGTTGGAGAACCTATCGGCGAATCCGCGTGGACGTGGTTCCACGACGTCGTCGGCGAGGGAAAGTTGCCAATAGTTGATACGTGGTGGCAAACCGAAACCGGCGGACACGTCATCTTATCTTTACCGAACGTCGGCGAACAGAAACCGGGGAGATGCGGATTACCTTTCTACGGATGCATTCCTGCGATTCTCGACCCGCAAACCGGGAAAGAATTAGATGGACCAAACGTGGAAGGTCTGCTCGCGTTGAAACCTCCCGCGTTACCTGGGATGTTTCGCGACATTTACAAAAATCACGAACGATACGTCAAGTCGTATTTTCAAGAGATTGACGGGTACTACGTCTCCGGCGATGGCGCGAGAAGAGACGAAGATGGGCAATACTACATCACCGGGCGAGTCGACGATGTAATCAACTGCTCTGGTCACAGAATTGGCACGGCTGAAGTCGAAAACGCGCTCGCTCGGAACGTGTTTGTAACCGAAGCCGCGGTCGTAGGCATCCCGTCTGAGATTAAAGGCCAAGAGTTGTTCGCGTTTTGCTCGCTGAGAGAAGATATTCAATTTTTGAAAGAGAAAGCGGAATTGAAATCATCCAAGTATACCCCGGAGCAGTTGATTGTAAGAGATCTCATGGACACATGCGCGAAGGAAATCGGTTCGTTTGCAAAACCAACCGGTGGGATTTTGCTTCTCCAGCCAGGCACTGGAATTCCCAAGACGCGCTCGGGAAAGCTCGTTCGAAGAGTTTTACGCAAGATTGCCAAAGGTGATTTGACGGGTGACTTTGGAGATTTAAGCGCGGTGGCGAATCCAGAATCGATTCAATGCATCATCCAAGCGAAGAAAAAAGCGAACGAAGCGGAAAACTAGAGAGAGAGAGAGAGAGAGAGAAATGAAGCGCAATGCGCGATACATACACAACCAAACATCATCAATTTTTTACTACCTATTTTGTGCTGTTCATCATTTTACTTACTGCTCGCATATCTTTGTAGAATGCGAACCGCCGCTTCGTCTACGCGACGCGAAATTTCTTCCTTCGACGAGAACATCAACGCCGCGCACAACGCGGTCTGGGAAAGTTTCGTCGTCAACCCGTCGTAAAAAGCAAAAAAGCCGCCTTCGTTGGTGTATAAATCTTTCACGCAGTCTACGATACCGTCGTACTCTTTACTATTATTTCCGTTCTTACCATCTGCTTTGATGCTGTTCTTCTTCGTCGTTCCTACAACGCCTCTTCTTCCAACCTGTAACCTTGACTTAATCACCAACATCGGGTACGTCGCTAACGTGGCTCCAATTTTTGCCGTCGCTCCTAAAAAGAACGCGTCCAAAGCGCTAATGGCGTTGGTACTACTATTTCTACTATTACTATTACCGCGTTGTTTCTGCCTCAAAGTCTCGTAGATTGCAAACTGTAACGCCGGATTAGTGACCATAATCAACGACGCGGATAAGCCTCCGTAAAATCCGGCGACGCCGGAAGTATCGTACACTTCCTTCGCCACGGTCCAAAATCCAAGCGCTTTCGCCTCGTCTCGCCTCTCGCGGCGCGTCGCATCGACACTACTCGAAACTCCACCCTTCTTCTTTTTCACAGCCGACCACTTGTGTGCCTCCTCCTCTTCGCTCTCACTCTCGTCGTCCTTCTCCTCACCGATGCTCCGTCCTCGACTGGACGACGTCTTCGACACGACTTGCATCTTCGCCACCACCGTCCATATCGGCAGCGTCAACCCGACGTTCACGCACCCGGCTAAACTCGCCGTGAGTAAACTCTCAATCGGTGTTAAAAATACGCTCTGTTCCTCTCGCTGATGTCGTCCTAAAAGTCGTTCTCGTTTCAGGCGTAAATATTCGCCGTTGAATACCGAAAACCAATAGTAATACACGCCTTGCGAACACACCGTCCCAATCGAGGCTGGTTTCACCCCCACGTATAATTTCTTCAACTTTTCCAGTTTCGTTTGCATCGTCGTCGAATCATCTTCGTCTTCTTCGTCTCTCGTTTTTGACGACACCATCGGCAACACCAATCGCACTCTCGGTTTCTCTCCGCGCTTTATCCTCTCGGTCTTCTTCTCGACGTCTTCATCGTCTTCAAAGTCGACCTCCTCTTTCCCCGTCGAACCAGTCGTCGACTTTGTCTTCGTCTTCGTCTTCTCTCGAACGTGCTGCCTCGTATTCAGCGTGATCAGTGGATACGTCGCGAGCAACGCCAACAATCCCGCGATTGCCCCGGAGATGCCTTCCACTCGGTTCTTGTGCGATGATGATGAAGACATGCTCCTCTTTGCGCGTGATTTACGCTCGAAAGTAATGCCGGGAAATTGGACAAATGTCTTCATTACATCAAAGAAGCGTTGAGCGTCAATACGACTATCGATGATAATGCTCGCAGAGAGTGCTCTCGCGACGGAGACGAGTGCGAAGGAGAACAATACTACGGTCGGAGGAGACAGAATAGGAGGAGAAGTGAACCACCAAAATCAGCAACAACACAGTTCGAATACTGTTCATCCTCTCGTTGGAGATTACCGCAAAGAGTCCGTCGTGAAGATACTGAAGAGCAGAATCGGATGGTTGAGCGCGTTTTTCCTCGGCTTAATCTTAGCCGCGGTGGTGGTGGAACGATTCGAAGAGCTGTTAACGCACGAAGTGGAGCTGTCGTATTTCGTCCCGTTATTAATCGGGCACGGTGGGAACACCGGGTCGCAATCGGTCGCGACCGTTATACGAGCGATCGCTTTGAAACAGATAAAACCGGAAAATACGCGCGAAGTTCTTCAGGTTCTGTTCAAAGAAGCCGTCTCCGGGTTCATCATGGGCGGGTTTTTGGGGATGTTAGTGTTCGTGTTATCGCTGGTGTGGGAAGGCATATCGCCTCTGATTGGTTTGGTGGTGGCGATATCGTTACCTTTGGTGAGCGTGTGGGCGAACGTGTTAGGCGCCGGGTTGCCGCTGTTCGCGGTGAAGCTGGGTTTTAATCCCGCGGTGACGTCGGCGCCGTTGATGACGACGATCGTAGATAGCAGCGGGTTGGTGATTTATTTTTTAGTCGCGCAGAGATTAATGCCGGAGACTTTGGGTGATGTCGCGGTGAAGAGAGCAGAGGAGGTTGGGGATGGGAGCGCGACGTGAAAAGAGAGAGAGAGAGAGAGAGAGAGAGAGAGAGAAAGAAGGTTCGTAGAGGTAGTTAGAGAGGACGTGTAATATCTAGAAGATGATTTTTTGCGAATGTCGTCGCGTGCAGTAGTCGCGTGTATTTTCCTACTTTTCTTATCGTTACTTTTTTGCTCCTACTCCGAATACTCTCGATTACCTCTTCTTCCTCTTCCTCTTCGCTTGTCTGGAGACCTTGAACGCGAATGCGATGGCGACCTGTTTCTTCGTCGGTACGGCGCGTCTCTCCGAGATGACCTTCGGCGTCCTTGTTTACCGCCATCATCCATCGCGTTATCTTTATCGTCGTCATCGTCGTAACTCCCAGACGACTTTCTTCTTCGCGAAGGCGGCGATCGAGATCGCGAACGATCGTGGCGTCGTCTACTTCGTTCAACTCGGCCTCTTCGGCCGTACCGCTCTCTCGAGCGAGAGCGAGACCGAGATCGAGAACGAGACGCCGAAGGAGGCGAACGAGATCGAGATCCAGAATACCCTCGTCTTCTATCTCTGTCTCTTCCTCTGTACGTTCCGCTATCTCTTCTCCGCGGAGGCGAACGCGACCGCGACGTTCGTCTCCCGCCGTATTCTCTGGCGGCGTGCGTTCCGTTATTGGCGTTGTTGTTCGTAGTATACCCGCCGCCGCCGAAATCTCTCCTCCTCCCTCTAAAAGTACCGCTATCTCCTCTACCGTTATTATTATCGAACGTGTTATTCCTATTATTCTCGTACCCTCCAAAGCCGCCAAATCCTCTCCTCTCCTCCTCCGCTGCGCCGCCGCCGACTCCTCCCTTCTCGACGCAACTCACCGAATCGACAAAGGCTACCTTAATCTCCCTCCCGTCGATTTCCCCGCCGTCCAAGTTCTCCCTCGCGTATTCCGCGTCTTCCAGCTCCCGAAATTGCACGCGACAAAACTTCCTCCCGTGGCCGAAGGAGACGTTTTCGATCCCGCGATGTTCGTTCTTCTCGTTGAGTTGGTACGCGTTGAAAATCTCCCTCACGTGGTGTCCCGTCAGTCTCGGGGAGATGTTCGAAACGTGCAAAACGTTCGTCGGGTGTCTGCTTTCACCTCGTATTCTCGTCTCCGTCTCTTCGTCAAAATCTCGAGGAACTTCTCGACGATGATGATCGCTGTTGTTGTTTTTCGTCGTCGTCGTCTTGATGATGGTCGACCCACGCGTGTAGTTCAGTCCCATCTTTTGCTCTGTAAGCTCTCGCTCTCGATGATGATTTCCAAGCGAGCGTCACAACTTTTTGACGGATTTGATTCAAGATTTCTCAACCATGGAGGAGGAGGAGGAGGCGCTTAAAAAGCAGCGAGAGATGACGACGGTGAATAATGTTAAAAAGCAACAACCGACGAGGGTGGTAACGACGGGAGTCGCACAAACACCAAATAATAATAATAACAACACGAATAATCAGCAAACGAGAAATCAGGAGCCGGGGTCGATCGCGCAGCCAGATTCGAACACGTTTAAGAACCACTACCAAGATTTGGTGATGCTGTACCGAACGCTGCACGAACGAGCGAAAGGACCGAAAACGCTGAAGAAAAGCTTCCTGGTGAGGAATTTGAGGTACATCAAACCGAAGAAAAGAAAGAGGAAATCAACGACGACTGAGATGAGTGCGGAGACGACAGAAAAGAAGATTAAGAGTAACGAGAGGAGTAGGAGTAGGAGTAGAGGCGACGACGACGACGAGAGCGACAAGGACGAGAACGAAGAAGAGGAAGAAGAAGAATCAGAGGACGAGAAGCAACCGAAAGACGATCAAGACGTGATGTTTCGATACTTTTATAAAGCCAAAGGCATCGCGGATTTGAGAGTGAGCGAGAAGACGGAGAGAGCGTACCGGGCGCGGTGTCCGTTTTGCAACCTCAAGCCGAGGAATTTTATCGGTTTGTGTCAACACCTGAACGCGTCGCACGATCAGTTCTATTTTACGTTTTTACCGGTGAACACGGTGCAGAAGAGGACGCTGACGGATCCGAACAGAATGTACGTGGCAAAATCGGAAGACAGAGTGGTGACCATGAACACGATCGAAGTGAGGATTAAGAAGACGTCGTTCGTGATGTGCGAGAACGGACAGGACAAATTGAACATGTTAGACGCGACGCTGTTGAAAGACCCGGCGAATAAATCGTTTGAGTTCTTTAGCGGAGGAAAATACCAGAAAGTTGGAACGAATAAAGTAATTTTACCGGCGATTGGGAACTTGGCGCCGACGAATACGTCCAGTCAAGACGTTCAGAGTAAAACGCACGGGTGGGAGAACGAGTTGGCGATTTTGAAGATAAAGTTGAACGAGGAGATTAGGAATAAGCAGTTGCAGAAACAAAATGAGATGCAGCTCAAAAGCATCGAGGAGAATATCTCGCAAGTTGCGAAGAAAGCGGCGTTGAAAGAGAAAGAGCACAAGAGAGGGTGGGAGGAGAATCCATTCGCGCAGTTTTTTACTCCGCATTATTACGACCAGATTTCCTTGGACAAAGCGGCGGCAGTTTTGAACGGAGAAAATGCAGAGGAACACGTGAAGGATTTTTACAACAGTCAAAAGAGGATGTTTGGGAACGATATCAATTTAACCAAAGTTGTTCGCGCGGCGAAAGAAAGAGTGCAAGCGGAAAATAGAGCCACGGCGGAATTGGGACAGTTTCACGTCGGCGCGCCAGAACAGCAACAGCGCTTGTTGCAACAGTGGAGCCATTCGAACAACGTGAAACTACAAGGAGTGGGAGTTAAAAGGAATCGCGAAGAAGGTGGCGACGGGAGAGAAGAAGAGTTTCCTCTCGGCTACGCCGCTTCGGAGCAGTTGATACGTCAAAGACTCGCGAAAGAGGCTGAACAGAAATATATAGAGAAGAGGATAAAAAAGGAAAAATCGAAACTGGAAAAGAGGAAATTTGCTTCGCAAGGCGAGCTCGATAAGGCGGCGAGTCAGAAGAAAAATTTTCGTCAATCAGCGCAGTACCAAGAAGTTGTCGCCACGAAGAAGACGACGATTCAAGAGACGGGCTCGAGAAAATCATTCGCCATCGGCGGTCGGTATTACCACTCGCGAACGTGTTTACCCATGAGCAAGAAAATTTTCAAAACGGAAGACAAATCTACCATTCCCGATTCCGACGACGACGAGAGGGAGCAGGAAGAAATGTGGGACAAAGAAGACGCGCTGTTTATAGACGAATACGTGGACGTGGCGCAAGTCGAGAAAGATTTCTTTAGAATGTGGAACAAACACGTGCGTAAATATTGCGCCATGGCGAACAGGCAAATGCCAGACTGCACGAGTTCGTTCATGTACGTTCACAAAGAAAAGCTGGTGAAAGACCGCCAGATGAGAAAGTTGTTTCATTTACACCTGATGAACATGTACGATTTTGGTGTGTTATCCGGGAAAGTGATTCAAGCGCTCGTGGCGAAGATGAACGAGCTCAGACGCGAGTCCGAGAATCACGCACCTAATTCCAAACTCCTTTCTGAAAAAGAAGAGGATACGCAATCAGCAGAGAAAGCTCCTCCTGCGGTGGTTGAAGCGATCGAAATAAAAAACTAGAAGAGAGAGAAAAGAAAAGAAAAGAGACGCGGAATACGCTTCTCGGTTGAAAAAGAACGAGCAGTGTAACAAAATCAAAAGTAATTACCACTCGCGCGCATACTGTACCGTATCGTCGGTTGAAAATTCTTCTATCCTCTTTCTATTACGAAAAACTAAAATACATCATTCTCTTCTTCTTCTTCTTCTTCTTCTTCTTCTTCTTCTTCTTCTATGCATAACTACTCGGACTCTCAATCACCCCCAACTGGACGCACTGCAACCTCACGTCTAATCTTTGCGGTTGCTTTCGGTTTCGCCTCGCCCATAACTTCGCCTCGCCAAACTCCGGCATCGAGCGACTGTGCGGAATCAGGCCTCTCTTGGCGCCGACGCGAGGCGGCGGTTGTTCGCTCTCCCGCTGATTCGGCGGCGTCGTCGGTCCTTCTTCTTCTTCCTCTCTATTATTATTATTATTATTATTCGTGTTTCTTCTATTCTGGCGACTCGTGTTGATGTTTGATGATGAGTATCCGTACGCGCTGTCCTCTCGGTTCAACTGCGCGTGCAGTTCTCGTCGTTCCGTCGTTTCGAGCTCCTCCTTTCTTCTCGCCTCGTAAAAATCATCATCATCATCTTTATTATCCATTCTTTCCTCTCTCTTCACCCTTGGTTGTCTCGCATCTAATAACTCCACGTCGGAAACCCCTCCGGCATCTCTCAACGCGTCCAATCCGCCGGAGACGGAGCAGTACGCGCGTATCCTTCCCGGTCGCGCGAACATCTGATTTTTTTGATCGTTGTTTCCCGACCTCTCCTTTTTTCCCCAAGAAGAAAAAGAGTCAACAATTGCTCTTTCTTCGCGCGTCGCAGAAACTACTCGGAAGAAGAAAACAAAGAAGAAGACTCACTCGGGGGGTTCTCTCGTCTCGTTTTCTCTCCTTCTTTTATTCTCGCGAGAGCGTTGTTCTGCTTTCTCTCTCTCTCTCTCTCTCTCTGCTCCAGAGAGAAGAG
>Ga0255775_1003712_pt1 | contig 12453 bp, 14 predicted proteins | sample 011ome_26_FD_179973 | JGI IMG/M metagenome (GOLD analysis project Ga0255775, IMG submission 179973) | Coastal salt marsh microbial communities from the Groves Creek Marsh, Skidaway Island, Georgia - 011511BT metaG (version 2) | ecosystem: Environmental > Aquatic > Marine > Intertidal zone > Salt...
AATATAGTAATTCTTGTTTTGTATGCAATTGATTTATTAACTTTAAAGGAAAGACATAATAATATTCTTTCTATGAGCAAATTAAAAAAAGAAGACGTTTCTAAGCTAGGTCATAAGATAAATCAATTAAAAAAAAGAATTCAAAGAACAGAAATCAGTGGCAATACTTCAAAAGTTGAATTTAGACAGATGAGAATTAATAAGATAAAGAAACAAATTAGAGAAATTCAAGCCAAAAGAAATAAAAAATGAAGAAGATCTATTTTGTTCTTTGCATAGTTGGAACAATACTTCCGTATTATTATTTAATTGATTTTTTATCATCAAACAATTGGGAAATGACTGGTTTTTGGAATGATATTTTTTTTGGTTCAAGCCCAGTTTCAATGATAGTAATGGATTTAACAGTAGCAGCTTCAACATTTTTAATTTATTTAATATATCAAGCAAAGTATAATAATCTTAATATCACTAAGTATATAATTTGCCTTTTTGTAGTCGGATTTTCACTAGCATTTCCTCTGTATCTTTACGATACTCATGAAAATAAAAAATAATATTTAATGAATTTTGAAGAAGCATTTAATCACTTAAAAAGTGATAAAGTAATGTCATTTCTTATTCAAAAATTTGGTAAAGAAATTACTCTTTATGACAGATACGAAGATAATTATGCAAAAGCTATTTCATTATTGATCATCGAACAACAAGTAAGTTTTAAAGCAGCTATAACTATTAAAAAAAGGTTTATCAAACTAATTGATAAAAAAAATAATAAAGACATATTGGGTATTGAGGATGAAAAACTACAATCAATAGGCATTTCTAATAGAAAGGTTAGTTACATAAAAAACACATATCAATACTTTGAAGAAAACAAAATTGAATTTCAAAAATTAAATGATAATGAAATTATTAAGGAATTAATAAAAATTAAGGGTGTTGGGTTATGGACCGCAGAAATGTTTTTGATATTTATACTGTTTAAAATAAATATTTTTTCAAAAGGAGATTTAGCATTAGTTAATAGTGTGAAGAAAAATTATCAAATAGAAAATTTAGATGATCTTAAATTAGAAAGAATAACACAAAAGTGGGAACCTTACAAATCCATAGCATCGTTATTGCTTTGGAAATCCATTGAAGAAAAAGTGTTTTACAATTAAATAAGTAAGAAAATACAATAAACAATAAAATTCATCAAAATTCATTAAAAATTGATCAAAAACGATTAAAAATGATCAAAAAATGATCAAAAACGAATAAAAATGATTAAAAACTAAAAATTAATTCTTGTTGTTTTATTTATTTTAAGATCTTCTTAATCATTTTATATTTCAAAATATTATGAAAAATGGTCAAAAATGGCTAAAAATGATCAATATTTGATTAAAAATGATCAAAAAACAACCAAAAATAGTCAAAAACAAAAAATATAAATTTTATTTTTTTATTTATTATTAAATTAAATATTAAAAAAATGATGAAAAATTGCTATAAAACACTGTATTTTGATTAAAAAAGAACAAAAATTATTAAATAATTGCAAAAAAATAGAAATTCTAGCTTATTTTAAGGTAATTTATGGCCTAGACAGGTTTCTAACATCCTAAACCAATCTATTTCACTTATAATAACTGCTTCAGAATTAACGGCATTTAATATTCTTTCTTTTTTAGTGGTCCCGATTACCGGATGAATTTTGGATGGATGTTTTAAAATCCAAGACAGCAATAATTGATCTTTTGTTGCACTATATTTTTTACAAAGTTCATCAAGCAACAAATTAACCCTATCGACTGACTTGTTTTTTTCTTTAAAAAATAGTCCTAAGGGACTCCAACTCATTGGAATGATATTATTAGAAATCATATAATCTAATGATGAATCAAATAGCGCGCTATTGTGTGAAAGAGAAAACTGAATTTGATTGACTTTAACTTTAGATTTTAAAGAAATTAGCTCAGTTTGTTCTTTTGAAAAATTTGAAACACCAAACATTCTAATTTTACCCTCACTAATTAATACGTCAATAGCTTTTTTGATTTCATCAGGATGCATAAGTGGACTAGGTCTGTGTAAAAGCAATAAATCCAAATAATCTGCATTTAAATCTTTGATTGATTTTTCAGCACTATAAATAATATAATTTGAATCGTATTGATAATGTTTTACAATGTTTTCTGGCCTAGTTTCACCTACATATTGTATTCCACATTTTGATATCAATTGAATATCTTCTCTTTTAACACTAGAACCCTTAAAAGCCTTTCCAAATTCAATTTCAGTTGTATAGTCACCATATATATCAGCATGGTCAAATGATGAGATACCATTTTCTAAATTAAAATGAATCAACTCTTCCATTTTACTTGTGGACAACTTACTTCCCCATTTACCCCAACTCATACATCCTTGAATAATTCTTGAGAAGTTTGATTTCATTTAGATTTTTTTATTAAAATACTAATTAAAACTGACTTACATTTGTCAAAATTTAAAAATTTGATTTCAAATTATACAAAAGAATTTAGATATAATTTGCAGCTATCGTTTCCTGTAATGCTAGGAATGTTGGGCCATACATTTGTTGCTTTTGCTGATAACGTTATGGTAGGTCAACTTGGTACTGCAGAACTTGCTGCCGTATCACTTGGGAATAGTTTTATTTTTATTGCGATGTCTCTTGGAATTGGATTCACAACAGCCATTACTCCGCTTGTTGCAGAAGCAGATTCTTCAAATAATATTAGCTCAGGAAAAAATGCCTTTAAGCATGGTCTTTTTTTAAGTTCTATTTTAAGTGTTATTCTTTTTTTAATAATTCTTTTATCTAAACCTCTATTAAACATAATGGATCAACCCAAGGAGGTGGTAGAACTTGCAATTCCATATTTAGATATTGTTGCTTTGTCTTTAATTCCTTTAATAGTTTTTCAAGCTCTAAAACAATTTTCTGACGGATTGTCAAATACTAAATATCCAATGTACGCTACCATTTTAGCTAACGTTATTAATATTATCTTGAATTATTTGCTGATTTTTGGATCGTTTGGATTTCCAAAATTAGGGATTGTCGGCGCTGCAATTGGAACATTGATCTCAAGAATTATTATGGTCTATTTTTTATGGATGATTTTCAAAAGCAGAAGTAAATTTAAAGCCTATATCACAAACTTAAATTTTAGAAAAATTGAAAAAACAATTAGCATTAAGCTTTTTAACTTAGGGTTTCCTTCAGCTCTTCAAATGTTTTTTGAAGTAGGTATTTTTACTGCTGCTATCTGGCTAAGCGGTGTTTTAGGGAAAAACCCTCAAGCAGCTAATCAAATTGCCTTGAATCTCTCGAGTATGACATTTATGATTGGAATTGGCTTATCCGTAGCAGCAATGATTAGAGTTGGAAATCAGAAAGGGTTAAACGATTTTATAACTCTAAGAAGAATTGCGTTCTCCATTTTCTTTTTAACTCTTTTAATTGAAATTATTTTTGCAACCTTTTTTCTTGTTTTTAGAGAATGGCTCCCAACCTTATATCTTGACCAATACGATTTAACAAATTTTAAAGACAATTCCGAAGTAATTCTTTTAGCTTCAAAATTATTATTAGTGGCAGCTTTCTTTCAAATATTTGATGGATTGCAGGTTGTAATTTTAGGAGCTCTAAGAGGACTTCAAGATGTAAAAATACCTGCTTTAATAACTTTTATCTCTTACTGGATAGTTGGGTTCCCTATTTGCTACTACCTTGGTCTTTACACTAATCTTAAAAGTGTAGGAATTTGGATTGGACTGTTTACAGGTTTATTTGTTGCATCAATTCTTCTTTACATTAGATTCAATTACCTTTCAAAAAAATTAATTAAAAGCAAGGTTTAGATCCAAACATCGTTTTCAGCAGTGAGATTACTTGTTTTATTTTCTCCAGTATTTACAACTCCTTTTGGTTCAATAAGCATAATTTGAGATTCTTTCAGTGAACTTGGTTTATGTTCAACTCCAGCAGGCACAACAAACATTTCTCCTTTTTTAATTGTAACAATTCCATCTCTAAATTCTATTTTAATTTCACCATTTAAAACAATAAACGCTTCGTCTGTTTCATGATGAGTATGCCAAATAAATTCGCCCTGTATTTTTGCAATTTTAAATTGATAATTATTGATTTCTGAAATAACTTTTGGTTTCCACTGTTCGTTAAACAACTTATACTTTTCTGAAAAATTTATTGACTTATAGTTCATAATTGAAAATTTTATATTGTGCGTATCATTTAAAGTTACAATGAATTTAAAAACATTTTTTTTTAAATTTGAAAAAATTAAAATTATGAGAAAGCACTCAATGTTTAGATCTGGAAATCCGGCACTAAATTCACAAGTTTTTAAGAACTTAAAAAGAACTAGTAATGGACCATTAGTTAGAGACGATGTTATGACAATACAAGGTACAGTTGACAAGACAGGTATTTCTCTTGCTCTTTTAATGTTTGCTGGATATTTTGCTTATGTTCCAAATGGACTTTTATATATGATAATTGGTGGAGTTGGAGGTTTTATTGTTGCTTTAATTACAATTTTTAAAAAAACTTGGTCTCCAATTACTGTTCCACTGTATGCAATGTTTGAGGGGCTTTTACTGGGATCAATTTCATATTTATATGGGCAAATGCTTGATGGTATTGTTCTAAATGCAATAATAATTACCATTTCAATTTTAATGTCCCTATTATTTGTTTACAAATCAGGTCTTATTAAAGTAACAGAGAATTTTAAATTAGGAGTTTTTGCTGCAACTGGCGGGATTGCTTTAATGTACCTTTTTGTTTTTATTGGAAGTTTTTTTGGGTTGAGCATTTCGTTTTTAGACCCAACTAATGGTTCTATGATGAGTATAGGAATAAGCTTAGTAATTATAATAATAGCATCTCTTAACCTTGTGTTGGACTTTGACTTTATTGAAGAAGGCGCAGAAAACGGTGCCCCTAAATATATGGAATGGTATGGAGCATTTGGTTTGCTTGTTACACTAGTTTGGCTATATTTAGAAATACTAAGACTTCTTCTAAAATTAAATTCTAGAAAATAATATTAGGTCATATCTGCGTTCATCACTTTATTCCAAGCTGAAACGAAATCATTTACAAACTTTTCTTTATTATCGTCTTGAGCGTAAACTTCAGAATAAGATCTAAGAATCGAATTAGAACCAAAAATTAAATCAACTGAGGATGCTGTCCATCTAACAGCGCCAGACTTTCTATCGATTATTTCATATCTATTAGTTCCTGCTACACTCCATTTATTGCTCATATCCAATAAATTAACAAAAAAGTCGTTGGATAAAACTCCAGGACGATCAGTAAAAACACCTAAAGAACTGGAGCCATGATTAGCATTTAAAACTCTCATCCCTCCAACTAAAACAGTCATTTCAGGGGCAGTTAATCCGAGTAATTGTGTCTTGTCTAACATCATTTCTTCAGCTTTATCTGCATGTTCCTTTTTGATCCAATTTCTATATCCATCAGCATGTGGCTCTAAATTACTAAATGAGTTCTCGTCTGTCATGTCTTGAGATGCATCTCCCCTACCAGAAATAAACGGAACATCAACATCAAATCCAGCAGCTGTAGCAGCTTCTTCAACAGCAGTATTTCCAGCTAATACTATTGTGTCAGCTAAACTTACATCATGTTTAGAAGCAATTTCCTTCAGAACACCTAATGTATTAGCTAATCTATCAGGCTCGTTACCCTCCCAATTATTTTGAGGGGATAAGCTAATTCTAGCTCCATTTGCACCACCCCTAAGGTCAGATCCTCTGAAAGTTCTAGCACTATCCCATGCAACAGTTATTCTATCACATATTGAAAGATTTGATTCAAGGATTGACTTTTTTAAATTATCAACATTGTAATCTGATTTACCTTTTGGAACAGGATCTTGCCAAATCAATTCTTCTGACGGATAGTTAGGCCCAATATATCTACTTTTTGAACCCATATCTCTGTGAGTTAACTTAAACCATGCTCTAGCGAAAGTTTCTGAAAAATATTCTTGATCATCTTTAAATTTTAAAGATATCTCTCTGTAGATAGGGTCCTCTTTCATAGCCATATCAGCATCAGTCATAATTGGATTTTGCCTTTTATCAGGATTATTCGCATCAATTGGTTTTTTGCTTTCTTCAATACTAACAGGTTCCCATTGCCATGCACCAGCTGGACTTTTTCGTAATTCCCAATCATGATTGAAAAGCATATCGAAATATCCGTTATCCCACTTTGTGGGGTAAGTTGTCCAGGCTCCTTCTAATCCACTAGTTACAGTATCAACTCCGTTCCCATTTCCTTTTGGGTTGATCCAACCAAAACCTTGGTTTTCAATGCTTGCTCCTTCGGGTTCTGGACCTAAAGCACTAGCATCTCCATTACCATGGGCTTTACCCACGGTGTGACCTCCTGCTGTTAAAGCTACTGTCTCCTCATCGTTCATTGCCATTCTTGCAAACGTTTCCCTTACATGAAGTGCAGTTTTAAGAGGGTCTGGTTTACCATTTACACCTTCAGGGTTAACATAAATTAGGCCCATATGAGTTGCTCCTAATGGTTCTTCTAAAGTTGATGGGTCGTCAAGATTCTCATATCTATTTTCACTTGGCGCTAGAAATTCATTTTCAGAACCCCAATATATATCTTTTTCAGGATGCCAAATATCTGCTCTTCCGTAGGAAAAACCGAACATTTTAAGGCCCATACTTTCATAAGCTATATTTCCTGCAAGAATAAATAAATCAGCCCAGCTGATATTATTACCATATTTTTTTTTGATAGGCCAAAGTAGTCTTCTTGCCTTATCTAAATTTCCGTTATCAGGCCATGAATTGAGAGGAGCAAATCTTAAATTTCCTGTTCCTGCTCCACCTCTTCCGTCACCTGTTCTATATGTTCCAGCAGCATGCCAAGCCATTCTAATCATCAAGCCACCATAATGCCCCCAATCTGCTGGCCACCAATCCTGAGGCTGAGTCATTAGATCGTGCATATCTTTTTCTAATGCCTTAAAATCTAAATTCTTAACAGCTTCTCTATAATTAAAATCTTCACTGTAAGGATTAGTTTTTGAGTCGTGTTGGTGAAGTATGTCAAGATTTAGTGATTTAGGCCACCACTTTGTCACAGAATTTTCTTGTGTTGTAGTTGATCCGTGCATAAATGGACATTTTCCAGATGAGTTTGAGCTATTTTGCATGTTCTTTGTATTAGTACTTAAAAAGTTTTAATGTATTAATAAAATTATAGTAGGGGGGTATATTTTCCAAATTAAAAAAGTTAAATTTTATAAAATAATTATGGTGACCAAATTCAAAGAAATTATAGATAGAATTGAAAAAATAGATCCAGTTAATTATGCAAAAAACCGAAATTTTATAGATGGTTCAGTAACAAAATTATCACCTTACATTTCAAGAGGAGTTATCTCTACAAAGTATGTTTTTGAAAGAATTCTAGAACATAACATTCCTTTTTACAAAATAGAAAAATTCGTACAAGAGCTTTGTTGGAGAGATTACTGGCAGCTTATTTGGAAAGAAAGAAAAGAAGAAATCAATTTTGATTTAAGGAACAATCAAGAAAATGTAAAAAATCATTCATTTTCAAAATCTTTATATGAAGCTGAAAGTGGTATTGAAGCAATTGACAATAGTATAAATGAGCTGTATTCTGATGGATATATGCATAATCATAATAGGATGTACCTAGCTTCAATCGCTTGTAATGTAGCTAAAAGTCATTGGTTAAATCCAGCAAAATGGATGTACTACAATTTACTTGATGGAGATTGGGGGAGTAATGCTCTTAGTTGGCAATGGGTTTGTGGATCAAATAGTAATAAAAAATATTACGCAAATCAAGAAAACATAAACAAATACTGTTACACGAATCAAAAAAATACATTTTTAGACATTGACTATTCCTTATTTGAAAGCCTAGATATTCCTGAAAATTTGACTGAAACTATAGACTTAAATTTAAAAGCATCAATGCCTCCCAAAACAACTTTAAAAATAGACAATCATAAACCTACTCTTATTTACAACTACTATAATTTGGATCCAAATTGGAGAATTGACAAAGAATACAATAGAGTTTATCTGATTGAGCCTAAAGTTTTTGACAAATACCCTGTTTCAAATAAATGCCTTGACTTTTCAATTGAATTATCAAAAAACATTGATGGTATTCAAATTTTTGTTGGCTCGTTTTTTGATTTGATAAATGAACACAGCATAAAAGAAACTATTTATAAAGAACATCCTTTAAATAATTATAAAGGAATTGAAGATCAAAGAGATTGGATGTTTGAAAGTAAAGAAAACTTAAGATCATTTTTTAGTTATTGGAAAAAATGTAAAAAAGAATTAAAAATTAAAAACCTTATAAAATGAAAAAATTAATCCTTGTACTTGCCTTAATACTAGCTTCTTGTAGCTCAGAAGAAACATCAGATTATACCGTGTCATATGACTATGAAAAAGTAAATTATGTAACACTAACAAATGAAAATACTGGAGGTGGATCACAAAAAGCATATTTAACTAGTTCAACGTCAGTGGATCAAATAAAGTTTTGTTATTGTGATGAAAATTGTTCAATAGAGATTATTACAGTCGCAGAAATTCAATTGAATGAAGCAACCAATGAGTTTAGATTTAAAAAAACATTTTCTGATCCTTACACAACAATGACATTCAATAACTGGTGTACTCAATTTGAATAGCCTGTAAAAACAAGCTTACATAATTAAATTCAAATCAAGCCTAGTAAAAGTCCAAATGCTAAAATTAGAATTAGTGATGCAACTAAGATTCTAATATAATTTAGTGTAACCTTTTTTAGTAATTTATTTCCAATAAAGGCTCCTAAAATTGCGGAGGATATTGAAACTAATCCTAAAATATAATAGTCCTCTAAATTAATGTTTGATAAGTCTGAAAAATAAACTCCAAGTCTTGTTAAGTCAACAAAAAAAGAAATAATCACAGTTGTTGCAATAAACACCTCTTTTTTTAAATTTAATTTGATTAGAAAAGAGCTTCTTAAAGCACCTTGATTTCCTGAAAGACCTCCAAAAAAACCACTTAAAATTCCTCCAATCGGTAAACTTTTTTCTCCAAATTCTAGTTTTTTAAAAAAGGGAATTAAGTCCATCAAAGCAAACACAATTAGAAGAAGAGAAATTAAAAATTTAACATAAGAAACCGAATTTACATTGCCAAAAAAACTAAATGAATACATGATGTAATCAGTATCCATAATAACAAGCACATAAGACCCAATAAAAGCAGCAATTATAGCAGGAATTCCAAAATATAATAAAACCTTTTTATCTGCTTTGTTACCAACAATAAATAATTTAAAGATATTATTTGAAAAATGTACAATCCCTGTAAATGCAACAGCTATATCAACCGGAAAAAAAACCATCATTACAGGAGTAAGAATTGTACCTAAACCAAAACCTGAAAAAAAAGTTAAAATAGCAGCAAAAAATGCTACTAAACCAATGATAATTATTTCCAAAATTAGATGATAAAACTTAAGATTAATAACATTAAAAAAACAATATTAATTATTGGTATAAAACTAAATTTAATTTCTTTTTTAAAAATCTTTATTAAAAAATAAACACCAAAAGATATTTGAGCTAAAACACTTGGGAGTAACAAAAGCTCTTTAAAAACACCTAATAAAACAGGTTCCCACTTTAATAAATATGAAAAATAAAATAGACTTATTACAACAATTGGAATGAAGCTTAATCTTTGAGTTTTTTGTTTCATAAACTATAATATATTAAAAATAGAACCAGGTAAATTATCAAATAAACCCTATAGTAATTTCTAACTTTAATATAATTTGCATTGTTAGGATAAATGTTTTTGAACAAAGCCACAATTTCTTTTACAAATAAAGGTTTAATATTAATTGTCCAATCGTCAGTCTGATAAACAATTTTCCTAAACTTACTTCTAAAAAAAGTACTAGGAATTCCCCATATAAAAATTACAATTAATAAAAATGTTTTAATAGACATTTAAAAGAATTTTGGAAAAAACATACTTGTGTTTTCTTTATATTTAGAATAATCAGGTCTTTTTTTAATTGAATAATACTCTGAAGGTACAGCGCCTGTCAAATACACAAGAGTCTGATACATTAAGACTGATATATAGATAACTGTAAGGACCATTCCAAAAAAGAAAATATTTTGATCATAATAAGTCAATAATGATGAAATTGATGAAATTATTAAAGAATTCCACAGCATCCACTCAGAAAAGTAATTTGGATGTCTAGAATACTTCCAAAGTCCAACATCACAAACTTGATTTTTTAAATTCTGTTTTTTTGCCTTAACCAAAAACTCTTTTTTTTGGAGATCTGCAATATGCTCGGTAATAAAAAACACAACCCACAAAAGAAGTCCAGCAATTTCCAATAAAGAAAAAGACTCATAAGAATTATTAGAAATTAATAATGCGGGAATTGCTAAAAAAGTTACATTGGCAAAACACTGAAGGAGAATTTCATATTGAATTGAAAAAGTATTATTTGTAAAACCCTTTTTTTTCCACCTAATTCTTTGGTATTGATATCTTGGAAGCTCTTTATTTAAATATCCTTTTTTTAAAAAAATCAAAGCTCCAATGCCCATTCTTAAACCAGCTAAAATATATAAAGTGGCTATTAAAATTTTTCTAAGTAAGTATCCATCACCGCAAATAAAAGAAAGAACTCCTATCACAATTAATCCTAATGGCCAAGCGATATCAACGTATGACATTCTATTTGTTAAATAGGCAGGAATACACACAATAAATAAAAAAATAATAAACTGAAATAAAGCATTAGCTATCAAAAAATTTCTAAAATTCAACTCTTGAAATAAAATTATAAAAGCAATCAAAAAAAGAAAAAATTGAAAAACTCTTGATTTAATTTTTGAAAAAAAATATAACATTATTAGTTGTTTCTATATTCATGTTTAACCCAATCAACTTCCATAATCCATTCTCCAGTCATAGGAGAATCAGTGATTTTTGCGAAGTTTAAAATAGCAAACATTGGCTCGGGATAATTGTCTCCAAGTCCAATATTTCTGTAAACTTCCAGTCCATCTAATCTATAAATAAGATCACTTCCTTCCCACTCAACTGAGTATTCATGAAACTCACTAAGAGTAACATCAGCTCCTGTTCTGTAGCTCCACCAATCTCCTTTATCACATTCTCCTAAGTTTTTAATAGCACCTGTCGTAAAATGATCAGGGTCATAATCACCATGATGTTCAAAAATGTCAATCTCACCAGATCCTGTCATTGGCCAACAAATATTTTCATCTTCTTCTTGAACAGGTGATTCATTATTTTGTGCTCCTAAAATCCACCACGCAGGAAACATACTTTTTTGACTACCTCCAACTACTCTGAGTCTTGCTGTCCATTTTCCTTTTACAAATTCTTTTCGATTTTTTGAAGCTATTCTTCCAGCTACATAGTTTGTGCTTGGGTGTTTTTTTCCAAACTTATCTAAATTATCGCAATCATACTCTGATCCAATATTTACAACTTTAAGCTTCAGTGTTCCTTCGCTAACTTCTCTGGTTCCAAAATTTCCATCAGGGACATAACATTGTTTTTCATTATTAACCCATATTCTTTGATCTTGCCAATTTTCACTTTCAAAAGAATTAAAATCATCAAAAAAATCGATTTTCCATGTTTCTTCTGAGTTTAAAGATTTATTTTTTGATGTACTTGTTGAGCATGCAATTGATGCATATCCAAAAATTACAATTATCAATCTTAATGCTATTTTTATTTTCATTATTATTATTTTACAAATTCTATTTCAATTTCTTCTAACGTTTTACCTTTTGTTTCAGGTAAATATTTGACAAATATTACTGCACCAATAAGAGCTATAAACCCATAAATAAAAAACGTTAAAGCACTACCTAAATTTGAGAGTTCCCAAGGAAAGATTTGTTGTATTGTCCAACTTGTAAACGAGTTCACAAACCCAATTAGTCCAATCGCAAGCCCTCTAAATCTATTGGGAAACAATTCAGAAAGCATCACCCACATTATTGGCCCAAGTGAAAAAGCAAAACATGCAATAAATCCAAATATTCCAAATAAAACTAAGCCAGAGTTCATAGTTATGGCAGACTCTAAAATTGCACCCTCATTTTTTGCATAAACTTGATTCCCTAAGGCTTCCTTTAAATCATTTTTAAAATTCACATCGCTATCGTATTCAATATCTATCAAATTTTCAAATTTTGAAGAATCAACTTGAACAATATAATTAATATCATCAAGCCCTAATTTATATTTAGCGTTGTTAAATCCATAAGCACAGGTTAATAGGCTTATTGAAATACC
>Ga0255775_1003719_pt1 | contig 12438 bp, 9 predicted proteins | sample 011ome_26_FD_179973 | JGI IMG/M metagenome (GOLD analysis project Ga0255775, IMG submission 179973) | Coastal salt marsh microbial communities from the Groves Creek Marsh, Skidaway Island, Georgia - 011511BT metaG (version 2) | ecosystem: Environmental > Aquatic > Marine > Intertidal zone > Salt...
GGACCGGAATTATTGAACATATCAGGCAATTATCGTCGCTCACGATTCGCCACAAACGCGTAGGCGCCAAATAGAATTAAAACGATAGGTATTAAGCTGTAAGTCGCGGGATGCCAACGCCCAATGGTACCTATCGAGGTTATCAATTGAGTCATAAAATAAAGTCCGACCCCACAAGTGGTCCCAATGAAAATCCAAAAACCCGTATGGCGATTTCGATTTTCAAAGCTGATAAACGCGACTGCAATCAATACCAGTAAAAATACCGTGACTAGGTGACTAATTTTTGACCACTGCGCCGACTTGTACCGATAAACGTCCTCACCATTAATTTCTAGATGCGCGATATATCGTGCTAGCTCCAAATAAGTTAAGTGAGCCTCGCCCAAAAGCAACGAATTCAGAATTTCTGGGCTAATCAACGTGTTGAGTGTTAAAGATGGGGTCGATGACCGAACTAATCGGTCAGAGTAAATATCGGTCACATGTACGCCGCTCAATTGCCACTTGTTTTCATCAATGATGCCAGTTGAGGCCTTTATCATTCGGTTAACAGAGCGATTATTATTATCGAGTTCAAATATCAAAACGCCAGACAATTCAAAATTTTTAGTTAGCCTCGTCACATTAATGATTCGATCTTGATCCTTAATCCAATGGCCTGAGCGAAAAGTCTGAGCAATGACATGCTGTTCTGATCCAGAGCTGACATTCATGGACTGAAGCTCTCTCTCTGCCTTAGGCACTATCAGCTCACCGACCAAAACAGCGACGGTAGACACGATCAACGCAACGACCGATAGAATGAGTATTAGGCTTTTAAGCGACATGCCTGCACTTCTCATCACTACGTACTCAGAGTAGGACGAGAACCTTGCGAGGGCAGTTAACGTACCGGTAAGGGCCGAAAGCGGAATTAACTCGTAAGCCCAAGAGGGAACCTCCAACGCTGAACCATATAAAGTCAAACCAATCCCCATGTTTGACTGTTTTCCCTCAGCAATAGCTTGAATGAGGTCGAAGAGGAAAAATAACGCAACGAACAAAACTAATACTGATCCAATACTTAACAGAGTCTCAGTAATAATATACTTTCGTAATGTTTTCATCCTTGCCTCCGGGCAACTAAAAATCTTCTGAATACGCCTAACCGCTGAAGAAGTAAGACAGCAAAAATGATGAAAGTAATGACATGGGGTAATGTGAGGCCCATCCATAAAGACCAAGTAGATTGATAAACTTGGGATTGCACAATGCCTAGGACGTTTTTGTACAAAAGAAATATTAAGACACCAACCGCAACGCTGTAAGAGCGCCCACCTCTAGTGTTGACAAAAGATATCGGTACACTGATGAGCGCTAGCAAAATCGCACTGAGCGGCAACCCAATACGCCATACCAGCTCCGAAAAAGCATGAGGAGAAGCCTCTTCAATAAGTGAAACTGTGGATCGCCCGCTGAGATGAACGTAAGCTTTCTTAACGGGATTCTTATCCATCCTGATTCCATATGTGGCGAATCTAGTAATATCGAAATCCTGAGACTGATCAAACTCTGTATATCGATAACCATCCTCCACCACGAGATAACTAACGCCTTGGGCAGACTCTTCTTGACGACCGCGGTTCGCGCTCGTTATTGAGACCCCGTTAGCCTGCCGGTTAAAGATAAAAACTCCATTTAATCCCTGCACACCTGAGTCGAGACTATCGACGAAAAAAACTGTTGAACCATCTTTAGACTCGAGAAAGATACCAGGCGAGACCGTGGATATATCATCATTCACTTCTAGAAGCTGTTTTTCAATTTCTAACCGCTGCTCAGCCCAAGGCGCCAAAAACAAGCTCAAAACCGCGACTAACATTGCAATCGGCGTCACAAACGATAACGTGGGTAATACCCATGCGGACAGCGCCTTCCCTGAAGATGCCCACACCACCATCTCAGAATCTCGATACCATCGGCTCAAGCTAATCGTGACGGCTAAAATAACACTTAACGAGAATAAGATAGGCAGGTTTTTGACGCTACCTAGAGTCAATAATAATAGTACTGAGCCAAATGGGACCGAACCATTTGCGGCGTACCCTAAATAGCGTACGAGTTGCGTGACAAATACAACCATTAAGAGTGCCGCAAAAATGACCACCCATGTCACTGAATATTCTTTTACAATGTTTCTTGAGAAAATAGTCATACATTCAGGTGAAATCACGTTAATTGAAGCTTTTACCTTACAACTGATGGACCCCAAAACACCAAACTGAGGACGTAATCGATGAACTTTAGCATAACCACAAAATCCCCGGAAACCCTGAGTAACTATGTCGTAGTCGGCATGTTTGAAGGTCAGAAACTCACCTCTGCCGCAAACACTATAAACAAAGTAAGCAAAGGTACATTGCTCCAAAATCTAAAGTCCCGAAAGTTCTCAGGCACAGCTGGTCAAACGTTAGAGCTCACAAATCTCCCGGGAACAAAGGCTAAAACGGTGCTGGTTATTGGGCTTGGAAGCAACAAATGCAAAGTCGAATTCATTAAAGCCATTGAAAATGTTTTTTCGAAAGTTCGAGAGGCCGGAGAAACGACCGTTACCCTATTTATTCCCGAGCTTAAAGCCAGCGGTGTGGATCGAGCATGGATGACTCGCCAAATTGCCTCAATCGGCACTAGCCGCAGTTACAGGTATGAGCAAAGGAACACTTTGCTCGATGGGAAGTCATTTTCAGGTACGCCCGCCAAGGTAGCAGTAGCAATTGAAGGCAAAGGTACATCAAGAGATAAAACCCATCTTGCACAAGGCAGCGCCGTTGGTAAGGGCATGAACTTAGCAAAGGACCTTGGTAACCTACCCGCAAACATTTGTACACCTCGTTTCTTGGCGGAAATCACGACCAAATTGGGCAAACAAAATAAATTTATGGTTAAGTGCCTCTCCGAAGCAGATATGAAAAAACTCGGCATGGGATCGCTCTTATCAGTCTCACAAGGCAGCAAAGAGCCTGCGCAGTTAATTCACGCATCCTATTCAGGTGGCAAAAAGAAAGACGCACCGATTGTGTTAGTGGGTAAAGGGATCACCTTCGATACGGGTGGCATATCAATCAAGGCATCGAGTGGCATGGATGAAATGAAATACGATATGGGCGGCGCGGCGAGTGTTATCGGGACTCTATCCGCTATTTCCGAAATGAAGTTACCCATTAATGTTGTCGGACTCATAGCCGCCGCTGAAAACATGCCAAGTGGAACAGCAACACGCCCTGGTGATGTGGTGACGTCCATGTCGGGGAAAACGATTGAAATACTTAATACTGATGCTGAAGGACGACTCGTTTTGTGTGATGCGCTAACCTATGCAGAGAAACTTAATCCAGCAGTGGCAATTGATATCGCTACCCTCACAGGAGCGTGTGTCGTTTCGTTAGGTAAAGTAGCCTCTGGGCTCTTCAGTAACAACGATGACCTGGCAGAAGAAATCAGCCGGGCGGGTATGACTGCCTGGGACCGTGTTTGGCGTATGCCGATATGGGAGGACTACACGAAGCTGCTTAATAGTAATTTCGCAGACTTGGCCAATATTGGCGGTAGAGCTGCTGGCAGTATCACAGCTGCCTGCTTCTTAGCGCAATTTGCAACAAAGTACCCATGGGCTCACCTAGATATCGCGGGTACCGCATGGGTGTCGGGTAAAGAGAAGGGTTCAACAGGACGGCCCGTTCCACTCCTATGCGAATTTCTACTCAACCGGGTTTAGGGTAATCGGACAGCCTTGGATATAGTAAAAAATGACCGAGATTATCTTCTACACAGGGGTCAATGACGAACTGCCGTTTCTTATAAAACTTTCTGAAAAAACATTAAAGATGCACCGAAAGGCGTGCATTGCTACTCGGGACGCGGTGCATTCCAAAACGGTATCCGAGTATCTTTGGGCGCATGACCCCACTAAGTTTATCCCGCACTGCGTAGGTCCTGAGGAGATGAATAGCGAACTCACCGCCCTGGAATTACGACATGACGAAACGAGCTTACACCTCGATATCTTGATTAACTTAACCCAGAAAACACCAGGTCAATTTAGTTCATTTCATCGATTAGTTGAGATTATTACGAAACATAAAGCCTCAATTGAGATGGGCCGGCAACGTTTTAAATGGTACCGAGACCGCGGCTACGATATTAAAGTACACAAAATGTAGCTGCATATAAAAAAACCATCGACTTCGCCTCACATTAATTGCCTTCAGATCCCAAGAAACTAATTTTCCGACTACAGATTCGAGCAAGTTAATCGACCGATCATGGGTGCAGAATCATCAACAAATAGTGTTAGGATGGGTTTTAATTTTTTAACGATACAATACGTTTCAAGAAGCTTCAAAAATGGAGAATAAGCCTCAATCTCAAACATCTCAATCTGAATTAGCCAAGACTTTCGATCCTAAATCGATTGAGCATCACTGGTACGCAAAATGGGAAGAATACGGTTTCTTTAAGGACGACCTGTTCTTATCAACAGAAGGTGATACAAAAACATACTGCATTCAGCTGCCGCCGCCAAACGTAACAGGCACACTGCATATGGGTCACGCCTTCCAGCAAACCCTTATGGATAGCCTCATTCGCTACCACCGTATGAGTGGTAAAAAGACTAACTGGGTCGTGGGCACTGATCATGCGGGCATCGCCACCCAACTCGTTGTCGAGCGGCAGCTCGCCGCTGCTGGTCAAAAACGTACCGATCTAAACCGCGACGACTTTCTGAAAGAAGTTTGGCGATGGAAACAACAATCCGGATCAACCATAACCAACCAAATGCGGCGTTTGGGCTCTTCAGCAAATTGGGAATATGCTGACTCAGAGGGTGGCAAATCAGGCTACTTTACGATGGACACACACATGTCCCAAGCCGTTGTTGAGGTATTTGTTCAACTGCATCAGGACGGGTTGATTTATAAAGGTAATAGGCTCGTCAACTGGGATCCACAGCTACAAACGGCAGTTTCGGACCTTGAAGTAGAGAGCGTTGAGACAACCGGTAAAATATGGGAAATTAAGTATCCTAGTAGCGACGGTAAGTTCAATGTTGTAGTAGCCACTACCCGGCCCGAAACTATGCTCGGAGACGTCGCTATCGCAGTCAACCCAACAGATGATCGCTATGCTGCTCTCGTCGGAGAACAGGTTATCGTTCCGCTGTGTGGGCGCACAATACCGATTATCGCAGACGAATACGTCGATGCGGCATTTGGTACCGGCTGCGTAAAAATAACTCCGGCCCACGACTTTAATGACTTTAGTGTAGGCGAGCGACATGGCTTAGCGCCCATTAATATCCTAAATCTAGACGGCACACTCAACAAGCAAACCCCAACTCGTTTCCAAAATATAGATCGCTTGGAAGCCCGAAAATTAATTCTTGAAGAACTCGAAACAACTGGATGCTTAGTCGGCGTAAAGAAACACACGCTTAATGTCCCAAAATCTGGTCGAACCGGTGAGATCGTTGAACCCATGCTAACGGACCAATGGTTTGTTAAGACGCAAGGCTTAGCTGATAAAGCACTCAAGGCAGTTAAAGATGGGGACGTTAGATTTCACCCTGAGCACTGGGCGTCCACCTACAACCACTGGTTAGAGAATATTCAGGACTGGTGTATCTCAAGACAATTGTGGTGGGGACATCAAATTCCTGCATGGTATGACGCTGAGGACAATGCTTACGTCGCACGTAACGAAGAGGAAGCCTACGCTCAGGCAAAAGAAAGAGGCTACACAGGAGAGCTGTGTCGTGATGAAGACGTGCTCGACACCTGGTTCTCTTCGGCGCTAGTACCCTTCAGCTCCCTGGGATGGCCTGAACAAACTGATGACCTAGCGCGATATTTACCGTCAAATGTCCTGGTAACCGGCTTCGATATTATTTTCTTCTGGGTCGCTCGCATGATAATGATGACGCTGCACTTTACCGGACAAGTTCCCTTTAAAGACGTCTACATCAATGCCCTGGTGCGCGACGCAGAGGGACAAAAAATGTCCAAGTCGAAAGGTAATACAATCGACCCGCTAGACCTCTTAGATGGCATCGATCTAGAGTCGCTTGTTGATAAATCAACGCAAAGCCTCATGCTGGCTGAGCATCAAAACAAGATTGAAAAATACCTTAGGAAGAACTTCCCAAAAGGAATACCCTCCTTTGGTGCTGATTCACTGCGATTTACGTTCGCATCTCTGGCTACTTTCGCACGGACACTCAATTTCGATCTCAACCGATGTGAAGGTTATAGAAATTTTTGTAATAAACTTTGGAATGCATCTCGATTCGTACTGATGAATACCGAGGGTGAGGATTGTGGGTTAGAGCCACATGGCCCTGAAGTGTGCGCCTCAGGACAATATCTTGATTTTTCAACAGCAGACCGCTGGATCTCTAACGAATTTGAGCGGACGCTCGTCAAAGTACATAAAGGGTTTGAAGACTACCGCTTCGATACAGTTGCAAGTGCTATTTATCAATTTATCTGGGATGAGTTTTGTGACTGGTACTTAGAAATCGCTAAAGTCCAGTTACAAACGGGCGACGAAGCCCAACGTAGGGCGACGAGACGGACGCTCATCCGGACGCTCGAAAAGTCTCTGCGTATGGCGCACCCAATTATTCCATTTATCACCGAAGAGTTATGGCAGAAGGTCGCGCCTGTCGCAGGAATCTCAGGAAAGAGCGTGATGGTAAGCCCTTACCCCAGCCTTAAATCAAAGACAATTGACAAGAAAGCAGACGAAGATATTGTCCTCGTGAAGGGCATCGTCTCATCGATCAGAACACTTCGCGCCGAACTGGGTGTTGGACCCTCGGAAAAGCTACCCGTTTCCATTCTTGGTGAAACCGAAGTAATTAAAACCTGGGGTGCTATTATTTGTGCGCTTACCAAATCGAGCGAATTGATCTATGACAAAGAACTAAAAGGCGACGTAGAATACCCAAGTAAGAGCTTCGAGGGATTAACCATTAGCCTAAAAATTGAAGTGGACTTTCAGGCAGAAAAAGAAAAATTAGAAGTAGAAATAGGACAAATAAAGATACAACTTGCCCGAGAGGCTGGAAAATTAAAGAATGAGGGTTTCATCAAAAAAGCTCCCGAATCTATCGTGAACGAGGTAAAACGTCGTGTCGAAAGTTTGGGTGCGCAACAACGGCAACTGACAGAGCAACTGGATCGGCTACGCGATAAAATCTAGCGCCCAACGAATAGCATACCTAAGGCTTAAGAAAAAACTGTGGTAAAAAAAAGGGGGCTATAAAGCCCCCTCTTTCATCAAACTACTGAGTAATCTTTTACAACACTAGATCAACTTAGTATGCAAAGACGATACCAGCCATCATAGCGTCAACTTCTTGAGCATTTCCGCCATTGGTCGCAAAGTTAGCACCTTGCTCAGTTGATGTGTAACGAATGAATGTGTAAGTGTTCGCACTCATGTCATGCTGATAACCAATATCGAAACCAGACTTACCTGAGTCAGCCACTACGACTCCACCCTGGTCTTGGTTACCCAAATCACCAACGTTCAAGAGAACTCGGCCTGTTGCAACTGGCATTGTGATGTTAGCTGCATAACCGTTAGCTTCTGTTGTTGTTCCAGCTGATGCATCAGTATGAGACATATCGATCAACATGAATGTTGTCTTGAACGAACCGAAGTCATAACCGAATATGAATTCTGTACCTTCTAGCTCATCACCTGCCTCAGCAGCAGTTGCTGCATTTGTGCCGCCGCCAGTAGCTGTGCCGATGTCGTCATACTTAGCCATGTTCGCTTTGATAGACAAACCACCGATAGCGTAATTAACACCTAACTGGTAACCTGACTCGTCAGCTGCATTTCCAGCGGCTGCGTCGGAGCTGAAGATTTGAGCAGCTTTGACAGTCAAGCCATTGATATCATTACTGGTCCACCAAATTGAGTTGGTATCACGACGAACGAAGCCATGGCCTGTTAGACCGATAACCTGGTAACCTAGACCTGAACCACCGTCAAGATCAGCGTCAGTATTGGATACAAGTCTTGCCCAGTCAGCACCGTATCCATCAAAAATGGCATCGGTTTCAAAGAAGTGCTCATTCGTACCGAGTTTGATAGAACCGAAATCTCCAGCAAGGCCGACGTGTGAGTTACGTGTAGCAACCGCACCCGCCTGATCCCAGTTAAAGATATTTAAACTGACGTAAGCGTTTAGAGTCATGCCATTGTCTAGACTGTCGTTCCAGCTAAACATTAGTCGGCTTCCACCACCGGTCTTGAGTGTCTCTCGATCAGTTGTGGTGTTAGCAGTAGTATCTTCTGAATCACCCATAGATACTGCTAAAGGTAAATAAAGGCCAATTGTTGGGCCTTCTGCTGCCATCGCTGTTGGAGCTGCGAACGCTACAGCTACAGCTGCTGCGGTTAATGCTTTTTTCATACCATCTCCTCAAAATCTGAGTAATTAATGTGTAGGTAGAGCAAATCGCTCGTACGATGTACGATGCACTCTAACTACTCTCTTATTATTGGTCCCGATGGTTTTAAGATCGGTTATTTACTCCCGTTGGCCTCAGGGTCGGTAACCATGAGGTCGGTTGATGTCATAATGCCAAAGTTAACTGATTAAAGACATTTAAAATTAAAAAACCCATGCATTTTTGTTGCTCAAAAACAACACTCATCAATCTGTCAGAAGGTATACCGCCAAGATAAACTCGATAAATATCTGATTTTATTTATAAAAGGTAATTTTATTTAGAGTTCGACTTGTGACGTCTTAGGAATTTAGTAATTAGAATTACTTAGAAAATAGAGACTCTAAGCCCCGCCCTGGATCAGGCTGTCGCATAAAAGCCTCACCAACTAAAAATGCAAATACGCTCCGATCACGCATTGCATCAACATCCGCGCGGGTGTGAATCCCACTCTCAGTAATCAAAATTCGATCCTCAGGCAGATCCGAGACAAGTCCAAAAGTCGTATCAAGCGACGTCTCAAATGTTCTTAAGTCACGGTTGTTGACGCCAATGAGTGGCGTCTGTAACTGGATTGCCCGCTCAAATTCTTCGTGCGAGTGCGCCTCGACCAGCACCGACATCCCCAGTTGAGTGGCCACACGCTCCAAATCCAACATTTGAGACTGCTCTAGGGCGGCTACAATTAACAAAATACAATCAGCACCCATACAGCGGGCCTCAAAAATCTGATATGGATCGACAATAAAGTCCTTGCGCAGGACCGGCAGCTTAGTCGCCGAGCGCGCCGCCACAAGATATTCGGGTGCTCCCATAAAGTAGTCCCGGTCAGTTAGTACCGAGAGACACGCGGCACCATGCTGCTCGTAAGACTGTGCGATGGTTATCGGATCGAATTCCTCCCTAATGACGCCCTTGCTGGGACTCGCCTTCTTTATTTCAGCAATAACCGCACACCCTCCTTTTGCGATTTTATTGTGTATAGCTTCCTCAAAATTTCGCACTGGTGGCGCAGAATTCACCTCGCGCTGCAAATCCTGCATCGATCGATATGAGGACGTCAGCCGAATTTCCTCTCGTTTGGTCGCGAGAATTTTATCGAGAATGTCAGACATCTTGGATTCCTAAGTAATACGTTTTAATCATTAGAATCGATTAGCCCGCCTGAGTGAACGCTATAAACTCTTCCAATTTACTGCTCGCTCGTCCAGTGTCAATCATCTCAGCGGCCAAGGACACACCATCAAGAAGACTTTTAACAACATCGAGAACATAGAGTGATGCCCCCGCGTTTAGCATAAGCGCCGTTTTACCTGGTTGATACTCTCCAGATAATGCTTGACGGAACATTGATACAGCATCCTCAAGTCCCTCCACCCTTATATCATCCAGGTCGATGGGTTCGACATCCAAATCTTTCAGGACAAGCTGGTACTCCAACACATCGCCATCTCGAAGCTCAGCAACATGTGTGATTCCGCTCGGTGAAATTTCGTCAAGCCCGTTCTCTCCATAGACAATCATAGCCCGCACGCTTCCCAACCTCTTTAACACTGAGGCTTGCTGGACAAGTAAACTTTTATCGTAAACGCCCATAACCTGCCTTCTCGCCCCTGCCGGGTTACTCAACGGACCGACCACATTGAATAGTGTCTTGACCCCCAATGCCTTTCGCACCGGAGCGGCAAACTTCATCGCTTTATGATGCGCTGGCGCGAACATGAAGCCGATACCAACCGATTCAATACAACGAGCGACCTCTGACGGGTTCAGATCTATACGCGCTCCAAGGGCCTCTAACACATCTGCGCTGCCCGAGGAACTCGTCACCGAGCGGCCCCCATGTTTCGCAACGCGTCCGCCAGCCGCGGCCACAACAAAAGCAGACGCCGTGGAGATATTAAAAGTTTTTCTTCCGTCACCGCCGGTGCCGCAGGTATCAATGAGCTCATCCGGTCGCTCAACGGTTACCGACATCGAAAATTCTCTGATAACTGCCGTTGCTGCCGATACCTCCTCGACGGAGAGCCCCTTCACTTGGATACCCACTAAAAATGCAGCGGTCAACTCTGGCGGTACCTCACCCGACATAATGGCACGCATGATTATCTTCATTTGCTCATGAGACAAATCACTTCTTCGAAAAAAACACTCTATAGCCTCTTGAATAGTCATACTGCCACTTGATCTAGAAAATTTTTCAAAAGCTGATGCCCATGCTGACTCAAAATAGACTCTGGGTGAAATTGAACTCCTTCAACTTGCATACTCCGGTGCCTCAACCCCATTATTTCTCCGTCATCCGTCTCGGCGGTCACCTCCAAACAATCCGGCAACCCTTCTCTTTGCACCGATAACGAGTGATAACGCGTCGCAGCAAACGACTCAGGAAGCCCTTCAAAAACGCCTTGAGACGTGTGCGCAATTGAAGACGTTTTGCCATGCATAAGCGTTTTCGCATAAGCGACAACACCTCCAAATGCATGTCCGATACACTGGTGCCCAAGACACACACCAAAAAGCGGCACTTTCCCAGAGAACGCTTTAATAACATCCACAGACACACCCGCCTGCGCAGGCGTACATGGACCGGGGGAGATTACAATCCACTTCGGAGAAAGCGACTCAATCTGGGCGATACCTATCTGGTCATTACGCGCAACCTTCACATCAACCCCTAACTCGCCAAAATATTGGACAAGATTAAACGTGAACGAATCATAGTTATCAATCATCAACAACATGGTTTCTATCTTTTCAACAGCTTAATGATTGAAGCATTGTAAATAAATGTGAGCAGTCGAGATAGCGCACGGTACTAGCGGTTGATCCCAGCTTCCGCAATTTCCGCTGCCCTGAGGATTGCTTTGGCCTTATTCTTCGTCTCGACCCATTCGTTTTCCGGTACAGAGTCAGCAACAATACCCGCACCTGCCTGGACATATAAGGTGCTGCCTTTAATGACAGCGGTACGTATGGCAATCGCGACGTCCATATCACCATTAAACCCGAGATATCCTACCGCTCCCGCATAGACACCACGCTTACTGGGTTCCAACTCATCTATAATTTCCATGGCACGTACCTTCGGAGCGCCTGACACGGTTCCTGCTGGAAAACTCGCCCTTAAAACATCAATCGCGGATAAACCGTCTAGCAATCGTCCTTCTACGTTCGAGACAATGTGCATCACATGAGAGTATCGTTCGATCACCATCTGGTCCGTAACACTCACAGAGCCAACCTGCGCAACTCGACCTACATCATTTCGGCCAAGGTCCATCAGCATCACATGCTCTGCGATTTCTTTGGGGTCAGATAACAAATCATTCTCATACGCGACGTCCTCGTCCCTGGTAGCGCCACGAGGCCGAGTCCCTGCTATCGGCCTCAAAGTCACTACTCCCTTCTCCAACCTCACAAGAATTTCCGGAGATGCGCCAACGATATGAAAATCCTCGAGATTGAAGTAAAACATGTACGGCGAAGGATTTAGCGCACGCAGGGATCGGTAGAGTGATAACGGAGGTGCGTGAAATGGAACGGACATGCGTTGCGATAAAACGACCTGCATGATGTCACCCTCGTGAATGTAAGCCTTAGCCCGCGCAACGCTTTCTGTGAACACATCCTGAGGCGTCTCCTCATGCGGCACTGCTAACTCATGCACACCCTCTTCCGGCTCATCAATTGGCTTTCGAAGGGCCGCGAATAACTCAGTCAAACGCGCCTGACCACGCTCGTACGCGTCAGTATCTTGAGGGTTCGCGAAAACAACAAAGTACAGCTTTCCCGCTAAATTATCGTAAACAATAACCTCTTCAGACTGCAATAGAAGAATATCAGGGCAATCAATGGGGTCCGATTTGCTCTTGCCACGACCTACACGACTCTCAATCATGTGCACCGTCTCATATCCAAAGTAGCCTACGAG
>Ga0255775_1003748_pt1 | contig 12361 bp, 12 predicted proteins | sample 011ome_26_FD_179973 | JGI IMG/M metagenome (GOLD analysis project Ga0255775, IMG submission 179973) | Coastal salt marsh microbial communities from the Groves Creek Marsh, Skidaway Island, Georgia - 011511BT metaG (version 2) | ecosystem: Environmental > Aquatic > Marine > Intertidal zone > Salt...
AACAGATAGCTTCTTATTCAACTCAAGAAATCGCCTTTAAAGCTATTGAACAATTTGTAGGAAATGAAATTCCTGAAGAAGAACTCAAATCCATTTTAACTGAGGTATTAGACTTTGAGTTTCCAGTGGTTGAATTAGATAAAAATTTAGCCACCTTAGAGCTTTTTCATGGACCAACGATGGCTTTTAAAGATGTTGGAGCTCGATTTATGGCGCGTTGCTTAGGATATTTTTCAAAACAATCAACTACTAAGGAAAAAGTGACCGTATTAGTAGCAACTTCTGGTGATACCGGTGGAGCTGTAGCCAATGGATTCTTAGGTGTGGAAGGAGTTGAAGTAGTCATACTTTACCCTAAAGGAAAGGTAAGTCCGATTCAAGAAAAACAATTAACTACCCTAGGTCAAAATATAAGAGCGCTAGAAGTGGAAGGGAGTTTTGATGATTGTCAACGTTTTGTAAAAAATGCATTTTTGGATGAAGAGATTACGAATCAGATGAAGTTAACTTCTGCTAACTCCATCAATATTGCTCGTTGGCTTCCTCAAATGCTGTATTACTTTATAGCCTACCAACAACTAAAAAATAGGCAAGCTGATCTAGTCATATCAGTTCCATCAGGAAATTTTGGAAATATCTGTGCAGGTATGGTAGCCTATAAATTGGGGCTTCCAATTTCTCATTTTATAGCAGCTACCAATAGTAACAGAGTTATTCCAGATTATATGGAAACCCAAGAATATAACCCAAGACCATCTATACCAACCATCTCTAATGCCATGGATGTGGGTGATCCAAGTAATTTCATAAGAATTCAAAAACTATTTGGAAGTGATTTTCAGGAATTATCAGCCCATTTTTCATCAGAATCTTTTGATGACGAACAAACTAAAGCGGCCTTATTAAAACTCTACATCGAAAATAATTATATTGCTGATCCTCACGGTGCTGTCGGGTTCTTAGGATTAGAATCGTATCTTGAACAGCATCCTGAATCGTATGGTATCTTTTTAGAAACAGCCCATCCTGTCAAATTCTTAGAAGTAGTGGAAGAAACCCTTCAAACTAAAATTGAAATTCCTCAACAAATTCAAAGGGTTATGGATGGTAAAAAAATGGCCCAAGAAATCAGCACGTACAATGAACTCAAATCCTTTTTGTTACAACAAAATAAAATCAACGAGTACGTTTAGATTTCTTTAATTCCTTGTAAGATTCCTTAAAAAGAATACTATTTTTACATTCGAAATCCTTTATTTACCCTCATGAAGACAATTACCTTAAACGACAAACACGTTTCACTTGGAGCTAAAATGGTTCCTTTTGCAGGTTTCAATATGCCTGTATCGTATGCTGGAGTTACCGTTGAACATCTATGCGTTAGAGCTGGCGTAGGGGTATTTGATGTGTCACATATGGGAGAATTTTTTATATCTGGAGCACATGCACAAGCACTTTTACAGCGCGTATGTTCTAATGATATCAGCTCGATTACCATTGGACAAGCACAATACAATTGCATGCCTAATGAAACAGGAGGAATTGTAGATGATCTTATCGTTTATAAAATGGATGAGAATTCCTATATGGCCGTTGTAAATGCCTCTAATATTGATAAAGATTTCGATCATATTGCTAGCTACAATAAAGAATTTGGAGCTCAACTTAGTAATAAATCTGAGGAGTATTCACTATTAGCTGTTCAAGGACCAAAAGCTACTGCAGTGCTACAAAAACTAACTTCTGTAGACTTATCAGCTATAAAATTTTATCATTTTGAGCTAGGTCGTATGGCAGGATTAGAGGAAGTCATCATCTCTGCTACCGGATACACTGGAGCTGGTGGATTCGAACTCTATTGTAAAAATGAAGACGTTGAAATCCTATGGGAGGCCATATTTAAGGCTGGTGAAACCGAAGGAATTCAGCCCATTGGTTTAGCTGCTAGGGATACCCTTCGATTAGAAATGGGATATTGCTTGTATGGGAATGACATCAATGATGCTACTTCTCCAATAGCAGCTGGATTAGGATGGATCACTAAATTCACTAAGGATTTTGTCAACTCAAAAGCACTCGCTCAAGAAAAAGAACAGGGCTCTTCTGAAAAACTAGTTGGTTTTGTATTAGAAGAACGCGGAATTCCAAGAGCAGGTTATGAGCTTATCGATAAAGAAGGAACCGTCATTGGAAGGGTTACTTCAGGGACCATGTCTCCTTCCCTATCTAAAGGAATTGGACTAGGTTACGTCAATACTACCTTTGCGAAAGCGGGTACTACAATTTGGATTAAAATTAGAAAAAATACCGTAGCTGCTACGGTAACCAAATTACCATTTTATTCTAACAATTAACACACTATATCATGTCAGAAAATAAATTAGTTAAATTAACTGAGGAAGAAATCAACGAAAATTTAAAACATTTACCGCATTGGGGGTACAAAGAAAATTCCTTGATGAGTAGCTTTCAGTTTCAAGATTTCAAAGAAACTTTTTCTGCTATGACTCGAATTGCCTTTGAATGTGAAAAATTAGGTCATTATCCAAAATGGACAAATACCTTTAACACGTTGCTTGTGAGTATTCAAACTCCATCTTTAAAGGGGGTTAGTATCAATGATTTTGCTCTTGCAGAACGAATCGAACGATGTGTTTCAAATGGAGAATAAGTTGGATCAAACTCATAAATTATTGTTATATAGATTTTGCTATTTTTGTTTTTATTCACTTTAAATTAAATTTAAATTATGGGAAGAGCTTTTGAATTTAGAAAAGCACGTAAAATGAAACGTTGGGCAGCAATGTCTAAAGCATTTACCAGAATCGGAAAGGATATTGTAATGGCCGTTAAAGAAGGTGGTCCTGATCCAGATTCTAATGCTAGGTTACGTGCGGTTATTCAAAACGCAAAATCCGTTAACATGCCTAAGGATAATATCGAGCGTGCGATTAAGCGTGCAAGCGATAAAAACCAAGGTGATTATAAAGAAGTACTTTTTGAAGGGTATGCACCTCATGGAATAGCTATACTTATTGAAACAGCTACTGATAATAATACAAGAACAGTTGCCAATATTAGATCCTACTTTAATAAATGTGATGGAAACTTAGGAACTTCAGGTTCTGTTGAGTTCATGTTCGATCATACCTGTAACTTTAGAATTAACGCAGAAGGTATTGATCCTGAAGAACTTGAACTTGAAATGATTGATTATGGAGCTGAAGAGGTTTTTGCTGATGAAGATGGCATTTTGATTTATGCTCCATTTGAAAGTTTTGGAGCGATTCAAAAAGAATTAGAACTAAGAAAAATTGAAATACTTTCTTCCGGATTTGATCGGATTCCTCAAGTGACCAAAAAACTCAATGAAGAAGAACAAGCTGACGTAGAAAAACTTCTTGATAAAATCGAAGAAGACGATGACGTTCAAAACGTCTTCCATACCATGGAGGAATAATCAACTATTAGCGGGGACTTTACCTACAACTCCTTTATAAAAACTCTTGATGAAATTTAGATCCTTTTGATAATCATCAGATGTATAAAAAGGGGGTGAAATTCGAATTTCTTTATTGGCATAATCCAAGGCTATCATAACTATGGGAACCTTAGCACCTTTAGCTATATAATAAAATCCAGTACGCCATTCAGCTACTTTTTTACGCGTACCCTCCGGCGCTATAGCGAGACGAAAAGAGTCATGTTCCTTAAAAACAGCTACAATGGCGTCAACACTCTTCTTATTGCCAGTACGATCAACAGGAGCTCCTCCAGTTGCTCTAAAAAACCATCCTATTGGCCATTTGAACAAACTTGACTTACCGATATAATTAGTTTTCAAACCTGTGATATAGCGAACAGTGATCCCTAATAAAAAATCCCAATTGGAGGTATGAGGTGCTGCGATAATAACATATTTGTTCAAATGTGAAAATTCACCCTTTATCGACCAGCCACATAACTTAAAAATTAAACCAAAAAACTTTCTCATTTCAAATAGTTTTCTAATTCCATAATATGATTTAATTGTAAGTACTTATCTTCTTTCTTTGGAGTGATTACTTCATGTGCCCAGGTAGTATGGAATGGGATATGTACAGCTTGCGCACCAATTTCTAAAAGGGGAAGCACATCGGATTTCAATGAATTTCCAACCATTAAAAAGTGCTTAGGATCAATTTCTAAATGATCTAACAAATCCTTATAATTTTTAGCTTTTTTATCACTCATCACTTCGACATGATGAAAATAATGTTCTAAATTAGATTGGCGTAATTTACGTTCTTGATCGAGAAGATCACCTTTAGTTAAAACGATTAAACGATAGTGTTTTGAAAGAATTTCTAGGATAGCCTCTACCCCATCCAATAGCTCTACTGGATGATGTATCATTTCTTTACCATAAGTAATAATCTCCTGAATCAATTTAGGAGCTATAGTAGAGTTTGAGAGCTCTATAGCGGTTTCGATCATCGATAAAATAAATCCTTTGATCCCATACCCAAATAAGGGTAGGTTTTCCATCTCCTTTTTAAATAGCTCTTGATCGATTTTATTTTTGGTTTCGTACTGATCTAAAAGGGACGCAAACTTTGCCTCTGTATCCCTAAAATAGGTTTCATTTACCCATAGGGTATCATCGGCATCAAAGCCAATCACTTCAATAGAAGAATAATCTAATTCCATTGTTTTCTTGCATTGATTAAATCCTCAAGAGTATCAATTCCAATACCATCTTGATCTGTCAGTACCATTTTGATTCGCTTACCGTGCTCTAAATAACGTAACGCTTCTATTTTTTCAACGGCTTCGAGTGGTCCCATTTTCATAGATGGAAATTCTAAAAGAGCTTGCTTTCTAAAGGCATAAATACCTTTGTGTTTATAATAAGTGATCGGATACTCCTGATCTCGTTTAAAAGGGATTACAGCTCTAGAAAAATACAATGCATTGAACTTGAGATCAACTATCACTTTAACATTATTGGGATTGTCGATTGCTTCTGGTTCACTAAGTGGATGCATTAAAGAAGCCAAGTCAATTTCATGCAATGGATCGTTTTTAAAAACATCAATCAACGCCTTTAAGCTTTTAGCCTCTATAAAGGGTTCATCCCCTTGTACATTGATAATGATATCCGCATCAATTAATTGAGCTGCAGCTGCAATTCGATCTGATCCACATTCATATTCTTGATCACTCATAAGAACATTTCCACCTACTGAATCAATTGCCTCTTTAATCAGTTTACTATCGGTAACCACATAAACGTGATCAAACAAATTAGTATTTACAGCAGCCTGGTAGGTTCTCACAATTACTGGAGCTCCATTTAAATCTTGCATTAATTTTGCAGGAAATCTGCTTGCCGCATATCGGGCAGGAATCATCGCAACTACATTCATACTTCTAATTTAGTTAATTTTACTCCAAAAAGAATTCATTTTTAAATCCTATTAAATACAGACGTTCCTTTGCCCGTGTGAGTGCTGTATACAACCATCTTAAGTATTCTTTATCGACTCCATCAGGAAGATAAGGCTGCTCAATAAAAACTCGCTTCCATTGCCCCCCTTGGGATTTATGACACGTTACTGCATAAGAAAACTTCACTTGTAGGGCATTAAAGTATTCATTGTTTTTAACACCTACATACTTTTTGTACTTAGATTTTTCATGTTCGTAATCCTTTAATACCTCTTGGTAAAGTCGATTCGAATCTTCATAAGACATCGAAGGGGATTCAGAGCTTATCGTATCGAGAATCACTATGGTATCGAAAGGCTTTTGGCTGGGATAATCTACTAGTTGAACCTTAACTTCGGCAAATCTAAAGCCATAAAGCTCTTTAATAGCTCTAAGTTCTAAAATTTCTATTAAATCACCGTTAGCTATAAAACCAACAGAAGAACTAGCAGGTAGCCAGAAGTAGTTATTTTTGACTACCATCATATAATCTCCTACGGAAATATCATGCTCTAGATATAAAATTCTAGCACGTATACTTTCATTATACAAATTAGCCCGTTTATTAGAACGAACAATAAAAGTAGTATCCTCCTTTCCTACATCTCTGTAAGCTTCTTCAATAGCCTCTTGAATTTCATTTCCTTCAATCAGACGAACAATGTCCTTAAAACCAGACAATTGAAATCTGAAATCACCATAAAGCTCTTGTTCAATTTGAGTTCTAATCTGAGTTGCATTTACTAAAATTCCAGATTGTTGTGTTTGACGAACCACTTCGGATAGTTCAGATAATATCACTCTTTTATCATAGTTTAATTCTAATACAGATTCATCTAGGGCAGGGCTAATAGCGAGTTTCACCGGAGGTAACTGAGCGATATCTCCCACAAACATTAATTTACATCGCTGACCAGAATATACATATTGAATTAAATCTGCCAATAGAGAATTGCTTTCAAATAACTTAGCCTCTAAGGATTGATCTGAGATCATTGAAGCCTCATCTACGATAAATAACGTATCACTATGCTTATTAACTCCAAGCGTGAATGACACTGCTCCATTGGATTGTTTTTTGGGAAAATAGATTTTTTTGTGAATAGTAAAGGCCTTGGATTTAGAAAAACCACTCATTACCTTTGCAGCTCTTCCAGTTGGTGCTAATAAAACCGATTTCTTGCCGACTGTCCACAATTTGTTAACTAAACTTCCAATCAAGGTTGTTTTTCCGGTACCTGCATACCCTTTAAGAATGAATAATTCATCCTTATTTTGACTAAATATAAAATCTGTTATTGCACCTAATGCAGCCTGTTGATCTGATGTTAAATCATAATCAAAATTTCGTTCTACGGCCTGGTATAAATCTTCTGCTTTCTTTCCTATCATGGACTTCAAATATAATCATGATTTTTAAGCCAAAACCTTTCACGAATAAAAAAAAATTGTAGATTTGTGAACAGTCACATAAATTAAACAAACTATTTCTGTAATGAAAAAACTTATTACGCTTGCACTATGGATTTTAGCTATGGTATTTGGTTATCAAATTTATAAATCCGTTAATGCTCCAATTGAGTTTAAAAAAGTAAAACAAGAACGTTTTCAAGCTATTGTCAACTCTTTAAAAGACATTAGAAACTCTCAAGAAGCATATAAAACAGTAAATAACAAATTTGCTGCAAACTTTGATGAATTAGTGAATTTTGTTGAAAATGGTAATTTCATTCTTATCCAAAAAAGAGATTCCTCCTACATGAAATTCAATAGAGCATATGGTATTGACATGCTAGAAGAAGTTCAAATCATCGATACACTTGGAACTGTTGCTGTAAAAGATTCTATATTTAAAAATTCTAATCGCTATAAAACGATGATGAATGTTCCTTTTGCCAAAAATGGTGAGAAATTCAAAATGGAATCAAAAATTATCTTAAAAGGTGGTTATAAAGCTGCTGTATTTAGAGCCTACATAGAAAAAAATACGGTATTATATGATCAACCTGAAGATTTGGTAGCTAAAGAAAATAGCGCTGTAAGTGTGGAAGAAATCAATGGATCAATTATCCAAGTAGGATCGATCAATGATGTCAGCTTGAATGGAAACTGGCCTCCGATATATGATAAAAAACAATAAATGAAAAGGTTATAGAAACCGAGCTTCATATCAATTATAAGTTGTCCATTCAATTAAGTTTGAATGGACTTTCTTTTTGTATTATAAATCTGGATAACAATACTGTTGTTAAAGCAGATCAGCTACAATACTATCAACCTATTGCCTTAAGTAATCTCCCTAAAGAACTTTTAAATTTTATCGATCAGCATCAATTAGACCGCTACAATTACCAACAAATTATTGTGGTTCACAATAATCCTTGGTTCAGTATCGTTCCAAATTCGCTGTTTGATTCTAATTATATTGGAGATTACCTCAAATACACGACAACAGTTTTAGCTGATGATACTCCAGCTGTTGACCATCTTATAGATTTTGATCTTCATATGGTCTATATTCCTTTTACACATGTTAATAATGCACTCTTAGATCGCTTTTCCTCTTTTGACTTCATGCATCATGGTTCCGTTTTAATTAAGAATTTATATGCTAATCAAAAGAAAAATGGTCAGGATGGTGTTTATGCATTTATCGAAAGTCATTCGATGAGTCTTACTATTTTTAAAGATCAGCAACTTCAACTATTTAATGTTTTTGAAATTAATACTACTGATGAACTTCTCTATTATCTACTCTTTAGTTTAGAACAAGTACAACTAGACCCTGAAAATTGTACCGTTGCACTCTTTGGTTCAGTTAAAGAAGGAAATCAACAACATACTAGAATAGCAGAATTTATAAAAAATATTAACTTCTTTATTCCTGACTCTCAACTAAATTTTGAAGAAACTATCAAAGCAAAACAAATTGAACTCTTAAGCCTAATTGCGGAATGAGAATAATTTCAGGAATTTATAAAGGCAAACGTATAATAGCTCCAAAACAACTTCCAGTTAGGCCAACAACAGATATGGCCAAGGAGGGGCTGTTTAATATTCTTAATAATCGCTATTATTTTGATGAATTAAAAGTCTTAGACCTCTTTAGTGGCACCGGAAATATCGCATACGAATTTGCTTCAAGAGGGAGTTTAGATATCACTACGGTAGATGGAGACTATGGCTGTGTAAAGTTCATAGAAAAGATAACAAAAGAGCTTGATTTTCCTATTAAAAGCGTCAAAATGGATGCGTTTTTATTCTTAGAAAAGACACCTGAGCAATATGATATCATCTTTGCAGATCCTCCCTATGACAGGTCTGTTGAAGATTTTAATCAAATCAAAGCGCTCGTATTTACTCGTAATCTACTTACTCCAGGTGGAAGTTTAGTAATTGAGCATGAAAAACACATGCATTTAGTTGAAGATAAGGATTTTATTGAAAACAGAAAATATGGTGGATCTGTGTTTAGTTTTTATACCGCTCAACAGAAAACAGCACTATAAAAAAAAGCAGACCATAAGCCGGATTCTGTATGTCCTTATCATTTATCTAGGCCAGTGGTTACCCAAAGGCTCAATCCGCCTACCCTTCGACTTAGACGTGTCGCCTTCAACTGTCGATTTACATGGCGTTGCACCGCATAGAGTTTACCTGATTTCACTACAGCTTAACCTGTACATTCTTTCTGTTGCACTTGTCCTCGCCTTACGACGGACGGGCGTTACCCGCTATGCTACACTATGGTGTCCGGACTTTCCTCCCTAAAAATAGAGCGATAAGGTGGTCTGCTCGCTGCAAAAATAAGCAAAACATTGGCAGCGTTGTTAATAACTCCTTATTTAATTCAAAGTAGCTTATAGGTCATATAGGTATAGATTTTTATATTTGTTATCAATGGAACCGTTTGTAGTATCAGCACGAAAATTTAGACCCAAAACATTTAAGGATGTTGTTGGACAATCCGCTATTACGGATACCCTAGAAAATGCAATTTCTAAGAATCACTTGGCCTCAGCTTTACTCTTTTGTGGTCCCAGAGGGGTTGGTAAAACAACCTGTGCCCGAATATTGGCTAAAAAAATTAATACTACTGATGCCACTAGTGACGTTGAAGATTTTGCTTTTAACATTTTTGAATTAGATGCTGCATCCAACAACTCCGTTGAAGATATTCGCTCATTAATCGATCAAGTACGTATTCCTCCACAACAAGGAAAGTATAAGGTCTACATTATTGATGAGGTGCATATGTTATCTCAATCGGCTTTTAATGCTTTTTTAAAGACGTTAGAAGAACCTCCAGCACATGCTATTTTTATTTTAGCAACAACGGAGAAGCACAAAATTATTCCTACTATTTTATCTCGTTGTCAAATCTATGATTTTAAGCGAATTACAGTAAAAGATGCTGTTCATCATCTTTCCTACATCGCTGAACAACAAGGTATTAATGCTGATGAAGATGCGCTTCACATCATCGCTCAGAAAGCTGATGGAGCGATGAGAGATGCCTTATCAATATTTGATCGTATTGTTAGTTTTTCTCCTGAAAAATTAACCAAAGAAATTGTTGCTGAAAATCTCAATGTGCTCGATTATCAAACCTATATTGATTTTACTGATTTAATCATTAAGGCTGCTATTCCCGATTTAATGATAGCATTTGATGATTTACTCGATAAAGGATTTGATGGTCATCATTTTATAACCGGACTGGCATCACACTTTAGAGACTTAATGATTTGTAAGTATGAATCAACAACGAGCTTACTAGAACTTAGTGATCAAGGCAAATCTCTTTATCAACAACAATCAAAACAGCTGAGTAACGAGTTTTTGTTAGCAGCTATTGACATTTCAAATGAATGTGATCTCCACTATAAGAATTCAAAAAACAAACGTCTTTATATTGAACTTTGTTTAATGAAATTAGCCACCTTAGCCTTTAGTGGTCAAAAAAAAAAGCCTAATACAATAGGGCTAATTCCAACAGCCTATTATAAAAACAAGCAGGAAACTGCTGTCACAACTGATACACCAACAACCGTTACCAGTTCGGTTGTAGCAGCTGACGACCAATCATCTCCAGTGCGCTTTGAAGATGCAACTACTACGGTGGTGGAAATTGAGGAAGCAACTAAGGAAGAAATCGTCCCTCAAGAATCTAAAGCTATTCCTAAAATTAATATAGCTCCCAAAACAGTCTCTGCTTATTCATTGTCGAGTATTCAAAAAAAGAAAGAGCATCAAAGAGCTATTGATGCCATTGAGCAAAAAGATGAAGTATTACCGGAAGATCCATTTGAAGAAGCTAAAATGCAGTCACTTTGGGCTCAGTATATAGAAGTAATAGAAGCTGAAGGACAAAAAATATTAGCTTCTAACCTAAACTCTGATGTGCCAAAGCTCTTAAAAGATCATATTATTTGGATTGAACTTCCCAATGAAACTATGAAAAAAGAAATTGAACGAGCTCAGTCAGGAATACTTAATTTTCTTAAAAAGGAACTTAACAACTATGCTATTCAATTAAAAATTACGGTCAGCGAACAGGTTGCCAAGCAATTTGCTTTTACTCCTGAAGAAAAATATGAAAAACTTAGAGAGAAAAATCCAGTGATTGACTTACTCCGTTCCAGCCTTGATTTAGATATTACATAATTATGTTAGGACTTAAATTACCAACCGATCCAAGATGGGTCAATATCGTAGAAAAAAACATCGATGAAATTCTTACCGATCATGCATTTTGTGAGCAAAAAGCAGCTAGTACAGCTATATCTTTGATTGTAGGCTTCCCAGAATTCACAGCATTAGTAGATGAAATGATTGCCTTATCAAAAGAGGAACTTTCGCATCTAAAGCTCGTTCATGATTTATTAAAAAAACGTGGACTTCAACTTGGTAGAGATCGTAAGGATTATTATGTGATTGAATTGCTTAAATTTTTTCCAAAAGGAGGAAGTAGAACAACGCAACTGATTCATAGATTACTTTATGCGGCACTTATTGAAGCTAGAAGTTGTGAGCGTTTTCGGTTACTTTCTGAGCAATTAGAAGACCAAGAATTAGCTACTTTTTACCGAAAATTAATGATTAGTGAAGCCAATCATTACACGTTATTTCTAAATTTTGCGAGAACCTATGGAGATCGCAAAGAAGTAGATCAAAAATGGAATGAACTCTTAGAATACGAAGCTCAAATCATGAAAAACTTAGGAAACAAAAGCGAAATTCACGGTTAATCCTCTTCGAGTTTTTTTTGGTAATACGTATAAAGTTCAAGTTGTGAACGGAGAGCTTCTTTATTATTTTCAACATAAGGACTGATTAAATCATCACTTAATATTCTAGCTTTGACATTATCATTCCATGATAGTTCAAAAGTGTCAATCAGCTCATTCTTTACATCAGTATCATAAACTGGGGCTGTAATTTCTACGCGATTACTAATATTTCTTGTCATAAAGTCTGCCGATGAAATATATACCTTTGGATTGCCATCATTTTCAAATATGAACAATCTTGGATGTTCCAGAAACTTGTCAACTACAGATATGGCTTCAATATTTTCACTTAAGTCTTGTAGTCCAGGAATTAAGCAACATATACCTCTAACGATTAGTTTAATTTTAACACCAGCCTGACTGGCTTCATATAGCTTGTCAATCATCGGATAATTTGTAAAGGAATTCATCTTTAAACGAATTTCAGCCTTTTTACCTGATTTTGCATTATTTATCTCTTGATCGATCAATTTTTTAATCGATCGTTTTGTATAATGAGGGGAAACAATAAGATGCTTATAATTAAATACCTTATAGTTGGTATTAAAGAACTTAAAGAGTTTTTGTACTTCATTTAAAAGTGGTTGATGTGCGGTAAA